>PVBE012816554.1_pt1 | contig 12651 bp, 9 predicted proteins | sample 1631181 | NCBI WGS metagenome assembly PVBE01 (sample SAMN08397723, study PRJNA350692) | Marine metagenome, whole genome shotgun sequencing project. | isolation source: water | place: Pacific Ocean | collected 2012-04 | reverse complement strand
CCACTGCTGCCTCCCGTAGGAGTCTGGGCCGTATCTCAGTCCCAGTGTGGCTGATCATCCTCTCAAACCAGCTACGGATCGTCGCCTTGGTAGGCTATTACCCCACCAACAAGCTAATCCGACGTAAGCTTCTCTTCTCGCGCAAGGCCCGAAGGTCCCCTGCTTTCCCCCGTAGGGCTTATGCGGTATTAGCCTGAGTTTCCTCAGGTTGTCCCCCACAAAAAGGCAAATTCCTACGCATTACTCACCCGTCCGCCACTCGCCGCCAGGGAGCAAGCTCCCTTGCGCTGCCGTTCGACTTGCATGTGTTAAGCATGCCGCCAGCGTTCAATCTGAGCCAGGATCAAACTCTTCATTTAAAGCTTATGCTGCCATTACGGCAGCTAGTTTTTTATAGTTTGTTCCAGACTCGACACTCAATTCAAGTGCCCACACAAATTGTTTGGTTATCTAATTTTTAAAGAACAGTAAACTATTTCATAGTTCCTGATCATAACATCAGACAGATTTATGTCAAGTCCTCTGTTAAAAGAAATACTACAAAAAGTATTGACTAAAATTTAAAATATAAAACACACAAATGCTTTCATATTTAACTGTATAACAATATAACAAAGAATGAGCTAATTAGCAATAAAAGATAACTATACAGTTCTTAATCCATCAACCAGTGGATAACCTTTAAGTAAAAAAACATAAGGGACAGCAACAATAACGCATTCAGGCACACACACCAATTGCATATCAACTTAAAAACTCGTTATAACAAGGCTAATGATAACACACTATATTACACACTCACATTTCCATTAAGCTAGCTGTACAAGACATTGTACAACACTTATAAATTTAGTATCCCCTCTTTAAATCCCATCTTGTTTTCCTTTTAAAATCAATTTACTCAGAATATAACAATAATATAATTAAGATTCTAAATTTAAAGAATAATCTAACGATATTGAAGATTTTACAAATACTTCCCCAAACCATCAGGTACTGCAACTGAACATACGTTTATTGAAACAATAACAGCCATCATAAAGTCATGTTTTATTTACTAAAATATTTAGTAAATTTCTACATAGATGTACTTAAAAACACATTGCGTATCATTCTACAGCATACACATACTTATAAAACTGACAAGCAAGTTTATATCGTACTGTTTCATAGGAAGATTTTACCATTTACCCATTGCTGTTAACATTATTCAATAAATAATTCATCAAAATAAAGCTATCTATAGTTCAAATCATCATATGATAATTGCTCAACTTAGTGGAGCATGTACGTATAAAATATAAATAATATTGTTCATATATTATTTAGACAAGGGAAATATAACCAAACATTTTTCGGTATGGCATTAGCATACTCAACGATCTGAATATATTACAGAACAGTAAAATTACGGTATTCAAAATATATAAACGCTTATAATCTGCTCTACATCAACACAACAAACTAGCTTATATGTCAACAGATTTCACTTATATAAAGATTGATTTATATCAATACTACTTCACTTTCAATTTATCTTATAGACAAAACACTGTCCTTTTCTAGAAGAACATCCAATAACGCTAATTAGATGTTCTATACATCTTTTGACTGCTTTAGTACCTTATCAATTGTTTTACAATCACACTAAATAATAGATTATATTTTAACAAACAAATGTAACTTTTGTATCAATATAAATATCAAAAACAAATCATTATGCTTATTTTAAGATTTCAAACAATACTTTTTCTAAAAACTGATTGCTTTCCCAAACATGTTATAAAAATAAATTTACACATTAAAAAAATATTTCATCATAACTGATAAGGCATGAACTAGAATATTCAAAGTAATCCATGTTTATCTAGCATACGCAAGTATGCAAAAGTATATCATACTTGCAATAATGTACATTATCTAAAAATCACTTTGCATTTTTACTAATACAACAACTAAATATGAAGCCTTCAAATAACAAATTTTTAAAAATACTAAATTGTGAATGACTATTATTGTTTCATATTAGATCCAAATCTAAGCTATGCATGTTCCATGGTAACATTACAACCTTATATTTTGTTTTACTACTACTAATTTAGTAAATCAAACATACTTTTGCAAATCGATGTTTACCAACTTTATATACATGGGTTGCTCCTGCTTTCAATGTATAAGCTTTATCTTCAATTCGTATATTATCTATGCGTACAGCACCTTGTTGAATCATACGATGAGCTTCAGAGACACTAGGAACCAACCCCGCTAATTTTAGCAAATTACCTAATGCTAACTCTCCATTCACATTTTTAAGAACGACTTCTGGAATATTTTCAGGCATATCACCTCGACTAAACTGTGCTACGAAATCATGCCTAGCTTTGATTGCCACCTCATAAGAATGGAATTTCGTCACAATTTCTTCAGCTAATGAAAATTTAATATTCATAGGATTAGCACCGGCTGCAACAGATTGTTTTAATTTAAATATCTCTTGAGGTGTCTTAACACTAACAAGTTCAAAATAACGCCACATTAACGAATCCGATATGGACATAATTTTCCCGAAAATTGCTTTAGGTGCTTCATTTATCCCAATATCATTACACAAGGATTTAGACATTTTTTGAACACCATTTAAACCTTCTAAAAGTGGTAGCGTTATCACTATCTGTGGTTTTTGAAAATACTGCTTTTGCAATTCACGACCAACCAGTAAATTAAACTTTTGATCAGTTCCTCCTAATTCTACATCAGCTTTTAAAACAACCGAGTCATAACCTTGAATTAACGGATACAAAAATTCATGCAAAGCAATAGACTCCCCTGTACGAAAGCGTTTCTGAAAATCATTACGCTCAAGCATTCGCGCAACTGTGTGCTTTGAAGCTAACCTGATAATATCTTTAGCACTCAGCATATTCATCCACTCGGAATTTAAAAACACCTTGGTTTTTTCTGGATCCAAAATTTTAAATATTTGTGTTCGATATGTTTCAGCGTTATTCCAAACTTCTGCCTGTGACAAAGTTTTACGAGTCACATTTTTACCAGTAGGATCACCAATCATACCTGTAAAATCACCTATCAAAAATAAAATCAAATGGCCATAAGTTTGAAACTGCCTTAATTTATTCAACAGTACCGTATGGCCTAAATGTAAACCTGGTGCAGTAGGATCAAACCCTGCTTTAATACGTAAGGGTTGTTTAGAATTTAAACGCTTTACTAACTCTTCATACACTAAAATTTCATCAACACCCTGTTGAATTAAGGCCAAGGTCTCTTTATGATGCATGTTTCCTACCAATATTCCGAACAACTAATTATGAACACTAACATGAAAAAATTTCCAGATTATAGCAATTTGAACAACCTCACAACATTAGTATATATGAATATCATCTTTATTCTAATTTAGTAAGTAAATGAAAATTCCCATGACGCACAATCAACATCTTAATACACATCATCATTCAATGATATTTTTAACCATTTTTGGTTTTATGGGTATCATTACAATACTAGTTGCTCAAAAAAAACCATGAAAATATCGATAAAATTTTAGTATTACCTATAATGAATACATTACCAAATTTATCTCTTCAAAAACAATAAGAAACTAAACCGATATTGAATAAAAATTGGGATTTGATTCATATCAAACACGGTACTATCAAAAAAATTTTTTCTACCCTTAGCATATCAAGCACTATCTTACACGACATACTAAATACAACTCAAGCCAACATACAACTTTCTCACTTGCATTCTGGACACAAATTACATGTGCTAATTTCACCAGGTAACAAATTCAAGGCCTTTAAGCTACAACTTTCCAATATAAAGACACTTCATATTAATTATACAGAACAAGGCTACTGACACACATGATAAACAACAAATCGTAACAAATATAACTTTTTCTGCAAATACTATTAAAGATTCTTTATTTATTTCAGCTCAAACATCAAGATTAAGTGATAAACTAACAATGCAATGAATAGATATTTTTGGATGTGACATTAATTTTACCTCAGACATTCGTAAAGGAGATTATTTCCAAATCTTATATGAAAAAAATATACTACTGATACAAAAATTGCTACTGGCAATATCATCATTGCTGAGTTTTCTAACCAAGGTAGAACACATAACGCTACGATTTACAAATAAAATAGGATACTCAGAATATTATTCACCTGAGGGTTATAGTATGCAAAAAACTTTCATTCGTACACCTGTAACATTTACACACGTCAGCTCTCGCTTTACCACGAATCATCATGAAATCGCACATAAAGGTGTTGATTACGCAGCCAGAAGGTACTCCAGTGAAAGTTACAGGTGACAGAACACTTAACTTGATTGCCTTTAAAGGTGAATACGGTAAAGTACTAGAGCTGCAACATGGTAGTAAATATTCAACTCTTTATGCACATTTATCCAATTTTTCATCTACTCTACCAGCAGGTAAAATCATTAAACAAGGACAGGTTATTGGATATGTTGGGAAAACTGGATTAACTAGCGGTAACCATTTACATTACGAATTCAAAGTCAACGGAAAACACCATGATCCTACAACTGTAAAATTACCTAAATCTTTACCTACTCCAAAAAATCACTATGAGGTATTCATACAACAAACAAAACAAATTTTACCATATTTCATGAACACACAACGAAACATTTAACTAAGAAGATATAATGGATTCATTGGACTTTTTTGTCCTATACAAATATATATTAAACCGATACTATTAGTCTAAAGTAATATACAAATATTCGACTGTTGCCGATTTTTAAACATAATCTTGCTGCAGACAAAAAAGATACACAGGCATCATCTATTTTTCATACTATGACGTCTAGAAAAATCAATTATCGTTATCAAAATAGGAAAAATTAGTAATATAAGCTTTTAACTATAACAAGTAAAAACCAATGATTAGTCTAATACAAGACCTGGTAACAGTTTCTTTAAATATTAGACACACATTCAATTACCGCATAATAAGTATTACGTTTTTATTGCAAACGACCCATTGCTATAGCCTTTATTACCTCATCTGTTAATTGAGCAATCTTCTCTATACCTTTAAAAAAAATACTGCTCAGATTATTTTAACTAACCTGACTTAATACAAAACCTTTTTCATTTCACTACAATACATATATGATACCTAAATCCAATTTCCTGCGCAAATCCATCAACACTACTACAGCATGTACACAACCAAAACATGCTACCACTACAAATTCAATGTTTATAAGAAAACATTTTTTCTCTCTTTAGAAAACTATTTATAATAAAATTTATTATACAACAATTATACTACCCATTATACCAATCTGTATAGATGCAAGATTATGTATTTGTTACTTTACATAATCTTTGCTAACTGTACTATAACATCAGTAGCATTTTAAATATCCATTTAACTGTATTGATTAACTCCGAATTAAGACAATTAAAACATCATGCCTGCTAATTTATAGCTACTCGTCAACAGAAAAGGAGTAACCACATCCACAGGTTGTTTTAGCATTTGGATTTCGCACAATAAAATGAGCACCTTGTAGCCCCTCAGTATAATCAATCTCTGCACCAATTAAATATTGTAAACTCATCGCATCAATAACTACTCGCACCGGGACATCTATTATTCGTTTTTGTCCTGAAATATGGTAATTTTTTTCAATCACTGTATCATCAAGATCTAGTTTTTCAACAAAAGTAAATCCATATTGGAAACCAGAACATCCACCTCCAATTATATAAACTCGCAGTAATAAATGTTCATTTTTTTCCTCTACAATTAGATCTCGAATTTTTTTAGCCGCATCATCGGTAATAACTATTTGTTGCGATAAACTTTTTTCCGACATATCATCAGCCTCTTTTGTTTCTTTCTTTTAAAATATAGATTGCACAAAAATCAATACTTCAACTAATCCTTCATTACTACAACTCATTTTTTAACTCAGTGAGGAGAAAAGTAAACGACAGTAAAGATAATAAACAAGCTAGTATTAAATCACATAAAACGTAATTAAAATACTTCAACTTCAACTAAAAAAAACAAAAGGACATTCAACATTCACCGAGATATGTAACTTAATATATGCGCTAACGTACAAATTTTGCGCAGCTTGAACACACCAGCGCATTACAATTTATAATGAACTAAAATCTTTATCCTTTCATAGAAGGACAACAATGAAACCTCAATACAAGTTATTGACTCTCTTTTAATGATAATGGACTGACTTATCTCTATTCGTTATAATGACTTGCCACAACACATAATGAGAGGTTATGTTACACATGAGCCTACAATACCAAATAAAAACAACATCTAAAATATAGTCATATGAGCTACAAATACAAATAAACTCGCAACGATAATAACATGAAGAACTTCAATAAGTATAGTAATTCGTACATAATATATGTTTTACGCAAACGATATAATTCATTTAAGACTACACTTTCATACCATGAAATTTCATCTCACATTTAAAATGCGCATCATTAGTATATAGATTCTACACGCCATATACATTTATGTAACGAGCGTTCATATTAAACTTAGCAAACTACATATACAGAAACTGACATAAGCCACATCTATTTGAAAGATTACAACTGAAACTACAAAGTTCAATCCTAGCAAACTCAACTCTACAAAATATTCTTACATTTACACGTATAACCTGACAATATCTTTGGATAATTAACTAGATTCATCCTCAAAACAATCATTAATTTTATTCTATTAATCACATTCACAACAGTAACGAATACGTACTATTGATAGTGAGGTAACCATATAGTTTACATTAAAGTAAACTTATAACATTGTAAGGAAAAGCAAAGTTTACTGTAAAAATTCAACACAAAATAAAATCAGCATATATGGACCTAAATCTCTTAGTATAATGTTAAGAATATTATAGAAATGTTTTGCGAAAACACATAAGCTAATTGCTACAGAAATTTCTAATTTACATAAGGCAAGTTAAAAAAATATATAGTACTGAAGTATCACAAACTTTCATTGCAATTTTAAAATTGAATTTTAAATTTATTATTGAAGCTTATAAAAAAAAATATAATGTGCAGTTCTGACACATTATATCTAGACTAACGTCAAAATTTCAAAAAGACAGTAAAAAGATTGATAATTTAATAACAGCATGTTACAGTTTAAATGAATAATCATTCTAAGGAATTCATAACTTCATGCTCTGGATTAAAGCTTTCCATATCATTTTTATGGTCACGTGGTTCGCAGGGTTATTCTACCTGCCCAGGCTATTTGTCTACCATGCCATGTCAAGTGATAAGGTAAGTCAAAAACGATTTAAGATCATGGAGCGAAAACTGCTTCATGGTATAACTACACCAAGCGCGCTCTTAACTATCAGTTCAGGTTTATGGTTACTATTTCACTATGCATGGGTTATGTACAAGGACAGCAGTTGGCTTCACTTAAAGCTTTATTTAGTTGCTGTCCTTATAGCCTATCACATTTATTGTTGGTATCTTCTCTCCCAATTTCAAAAAGACGCTAACACACATTCTCATACTTTTTACCGATGGTTGAATGAGTTTCCTGCACTAATGTTAATCAGTGTAATAATACTTGTCGTGGTACATCCAAATTAGACTACTACCATTTCAAAATGAGTTTTAATAACATCACAATCGGGACATAGCTAGGTAGGTATACGATACATATTCCCATTTTATACCAAGCTCTACACCATCCTAAACCCCATCCTTTACTTTCATCGTGAATTAAACACACAGCAAACGCATATAACGTTTCACTCAATCTCCCGCACGTTAACACATTTATACACAAGACTTTCGTTCGCGTGCAAAATTCACTTGAATCTGACGTCCTTTAAAGGTTGTACCATTTAAATCCATTGCCCTCAATGCATCCTTTGTACAGTTAAAAGCTATAAACCCAAATCCCCTAGTTTTTCCACTATAATGATCAATAGGAATATTTACAAAATCAACCTGCCCATATTTAGAAAATAATGACTCTAATTCTTTCTTAGAAGCCGAATAATCAATATTGCCTACATATAGCTTTGCATCTTGCTCCTGTTGTTCTGATTTGTCTAATCGATCCAAAGACATCGCTAATAGCTGTGTAGCACGCCTTAACTCTGTTGTGATGCGAATGAGATGATCATTGACCAACATTTGCTGACGCAATTGCCACATTAGCTGCTCCACTATCTTACGTTGATTGCATATTAGCCATACACCAAAAATCACACTGAATACACATAGAACTATAATAATTGAAGAAAGTGAGGTAAACTGTAACATACTAAACTCCAGGAACATTTATAAAATTGTATCTTCATGCTATTAACTAAAATTTAAACCCTTTCCACAGCTATAAATTCTTACATGCTTTTATACACAATTCAAATTTAACTTTTCAAAGAAAAAGTAAATATCAATATTTAATTATTCAACATATTTCTAATTTATCCACACAATACGTTTGGCACACCACACTAATCGATGTTTAATTAGAATTAATACAAGTATAATTAAGAAATGCATACATTTGGAACAATTCACAACAATTTGAAAAATTATGATAAATGACTCATTTACATGGATGAAACGTGCTCAACAAGTTATCCCTGGTGGTGTTAATTCCCCAGTTCGTGCTTTTGCCAATATAGATCGAACTCCAAAAGTTATACAACGAGGAGAGGGACCTTATATTTTCGATATAAATAATCATCGTTACATTGATTACGTTGCTTCCTGGGGCCCATTAATTTTAGGTCACAGCCCACCAAAGGTATTAGCGGCTTTAAAAAAAATCATTCCATTAGGTTCTAGTTTCGGTGCACCTACCACAACAGAAGTTAAACTAGCTGAACTTATTGCTAATATTATCCCAAGTATTGAAATGATTCGTATGGTCAACTCAGGCACTGAAGCTACCATGAGTGCAATTCGTCTCGCTAGAGGATTTACAAACAGGAATAAAATTATCAAATTTGATGGGTGTTACCATGGTCATTGCGATAGTCTCTTAGTAAAAGCAGGTTCAGGTACCCTTACTTTAGGTATCGCTAGTTCAACAGGAGTCCCTAAAAATTTTTTAGCACATACCTTAACAGCCCCTTTTAATAATCTTCATTGCACTAATACTTTATTTAAAAAATTTGGGAATGACATCGCAGCCATTATTGTCGAACCCATAGCTGCTAATATGAATTTAGTTTTACCTACGCCAGATTTTTTACCTGGACTTCGTAGACTGTGCGATAAGTATGACAGTCTCCTCATTTTTGATGAAGTAATCACAGGTTTTCGCGTAGCACTAGGTGGAGCACAAACACTCTATGATGTCAAACCAGATCTCACCTGCTTAGGTAAAATTATAGGAGGTGGATTTCCTGTTGGAGCATTTGGCGGTAAAAAGAATATTATGTCTAATCTTGCTCCATTAGGGTCTGTTTATCAAGCAGGAACTTTATCTGGCAATCCCGTTGCTTTAACAGCAGGCTTAGTAACGCTACAATTGCTTCAGTCTAATCCTAAAGCTTACACACAACTCCATGAACTCACTCACCAGTTATTAGATGGTTTAACCTCAGTAGCGCACAAACATCATATACAACTGGATATACGAGGTATTAATGGCTTATTTGGATTCAAATTCACATCTGATCCAAAGCATAAAAAATTTAAATCATTTTTTCAAAATATGTTAGACGATGGAATATATCTTGCTCCATCTCCATATGAATCAGGATTCATTTCATTAGCGCACACGTACTCAATAATTGAAGAAACAATTCAAGCAGCTGATAGATCCTTTGGCAACCTGGAAAATTAAAATATCCTCACTAAAACTCCATACGAGAATAATCATATATTCTTAAAATCGTGATATAATTAAGGTAGCAACAAAGACCCTTAAAATACAAGTTATAACTTATATGATAAGTTAGCTACATTAATAATGTTTTTACAACTTATAGAACATAGCCTATAAACGCAACCATGCAATCTATCTCCAATGTGCAACAACGTATAATTACAATTTAGTAAAAAATCATAAAACTCATTCTACAAAACAACGCAATATTATCTTTCAAGACCAACCATCACGCTTCACGAAATTAAAAAAGAATATTAGCTATAATAATAAAAGACACAAAACTACGATACGATAGGATTAAAAGGTTAAGAGGTAACATATATCAATAAAAATAGCCACGCAAAACCGCTCAAACTAAACACTACAGTATGTTATCAACGCACAATGAATAAATTATGTTTAAAGTTTTCACTACAGTTAGACTTTTTACAAAAAAATGTATAAATTCAGTTAAAAATTAATAAACATATAAATAAATACACTCTCACCCATCAACACGATTTTTAAACTTTAGCAGCAGCACATCAGTATTTACTCTAACTAAGTATCTTTATCAGAACATAAAGACTCGATTCACACAGCAACATAACTACTAAGATGAGAAAAAAATACAAAAAACATATTAAAATACAACATAGTAGCCTTTAATAATGAGGCATTGGATGTTATTTTAAGCAATAATCCATCTACATTCAAACATTTTACACCATATACAGTTGACAATGTTTGAATGAAATTTACCTGCAATTACTACTTCTTGCTTATGATACATATCATCTTGCATGCTGTATAGCATGTGATAAATATTTTTACCACAATATACTACTAGGTTTCCATAATGTTCCATATTATTAAAACAAATACCTACTATAGATTATAAGTTTAACGTAATATTTTCATTACATCAATTACGTATAAATCTTTTTCAAAAAACTACAAAATAGAATAACTTAACGATACCAAGTTCTATCTCAATTATTTTGTCTATTTACTCTATATCAAGCCCACAAATGTGTGTTTAACTTATGTTTTTACTCACTTTCATTAGAACTTTTAAAATGAATAAAGTGAAAGTATATAACATACTCCCAATTACATTACCTCACTTCATATTCATGAATAAGAATTTTAAAATCCACACATGTTCACTAAATTATTAGCTTCATTATAAAACATCTTACTGTATCAAAAAATTATACCTCAGCAATATTATTTTACCATATTTAAAAATTTTCTTAACCTTATTAGTCTTTTTTTTGTAACACAATTTTCACTTAAAATATATTTCATAACTGAAAATTAAACTCCACATGAATCCGTCAATTATGGAACTTACTAGTTCATATTTCTACTCCTGAACCAATTCAAGCATGCATGAATTTTATCTTCCAACATCCTGCAGTTAGTAGTATTATAGTAGGAACAACAACCCCTAAATATTTAGTGCAAAATGTAACCAGCGCAAAACAAACACTCAATATCATCTCGTTTAAAATAGCCACAAGTACTTGAAACAGAATCTAAATAAAATATTTAGTTAAAAATTATCAAAGATGTTATTATCTGACAGGAATGATATAACCTTTTACCTCAATCATTCCACATATTTAATATAAAACATCTGCCATAATATACGCTTTAGCACAATGCAATGTTTTACAACAGATGAACATGTATACTATGCTAAAATGACGCATGCCTAGCATACGACCTATTAAATATATTGCAATATCCATCCATTAGCTCAGGTTACAATTCAGTAATTGCTGTATAACTATTTTTCAAATATAGAAAATTCTCCTTTTCTAGTTCAATAAAATTTCACATAAATTCTATTAACTTTTACGAATAACCTTACCTTATAATAATCAACATCCCAAATAGTTTCTATCATTTTAAGAAACCACATTATCCTTCAAAAGACACACGGTCATAATTTCTCTTTTTGATTGTATAAGTTTCTAACATTTACATAGGTGAAATCAAAGCGTTGATAGATACAGCATATATTTACTCTCATAGACATATTTAGATATGATATCGCCTCATTTTTCAATTTTTTATACTTAACTACATTGCAAATTTCAACATCATCATTAGTATCATTTGAAAAAGTGAATTATAGTTTTGATATATATGGCAAACAAAACAAGTATAACCGATAAGATAGATTTCCAATTACATTAACAGGTAACTTGAGACTTCCTAACCCACATTATCAAGCTAATAAACATATCTCATCATTGTTTAATTACCAAAATGCGTTACAAATAAACAACAATGAACTATCACGATTTACAATCATTCACACGAACAAGCGTATCCATGCATGACTCGGCGCCTGTTATCAATCTTTGTCAGTTGTCACACAGTATTAAAAATAACACAATCAACATATACTCAATATATCACTACTAAAATAAACTAATATATAGAGCTATTAAAATAGTAGTCAAGGAATCAAATAATACGACTAATGTGACACTTAAAATGTAATTACCGCACATCAATCTTAATATTTATCCTATATTTTTAAGATAATTCATGTGTAATCAAAGAACTCTATATAGCAATCACTGAGAAAATATCGTAAATTAACATAGCATAAGCAAAAAGCAATACAGTTGAATAGTGCATTATAAAAGTACAATCAAGCATGAAGGTATATTGTAAATCACAACACTTGAATTATGTTGGTAGATATAAGGAAAAT
>PVBE012530196.1_pt1 | contig 12651 bp, 7 predicted proteins | sample 1631181 | NCBI WGS metagenome assembly PVBE01 (sample SAMN08397723, study PRJNA350692) | Marine metagenome, whole genome shotgun sequencing project. | isolation source: water | place: Pacific Ocean | collected 2012-04 | reverse complement strand
TTAGAGGATCTACTAACTCCACTATCCATGGAGGACCATCTATACCCATGGGCTGCGCAAATATAGCTCCATCGTTACCACCATAACACGTTACTGAAGTTAATGTCGGTATCGGTGCCATACATGTATCACATAGTACATCAATTACAACACTTGCAGAATCTGTACATCCTCCATTCAAATCCGTAACAACTACAGTATAAGTTGTATTTACCTGAGGAAGAGCATATGGATTCTGTGCAGAAGCATTAGATAAAAACGTATTAGGTGTCCATTGATAAGAAAAATTATTAGGATCTGGAACTGTAGGGCATGTAGTAAATCTAGTTACAGGTCTTCTATTACTAACTGTTTGTAAAGCTAAATAAGGACATGCTGGTGTAACATCGCTAAAATAGTACAATGATGAATTATAAGCAGTTTGCTGAACAGGAGTCGCCCAATTGTATGTATATGAGGTACTTAAATTATCATAACAAATCTCTATAACAAGGTTTGACAAACCATCCCACTCATAAGCAGTTGTCAGCACTAATGTATTCCAACCCAGAGATACATTGATATTTTGGGGGGTAAAAACAGTTGTTAAGCCACTCTCCCATACTGTCAATGAAGATGTGCCGGTACATCCCATTTTTATAGAATAATCCATAAAGGTAGATGTAGCGTTATTTGATGCAGTTGTTTCCCAAGCGATCTCAGTAATTTTTCCTCCTACAAATCCAGCCGCCTGTAATTCAGCTGCTGTAAACAAAAATTGATGTTTTGCATTTCTGTACCAATTACCAAATGGAGCTGGCCAAGCAGTTGAAGAATTTACTCCCTGATTTACACCAAGAGTTTGTTGAGATGATGCAGCTGAACATGATGTAGCAGCACTTGCTCCGCATGTAGCAGGTATTCCACCTCCTAAATCGAGATTCATAAAAATAGTGTCACCACATATGATATTAGAATCGCTGGCTGTTAAAGTAACATCTGGAGTATAAGCTGCTGCGACATTAATTGATATAGTATCAACTTTAACACACCCATCAGGGCTTGTTAATGTCACTTCATAATCATAATTGCCAGGCAAAGTAGGCATTACTAATGGGTTTGAAATAGATGTATTATTAAGGAAAGTAGCTGGAGCCCAACTATAAGTATAGTTACCAGGTGGGTTAGGGCTAACATTCAATTGAATCTCACTATTAAGACAAGTTGTAGCTGAGGATTGAGTTAACGTATAAGCGAAATCTGGAACAACAGTAACTTGAACGGTATCTACATTAGTACAACCACCTGCAAGATTTGAAGTTACCTGATATACCGTAGTAATTGATGGGTTAGCAATTGGATCTGGACAATTATTGCAAGAAAAATTAGTTCCTAAATTTATTGGATCTCCAGACAATACTATCCAATTAAAATTAGATCCACCACTAGCATTTAACTGCTCCCCAACACCCTGACACATAATTACATCTTGCCCAGCATATGTGCTTGTTACTACTGTTACACCAACTACCATAGAGCTTATACCTACCACAGGGCACGCATTATCAGCAGCATCTATTGAAAGAGCAGAGAAAGGATTACTACCTGGTAAAACAGTAAAACAAATTGTAGCAGAAGCAGGACTAAAAAAAGTATTTTGAGTAAATGTTGCACCAGCAAACAACTGAGCTACATTAGAATTTAAATATATTGAATCACCTGAAGCATCAGTAAACTCTACATCAAAACAAACATTATCTCCTTCACATAACTGAATATCATTAGGACCAGTCTGGACACCAGTGCTATTAAAGTTCACAATCCCACCAACAGGAGGGACTGGATTATTATTTGTACACCCAGCTGTATTAATTATCTCAAATTGAAAATCCTGTATAATACTACCTACTAAATTACCATTTGCATCAAACTCTTCGATCAGTACAACTACTACATAATTACCTGTCGTCGTTGGAGTAAAGGTAATTTCACCTGTATTAGGGTCAATTGTGATTCCAGGAATTGGAACAGAACCTGTATATCCAGCATTATAAGGAGCAGTACTTGAAGCTCCTGTCATGGCATCTATTAAAGAATAAACCAAAGTATTCCCATCTGGCTCATAAACACCAAAATTATAAATAACAGGTTGATTAATACAATAGTAAGGTATGGGTTGCGCAGTAATTATAGGTGATGAATTACACGTAGCAGTAGTACTATTTAGAACTGATTCCCAATAATAATTATTTCCTGTCCCTGTTAAGTTATTTGAGGCATTTCTACAACAAGACGAATATGAAAAAACCCAGCTATCACAAGGTCCAGGTAAAACAATAGTATCTTGCCAAATATGCATCCATACCCCAGGTAATGATCCTCCAGCACATTCACTTAAAGGTAAATTAGAAATACATAATTGAGAGACCTCTTGTTGAAAAACAATATTTGGTAAACTTGCAGTAGTTAATCCAGGAAAACCACAAGAATTAGATATTGATATAGGCTCAGGACTATTGGTTTCAAAAGCAGTACCACAATCCTCAAAAAGGGTAAGGGTAACCACATATGTATTTGGGCCAATACATTGATAAGTAATATTTCCACCAGGAACATGTAAAGCAGAAACTTGACAACTCAAAAAAAGTATAGCTATCAGCAAAAAGAAGCTTACTCTTAAACTATTTATTCTATCTATTAATTTCAAAATCAAACCTTTTATATCAACAAGACGAATACAATATTATAATAGTTGGCTAAAGAATTATTTTTTATAACTCTACCGCTATAAATCATTGCATTAAAATTGTATATTTAAAAACAAGAAACAATTTTACAACCTTTTTTATTACAAATTTACCAAAAAGCAGCTGATTTAAAACACTAATAACCAATATGTTGGATTCCTAACCCTTATCTTTGGCTAATTTTTTACCTATAATTGTTCCATCAATGATTTGTTGTTGGAAATCTTTCATTCCTCCAGGCGTATGAGGAACCATAATGGTATTATTGGAACTACTTGAACCTATAGCAGTTAACGTGTCAAAATACTGTGTCATTAAAACAAACTGCATGATCTCCTGAGGATCTACATCTTGTAATGCTTTCTGAAAATCCTCCACCGACTCTTTGAATCCTCTAACAATTTCTAATCTCTGTTGAGCGATACCTTCACCTGAAAGTCGTTTGCTATCAGCCTCAGCTTCTGCCCTTTTAACTATTGTTATTTTTTCAGCTTCAGCTTCCTGTACAGCTGCTTCTTTATCTCTCATAGCAGCATTGATCCTGTTCATTGATGTTTTTACCACTTCATCAGGAGTAATGTCAGTAATTAGTGTTTTGACAATCTTGTAACCATATTGCTCCATCTGCTCAGAAATATTATCTCTTACTGCAATAGCAACATCTTCTTTTTTAGAAAAAACATCATCGAGTTTTAATTTTGGAACCTCAGCCCTTACCTCATCAAAAATATAAGCTGCTACCTGACCGTGAGGGTCTTCTAGTTCATAAAAAGCTTCATATACTTTGTCTTTTATTACTCGGTATTGAACAGAGATCTTTAGATCAACAAAAACATCATCAAGAGTTTTGGTTTCAACATTTACATCTAGCTGTTGAATTTTTAAATTTTCTTTAGATGCTATTGACTCTATAAATGGAATTCTTAATTTAAAACCAGGTGTACAGATTCTATTATACTTACCCAATCTTTGAATGACCCAGGCTTCTCTTTCTGGAATAATCATAAATGTCTTAACAATCAATACGATTCCAATGAAGGCTTGAATAGCATATATTATAATATCATTTTCCATATAACTTCTTTTTACTGTTAATTTACTAATTAATTTTCACTAAAAAATCAGGTCAGCTTTTGCTCTATTGAATTATCATAAATCTCCTTAGCTTCATTAACAAAACAAAAATGATCATCATCTATCACCATTTTACCCTTAGTAACATGACCAAGTAAAATAAACGGGACATTGCAATTTTGCATTGAATCAATTAACTCATCTTCAAATTCCCTATCAATAGTAACTACCACCCTGCCCTGTGCTTCACCAAACAAATAAGCATCCTCACGGATTTCAGAATCAGTAACAATATCAAATCCAAGGTTACCTGCCATCGCCATTTCAGCTAAAGCAACAAACAACCCTCCATCAGCACAATCATGAGCTGCATTGATAATATTTTCATTAATTAAACTTTTAATTACTTGATGAAGATCATACTCTTCATTAAGGTCAAAATAAGGCGCTGGTGAGCTCTTAATATTATGATAGCTATATAAATACTCAGATGAACCAATATCTTCTACAGATTTACCAATAAGAAAAATAAGATCTCCTTTGTTTTTAAAGTTTAATGACCTAATATCTTTTTTATCCTTCACTAAACCTAACATTCCTATAGTTGGGGTTGGATGAACAGGTACTTCTTGACCATCAATCACTGATTGATTATAAAAACTTACATTACCACCAGTAACAGGTGTTTCAAATTTTCTACATGCAGCACTCATCCCCTTTATAGCACCAACAAATTGCCAATATGATTCTGGGTTATAAGGGTTTCCGAAATTTAAACAATTCGTTATAGCTGACGGAACACCTCCAGATACAGTTATATTCCTTGCTGCTTCAGCAACTGCTATTGATGTGCCTTTTTCTGGATCTGCATGAACATACCTTGAATTACAATCAACACACATTGCCAATGCTTTATTAGAGTCTTTTATATTAACAATTCCCGCATCAGTAGGTGAATTAGTTGAAATATTAACTGTACCAACCATACTGTCATATTGCTCATAAACCCATCTTTTAGATGCAATATTAGGATGACCTAATAAAAAATCTGCAACTTCTTTTAAATCCCCCGGCTGTTCTACAGAAGATATATCAAATTTTTGAAATTCTTTATAATAAGAGGGCTCTTTATATTCTCTATCATATATAGGAGCTCCTCCCCCAAGAACCAGTGAATGTGGAGATACTTCAGCTACCATCCTACCATCCATAAAAAACTGCAACACATCTCCTTCTGTCACCTCACCTATTTGCTCACAGTTCAAGTCCCATTTATCAAAAATAGACTGAACTTCTTCTTCCTTACCTTTTTTAACCACTACTAACATTCTCTCTTGAGATTCAGATAATAAAATTTCCCAATCCTTCATGTTTTTCTGACGCGTTGGGACCTTATCAAGGTCTATTTTCATCCCAACTCCACCAGCAGCACTCATCTCAGATGTTGAACAAGTAATTCCAGCTGCTCCCATATCCTGCATACCAACTATAGTATCTGTTTTAGATAATTCTAAAGAAGCCTCTAATAATAGTTTTTCTTGAAAAGGATCTCCAACTTGAACTGAAGGAAGGTCATCCATTGAATCTTCAGTAATATCCTTTGACGCAAATGCTGCACCATGTATCCCATCTTTTCCAGTAGCTGAACCAACAATAAAAACTGGATTACCAACTCCAGATGCAGTTGCTGATATCATATCCCCCATATTCATAATCCCAGCTGAAAATGCATTAACCAAAGGATTCTGATCATAACTTTCATCAAAATTTACTTCACCTCCAACAATAGGAATTCCGAATGAATTTCCATAATCCCCTATACCCTTTACAACACCTTTTACCAACCATTTTGTTCTATCTAAGTCTATCTTACCAAACCTTAATGAGTTCAATTGAGCAATAGGCCTAGCACCCATTGTAAAAATATCTCTATTGATACCTCCTACTCCTGTTGCAGCACCCTGATATGGTTCCAATGCACTTGGGTGGTTATGAGATTCTATTTTAAAAGCACAAGCTAAACCATCTCCAATATCAACTAGACCTGCATTCTCCTCACCAGCCTTAACTAACATATGAGGACCATCTTTAGGTAATGTTTTTAACCATTTTATAGAGTTTTTATATGAACAATGCTCAGACCACATAACCGAATAAATACTTAACTCAGTAAAATTTGGTGTTCTTTTTAAAATCTCACAAATCTTTTCAAATTCATCTTTTTGTAATCCAAGTTCAATTGCCTGTTCCAAGGTTGCTGTATCAGCATTAATTGTGGTATCCATATTTCTTATTAAAAATGAAATGCAAATTTATCAAAACCCTAAATAAATCTACTACAATTATTTAATTGAATTTATTAACATGTGATCAAAATCAAATCATACACTAACGAAAATGGTTATTATATTTGTTTGACTAACTGAAATTTAGCATTTGATAATTTTCTTACTATATTTTTTTCTATTTATTTATCTCTTAAAAAAATGGTCATTTTTTTCTAGTGAACACATTTCAAGGAGGTTTTTAATCTTTGTTTTTGTAACTAAAATTTTAATTGGTCTTAGTTTATTTTGGGTTTATACTGAATATTACCCAAATAAATCAATGATTAACAAAGATGAATCTAGAAAAAATTCAGATATATTCAAATATTATGATGACAGTGAAGTAATCTATAATGCTTTACATGAAAAACCTATTGATTTTTTTAAAATCATATTCTCTGTAAAAAACAACAACGAGTATTTTTATGAAAATTATTACATCAATATGAATCATTGGGATACACCCTATGACACAAATATCTTTAACGACTCACATACTATTACTAGGCTCAATGCATTAATTAGAATATTCTCATATGGGAACTACTTCGTTCATGTTCTATTTTTCTGCATGTTAAGTATCATAGGATTGTTTGCATTATTTAAATCCATCACAAACTTCTTTCCCAAAAAAGAAAAAATATTAAAATGGATGATTTTCTTCACCCCCTCAATCTTATTCTGGAGTTCCGGTGTATTAAAAGAGCCCATATTATTATTCTCATTAGGAATGGCTATGCTTAGCATTTATAATTTAATCAATAAAAAAAGACTAATCCTAAATCTAGGATTATTAATACTAATGTCAATCATTATGTTTTATATTAAATTCTATGTTTTTTTTGTTTTTATTCCATTAATAATTCCATTTGCAATTAATCAACTAAAAAATTACAAATATCCTTTGATTACGTACCTGATCAGCTTAAGTGCTTTCATAATTCTATCTATAAACTTAAAGCATTTCTCTAACTCATCAGACCTACTATACATCCTTGACAAAAAGCAAGAATCCTTTATGTCTGAAACAAAATTTAAAGACGCTGGCAGTTACTTTGAAATAAATGATCTTCAACCCAATTATGTCTCAGTATTTAATGCAATTCCAGAAGGACTTCTTAATTGTTTCACAAAGCCCCTTCCTTGGCAAATTAACTCAATTATAGAGCTTCCTCCTGCAATTGAAAACAGCTTAATAATATGCCTAATATTAATATCAGTATTTCACTGCATATTGTTAAAAACATATAAGTCTATATCTTCTTCAAACTTTTTAATATTCTGTATTTTATTTGCTTTATTTAACTTTATAATAATTGGAATTTCAACTCCAGTTTATGGAGCTTTAATTAGGTATAAAATCATTGGATTGCTTTTTATACTAATGCCATTGATACTTTTAACTGATTTTAAATCAATAATTAACAAAAACAATTAATCTTATTTTGAAAAAACATCTCTTTTACTTATCTGTTTCTATATTGTTATTTGGATGCATAAACAAAAAAGAAGTAGACCTTATTATTCATAATGCACATATTTTTACTATTAATGAAATAGATGAAGAATATGAAGCAATGGTAATTGATGATGGCAAGATTATAGACCTCGGCAAAGAGAATCAAATCCTAAACAAATACACTAGCCAAAAAAAAAATAGACTGTAAGTCAGCATATATATATCCTGGATTTATTGACGCTCACTGTCATTTTTTAAATTACGGATTATCTCTAGACCAAGTGGACCTAACTAATTCAGCATCAATAAAAGAGGTAATTAATAGATGTAAAAAACATAATAAAGAAAATAGGAACAACATTATAAAAGGACGCGGGTGGGATCAAAATATTTGGACAGAAAATACATTTCCAAATAAGAATTTACTTGATCTAAATTTCCCTGAAAAGCCAGTTATTCTAACAAGAATTGATGGACATGCAATGCTTGTAAATCAAAAGACACTGGATTTATGTAAAATAAATATCAATTCAAAAATAAAAGGAGGGCATATTGAAATTATTGACGGTAAGCTAACAGGCATGCTTATTGACAACGCAATGGACCTAGTATTAAAAAACATACCTAAACCTAATAATGAAACAAAGAAAAAAGCTCTTTTAAAAGCTCAAAAAAAATGTTTTGAACTTGGCCTTACCACCGTGGATGATGCTGGCCTATCAAAAAATGATGTTCTACTAATTAACCAACTTCATCAATCAGGAGAGTTGAAAATTAAAATTTATGCAATGTTAAGTGACATCAAAGAAAATTATGACTATTTCATTGATACACTACAAAAACCCCTTAAAACTGACAGGTTAAATGTAAGATCTTTTAAATTTTACAGTGATGGGTCTCTAGGTTCCAGAGGAGCTTGCCTATTAAATCCATATGTTGATGTTAATGATTCGGCACACTATGGAATGATGCTTAATACTGAAAAACATTTTAGAGAAAGTGCTAAAAAACTGTTCCTACATGGTTATCAAATGTGTACTCATTCAATTGGAGATTCTTCTGCAAGGTTAATCTTAAATGTATATGGAGATATTTTAAAAGGTGTTAATGACAAAAGGTGGAGAATTGAGCATGCTCAAGTCATTAACCCTAATGATTTTCATCTATTCAGAGAATATGGAATTATACCATCAGTTCAACCCACTCATGCCACTTCAGATATGTTGTGGGCGATCTTACGTTTAGGTAATAAACGAATCAGAAACAGCTATGCTTATCAACAACTTTTAATTCAAAATGGAATGATTGCTCTAGGCACAGATTTTCCAATTGAAAAAATCAACCCGATTCATACATTTTATGCTGCTGTAGCTAGAAAAAACATTAATGGAGAACCTAAAAATGGATTTCAAAAAGAAAATGCATTAACTAGATGGGAAGCAATTCAAGGAATGACTATTTGGGCAGCATTGTCAAATTTTGAAGAAAACGAAAAAGGCACAATTGAAATAGGTAAAAAAGCAGATTTAATACTTCTGAATCAAAATTTATTCAGCATCCCAGAAAATGAAATCTTAAACACAAAAGTAATTTCCACCTATATAAATGGGGAACAGGTATACCACAATTAATCTGTAATCAAAATCTTAAGCTCAGTTCTACGATTTAACTTATGCATTTCTTCCTCACAATCTTTATCATCTTCGCACATATTAATTAATTGAGATTCTCCAAAAGCATTCGATGAAACCCTACTTTCAGCTATATCATTCTTTGTAAGGTAAGCAACCACTTTATTCATCCTTTTAATTGAAAGCTTCATGTTATAATCTTCAGAAGCAGTTGAACTAGCATGACCATAAACTTGGATCATTGCATTATTATTAACTTTTAATGAAAGGATCATTGAATCCAAAACAGCATAATAACTTTCCTCAATTTCATATCCATTCTTAGGATAATAAATTATATGATTTTCAATATGAATCTTTGTCTCATTAACTACAATCTCAGAAGTATCAAGGTCTTCTACTTTAGTAGTATGATACTTAGACGCAACCATTCTTTTATATATGAACATTCCAAATTGATCCTTTTCCAAAATGATCATTACATCATTCAATCTATTAACAATTTCTAATTTAATATCACTTTTAAAATAAGGAGATGTCTCATCAATCTTTACAATCAATTCTTCTAATAAGGGAAGATTATCGTACCTAAAATGATAACCTTGATCAGCTTTACAATTCATTAAAAGGTCACCCTTGCTATCTAAAATTTCAAAATTCAATTGATCATTAGCTCCCTCCAAAGATTCAAATACAAAATTACCAGCAAGCATCATTCTCTCTTTTTTAAATTGCAGGTTAACTTCTTCTTCAGTCAATAAATCAATATTTGAATTATAATCAGCGTCAAGTAATCTATAAGAAAATTCTCCATTTGCATCATTCGTAAGTGTAGCCATAACATGATCCACATTATTAAAAATCATTAATGTCATATCCTCAGAATCATTATCTATTTTAATTAAAAGATTTTTATCAGGAGACAACATATCAAATTTAAAATTCCCATGCTCATCTGTTTTTGTTTCCATTACGACATTACCATCTTCATCAACCAAATACACTTTCATCCCATCAGGGTGCCCCTCTAGTCTCTGATACTGAAATTGACCATTTAATTCCATTAATCCAGTATTTAGGTCAACATCACTTTCATCCATTAATGACAAAACACTAGCACCTTCAAAAGATAGTTTTCTAAAAACGAACTCCCCGAATTCCCCATCTTGATTAGCAGTCAACAATGCATTCCCATCTCCTTTATAAAGAGACAGCACTACCTCTCCATCTTTATTTACTTTAATCGTATATTTTTTTCCTTCAGGAAGGTAATCAAATACAAAATTTCCATCCTTATCAGTTTTTGTTACAGCTACAATTTCGCCATCTTCATCCAAAAGCATTACTTCCATATCTTCAGGGTGACCTTCTAAGCGAGAATACTCAAACTGACCTATAATCTGATTGTAATTAGTTTTAACAATTACTTTTTCAATTAACAAAAAGCTATATATATCATCACTACCTGATCCATTTTCTCTATTAGAAGTAAAATATCCAGAATTTCCATCGGGATTAAAAACCATACTAAACTCATCCATTTCAGTATTTATACTAGGTCCTAAATTAACTGGATCTGTCCATTCTCCATCAACTAATTCAGATACAAATAAATCCAAACCGCCATAACTATCAAACCCTGTTGATGAGAAATAGATTTTATTCCCTTCAAATGAAGGAAACATATCATCACCGTCACTATTTAATACCGGAACTAGTTCTGGCTCAGACCATCCCTCTGAATTTCTTTCAGACATAAAAATATTTTTCCCTGCATGATCACAAGGCTTATTTGATACAAAATAAATTTGATTTCCATCTGGAGAATATGCAGGCTGCGAATACGAATATTCCATTTCAGAAAAACTTAATTTTTCTTTATGTAAAATCCTACCATCTATAATCTGAATTAAATATAACTGTGGAGCAAAAGATTTTATTTTTTTAAATGCCTTCTTATTAACTTCAGAGAAAATTGCTTCAGTGCCATCATTATTAAAAGCAATAGGACCAACATGATCATCGCTAATCAACAACCTGTTAAACACCTTAGGATGATTAAAAACAACAGAATCATTTCTATAACTTTTAATATCAACTTTAAATAAGTTTATGTTTTTAATATGGTCCCAATTTGCTTCTCCAAAAGTATTATAATCCCATTCTCTATCTGATGCAAAAACTAATTCAGTATTATACCATACAGGACTAAATTCTGTATACTTAGAATTTAAACCATAAACCTGACTTACAACATATTCCTTTTCTAACCTTATCGAATCATCAAACTGATTAACAGCGTAAAGTTGATTATGTGTTATATTCATTAACATGAACATAAAATAAACTAGATATTTATTTCCTTTATTCATTATAGATACCTAGGTGATAAAGATTTATTTTTTTGAATATTAATGTCACAACCTAAAAACACTTCATGACTACCTGTGTTGTAACGCCTTAAACTACTAAGATCAAAATCATAGCTATAGCCTATTCTTAAAAAATCGCTAATATTATATTCAGTAATTAAGACTATATTTTTACTTGATCGGTAACTTAAGCCTAACCATAAGGTTTTATTAAATAAAACACTTGCATTTAGATCATAATTTAGGGGCGTGTTATGTATGTATTTAATCATCAAAGATGGTTTAAAAACTAAATTGTCATTAAAAACAACTACCCCCCCAGCAGTTAGCAAGAAGTGACGATCTAAATTGATTTGAGTTTGACTAGTATTTTCAAAATTTTCTGTTTGACCTAATAAGTGATTAACACTAATACCTGAATAAAAACCAGTAGTATAATAATAAACTCCAAAATCAAAATTTGGAGTGACCGCCTGAAGAACACCGCCAGTATTATGTTTATCATTATTATCATAATAATTAAGCATATCACTTCTTAAGGAGGTGGATAATATTCCCCCTCTTAATCCAAAAGAAATTTTACCTTTAGAAGTCTTTAGGTGATAAGCATAGCTACCCATGATCGTAGATGTTTCTGAAGGACCTATCTCATCAAGAATAAAATTCAGACCTAAAGCCATTTTCCTGCCAGCAAAAGGACTATGTATTGAAAAATTCATGGTACTTGGTGACCCATCTAAACCAACCCATTGATTTCTATACAAAAGCACACTACTTAATGAATTCCTGGTACCAGCATAAGCAGGATTAATAGTAAATTGATTGAAAATATACTGACTGTACAGTGCATCTTGTTGAGCATTTGCACTATTCAATAGCAATACCAAAAATAATATCAATATATTCTTGAACATGTTCAATTAAATTTCAAATATCGAATTTATTATTTTAATTGATAACTAATGAGCTCAAATAATTAATTTTTCAACAATTATTTAAGGGGGGGGGAAGGGAAGCCCAGGTAAGGCTCCCCCCGCCCCCGAAGGGCCGTGCCACAGGGGG
>PVBE011093928.1_pt1 | contig 12652 bp, 8 predicted proteins | sample 1631181 | NCBI WGS metagenome assembly PVBE01 (sample SAMN08397723, study PRJNA350692) | Marine metagenome, whole genome shotgun sequencing project. | isolation source: water | place: Pacific Ocean | collected 2012-04 | reverse complement strand
CCCGAGTTCCCGCCGGTGCCGTTCCTCGACCAGGACGCGCGCCGTCTCGATCAGGGGGCCGTACTCGACGCCCGAGGGACACGCCGTCACGCAGGCCAGGCATCCCAGGCACGAGTCGAAGTGCTTCACGAAACGCTCGGAGAAGGGCACGCGGCCCTCGAGGCCGGCGGCGAGCAGATAGATGCGCCCCCGCGGCGAATCCATCTCCTCGCCCCCCAGCAGGTAGGTCGGGCAGGTCGGGAGACAGAAGCCACAGTGGACGCACTTGGCGAGCAACGACCGCTCGGCCAGGTGCTGGGCGTCTCCCGCCATCTTCAGATTCCTCCCGGTCCGCGGCCCGGGTTGAGAACGTTCCGGGGATCGAACCGCTGCTTGACGGCGCGCATGATTGCCCCGCCGCTCCCGATGGGCCCCCACGCGTCGACACGGCCCTTCAGACGGACCGACCCACGGAGGAGCGCCGCGCTGCCGTATCCGTCGGCGAAGCGATCGCGCAGATCCACGATGAATCGGGCCACCGCGTCGTCGTCTCCGTCCAGTCGGGCAAGCAGCACCCCGACGGCTGCCCGGCCGATGGCGTCGTAGCGCAGCCCGGATGCGTCGGTGGCGCGCGCGATCCACGACAGCGTGTCGGCGAGGGCCGCCGGGGGGATGCTGAGCTTCAGGACCGCCCCGGGGCCGCCGGCCCACGGGCGCTTACCGTGGGCTGCCCACAGATCGCGCTCCGCCTCGCCGTCGACCGTTCGGCTGGCGCCGCGGTGGTCGGCCGCCAACCGACCGGCGCGCTCGGACTGATCGATCGCCGCGGCCGCTGTCGTCTCGAAGCGAACGAGCAGGCGTCGTTCGGGGAGCTGCACCTCGACCGCGGTGGGCACCAACTGGTCTGCCGCCAGGCTCCCTGCGAGCTCCGCCAGGTCCGTCAGGGAGGGCATGTCGACCACGACCGTTCGAGAGGCCGGGGCCAACGGGGCTAGCTTCACGCTAACGGAGACCAGGACCGCGAGCGAGCCGAACGAGCCCGCCAGCAGCCGGGCCAGATCGTAACCGGCGACGTTCTTCACGACGATGCCACCCGCCTTCGCCAGCCGCCCATCGGGACGCGCGATCTCGACCCCGATGATCAGGTCGCGCGGGGTTCCGTACCGGTGCCGTCGTGGCCCGCTGTCGTTCGTCGCGACGATGCCGCCGATGGTGGCGCGTTCGCCGTCGGGGGGGTCGAGCGGGATCCACTGCCCGTGTTCGGCCAGGGCGCGGTTCACGGTCGCCAGCGTCGCTCCGGCCTGGACCGTGGCCGTCAGGTCACCGTGGCGATGCGCGGTGACCGCGTCCAGGCGTCGAGTCGAGAGGACGACGTCGATGTCCGGGCACGCGGGACCCCAGGCGATCTTCGTCCCGCCGCCCCGGACGACGACCCGCTGTCCCGTCTCGTTGGCCCATGCGAGCCCCGCAGCGAGCCGGTGCGCGTCCGCCGGCTCCAGGACGATCGCCGGCACGCGGCCGTCGATCGTGTCGGTGTCCTGCGCGGGGCGAGCGGCCTCGGGGCCGACCGCCGCGCGGGCGGCGTCGATGAGCTGGGCGGCGTGGGGCATAGGCGCGCGGACGAGCAGCGGGCTCAGAACCGCTCCGCGAGGCCGGCCCGCTCGGCCGGATGCTGCCGATACGGACCCGGCACCTCTCCGCACAGCCGAGGGGTCGGAAAGATCTTCCCGGGGTTGCACAGGCCTCGCGGATCGAAGGCACACCGGACGAGCTGCATGGTGTCCAGATCGTCCACGCCGAACATCTTGGGCATCTGCTTCGCCTTGTCCGCCCCGACGCCGTGCTCGCCGGTGAGCGAGCCGCCGGCTTCGAGGCAGTAGGTCAGGATCTCCGTCGCGACGCGCTTGGCCAGCGCGGCCTGGCCATCGATGTTCGCGTCGTAGCAGATGAGCGGGTGCAGGTTGCCGTCGCCGGCGTGGAAGACGTTGCCGATCCGCAGGCCGGAGTCCGCCTCGAGGCGTCGGATCCGACCGAGCACCTCCGGCAGGCGCGTGCGCGGGATGACGCCGTCCTGGACGTAATAGTTCGGCGCCACGTGGCCCATCGCGGCGAACGCTGCCTTCCGCCCCTTCCAGAAGCGCTGGCGCTCGTCCTCGTCGCGCGCCACCTGGAGCGCGTCACAGCCGTGGCGTTGGCAGATGGTCTCCACGAGCCGCATCTGCTCGTCGACCTCCACGCGGGGTCCGTCGAGCTCGACGATCAGGATGGCGTCGGCCTCGGGGAAGCCCGGCTTGACCGCCGCCTCGGCGGCCTCGATCGTCAGGCGGTCCATCATCTCGACCGCCGCGGGAACGATACCAGCGGCGATGATGTCGGACACCACGCCGCCCGCCGCGTCCGTGGACGTAAAGGCGGCCAGGACGGTCCTGACCGCCTCTGGACAGCGCAGCAACCGCAGGGTCGCCTTGGTGACGATGGCCAGCGTGCCCTCCGATCCGATGAGCACGCCCAGGAGATCGAGGCCCGGTCGATCCGCCGCTGGGCCTCCGAGCCGAATCAGCTCGCCATCCGGCAGCACCGCCTCGATGCCCAGGACGTGATGGACCGTGAAGCCGTACTTGAGGCAGTGGGCCCCACCCGAGTTCTCCGCGATGTTCCCGCCGATCGAGCAGATCTGCTGGCTCGACGGGTCGGGCGCGTAGTAGAAGCCGAAGGAAGCCACCCGCTGGCTCACCTCCAGGTTCGACACCCCGGGCTCGACCGTGATGCATCGGTTCGGGATGTCGACCTCGAGGATGCGGTTGAGGCGCGACGTTCCGATCAGGATCCCGTCGACGACGGGCAGGGCGCCGCCCGAGAGCCCGGTGCCCTGACCCCGCGCCACGAACGGGACCCCGTCTCGATGGCAGAGGCGGACGACCGCCTGCACCGCGTCGGCCGAGTCTGGCAGGACGACCGCCGCCGGCGTCGCGCGTAGATGCGTCAAGCCGTCACACTCGTAGGTGAGGCGCTCGACGGGGTCGGTGACGAGGCTCCTCGCCCCGACGATGCGCTCTAGCTCGGCCAGGAACGGCGCGTCCATGGGCTTCTACGATACCACCCATCACAGGGCCGAAGCCCTGTGCCACGGAGACATGAAATAATCCTCGAGAGGGCCCCGTCCGTCACGCCCGCACCTCTTCATGCCCGTTCTCCTCGCCGACGACGTCCGCAAGACCTATCCGGGGGGCGAGCTCCCGGTCGATGCGCTGCGCGGTGTCAGCCTGTCGCTGGAGGCCGGTGACTTCGTCGCCGTCATGGGACCCTCCGGGTGCGGCAAGTCGACCCTGCTGCACGTGTGTGGCGCGATGGACCGTCCCAGTGCCGGTCGAGTCGTCATAGAGGGCCACACGCTCGCCGGGATGGACGACGACGCCCTGACCCAGCTGCGTCGCAGACGGGTTGGCTTCGTCTTCCAGTTCTTTAACCTGCTGCCGACGCTCACCGTCGAGGAGAACATCGGGCTACCGTTGCTGCTCGACGGTCGTCCGGAGGATGAGTCCGCCCGCCAGGCGGCCGCGCTCGCCGAGCGCGTGGGTCTCTCGCCGCGCCGGGGCCACTACCCCCAGCAGCTCTCCGGCGGGGAGATGCAGCGGGCCGCCATCGCTCGGGCGCTGGTGCACGCGCCCGCGCTGGTGCTGGCCGACGAGCCGACCGGCAACCTCGACTCCGACAACGGCGCGCGGGTTCTGGATCTGCTGGCCGAGCTGAACCGCGACTCGGGCGTCACGATCCTGCTGGCCACGCACGATGCCGACATCGCCAGACGTGCCGACCGCATCGTCCACATGCGCGACGGGCGGATCGCGTCGGTCGACGGCGAGGCGGGCGTTTCCGGCGGGGTGCGGTCGCGTGCGACTCTTTAGGATCTTCATCGGGCGCCGCCTGGCGTCGGAACGCCTCCGCTCCGGGGTGACCGTCGTAGGCATCGCTCTCGGCATCGCCGTCGTCGTGGCGATCCGCATGGCGAACACCAGCTCGGTGCGCGGCTTCGAGCGCGCGCTGGAGGCCGTGTCGGGTCGAACCTCCCTCGAGATCGTCAGCCCCGCCGGTCCGCTCGACGAGACCCTGTTGACCGAGCTCGCCTGGGTGCGCGAGCTGGGCCGGGTGAGTCCCGTCGTCGAAGGTGACGTGCTGGCCCGGATCGGCTCGGGGCGCGGCGAGGCGCTGCGCGTGCTCGGTGTCGACATCCTGCGCGACCGCCCCTTTCGCGAGTACCCCTTGATCGCATCGACGGAGGGGCTGGATTGGCGCCGGCGGCTGCGATCCGAGGAGTTCCTGCGCCTGCTGATCGATGCGCGGGCGGTCGTCCTCACCGAGAAGCTCGCGCGGCGCTACGAGCTCGACGTGGACGACCCGGTCGACCTGGTGTTCGACGATCGGGTGGAGACGTTCGTGGTGCGCGGGCTGCTGGCCGACGAGGGGCCCGCCAGGATCCTGGACGGCAACTTCGCCCTGATGGACATCGCGGCCGCCCAGCTGGCCTTCGGGCAGCTGGGACGGTTGCAGCGGATCGACGTTCGCCTGCACGACGGCGTCGGAGTCGACGCGGCCGAGCAGGCCATCGCCTCCCGATTGCCCGAGGGGCTCAGCGTCGAGCGTCCGGCCCGGCGGGGCCGACAGGTGGAGAAGATGCTGGCGGCGTTCCACTTCAACCTGTCGGCGTTGTCCTACATCGCCCTGCTCGTCGGGCTGTTCCTCGTCTACGACACCGTCTCCGTGTCGGTGGTCGCGCGGCGCGACGAGATCGGGACCCTGCGCGCGCTCGGGACCACGCGGTCGACGATCCTGGGATTGTTCCTCGGCGAGGCGGCGGTCCTCACGGCGGTCGGCTGCCTGCTGGGGGCCCCGCTCGGGCGCCTGCTCGCGGTCGGCGCCGTGCAGATGACCTCGACGACGGTCAACACGCTGTATGTCGCGGCCGCGGCGGTGGTGCCGCCGCTCGAGGCGGAGCACCTCCTGCTGGCCTTCGGGCTCGGGATGCCCCTGGGCCTGCTGGCCGCGGCGGTGCCCGCGCGGGAGGCATCGCGTGTGACCCCGACGGCCGCGATGCGCGGCGCCGATCGGGTGGAGACGCGCACCCGCCTGGGCGCGCGACATCTGGCGGTTCCGCTGGCGTTCTTCGGTGTCGCCTGGTGGCTCTGCAGGCTGCCGGCGGTCGACGGCCTGCCGCTGTTCGGCTTCGGCGCCGCGCTGGCGACGGTGTTCGGCGGCGCTTTCCTCGTGCCGGCGGTGCTGTTCGCGCTGGCCCGGGTCGGCGCCAGACCGTTGGCCCGGGTCTTCCGTGTCGAGGGCCGACTCGCGCACGCGAACCTGGCGGGGGCGATTCCACGCATCGCGATCTCGGTGGCCGCCCTGTCCGTCAGCCTGTCGATGATGGTGGCGGTGGCCGTCATGATCGACAGCTTCCGCGAGACGGTGATCTACTGGATGGGCCAGACCCTGCAGGCCGACCTGTACGTCGGCCCCGGGCGGCGAACGCGGGCGGGGAGCCCGGCGACCCTATCGGCGGACGTCCAGCGCGCGATCGCCGAGCATCCGCAGGTGGCCGCCACCGACCGCTTCCGCAGCCTCGACGTGCCCTACGGCGAGGACCTGGTGATCCTCGGCGCCGGCGAGTTCGCGGTGCTCCTCGAGCACGGGAACCTGCTGTTCAAGTCGCCCCGGGCGTCCGGGGATGCGCGCGAGGCCATGCGCCAGGCCATCGGCCAGGACGCGGTCGTGGTCTCGGAGAGCTTCGCGATCAAGCACGGCCAGGCCGCCGGGGAGTCGATCCTCCTGCCGACGCGCACGGGTCCCCGGCCCTTCCGCGTCGCGGCGATCTACTACGACTACACCAGCGACCGCGGACTGGTGGTCATGGATCGGTCGACCTTCGCACGTCACTTCGGCGACGCGCGGCCCACGCGCCTCAGCGTCTACCTCCGCGAGGGCGCCCGTCCCGAGGAGGTGCGCGAGACGCTCGTCGAGACGCTGGCCGGGCGGCACCGCGTCTTCATCAGCACGAGCGCCAGCCTGCGCGACCGGGCGCTCGAGATCTTCGACAGCACCTTCACCATCACCTACGCGTTGGAGGCGATCGCCATCTTCGTCGCCATCATGGGCGTGGCCGGCACGCTCCTGACGTTGATCCTCGAGCGACGGCGAGAGCTGGCGTTCCTCAGGTTGGTCGGCGCCGATCGCCGTCAGGTGCGGAAGATGATCGTGGTCGAGGCCGGCCTCATCGGTCTGGCCAGCCAGGCGGTTGGCGTGATGGTAGGTCTCGTGCTGTCGCTCATCCTGATCTACGTTGTCAACGTGCAGAGCTTCGGCTGGACGATCCAGTTCCACCTGCCCGTGCTGTTCCTCGCGCAATCGTCCGCGCTGGTGCTCGTGGCGACGGCGCTGTCGGGTATCTACCCGGCGCGTCTCGCTTCGCAGCTGGACGTCGCGGCGGAGGTGGCCGAGGAATGAGTCGGCGCGGCGTGACGCGTGGTCGCCGTCGCGGGCCGTGGGGCCATGGGCTGGCGAGCCTGTGCCTGGCGAGCCTGGTGAGCCTGGTGCTGCCGGGGGGCGGGGCCGCCGACGCGCAGGCGCCGGGCTGGAAGGACGCTCGGCCCGGTTACGCCTTCAGCTTCCCGCGCGACCACGCCAGCCATCCCGACTACAAGATCGAGTGGTGGTACTACACCGGCAACCTGGCGGCGGAGGGCGGTCGGCGGTTCGGCTACCAGCTGACCTTCTTCCGCGTCGGTGTCGACCCGCAGCCGGAGAACCCGTCCAGATGGGCCGTGCGGGACCTCTTCATGACGCACCTGGCGGTGACGAACGTCGAGGCCGGTACCTTTCGCTACGCCGAGCGGCTCAACCGCGCCGGCGTCGGGTGGGCGGGTGCCACGACCGACGCCTATCGCGTCTGGAACGAGGACTGGGAGGTGCGCCTCGACGACGGGGACTCCGAGGAGGGCGCCGCGGGCGCTCACCTGCTGCGGGCGATCGATACGGACCTCGGCGTCGAGCTCCGGCTCGACCTGGGCGGCGCGCCGGTCATCCACGGGACCGACGGGATCAGCCAGAAGGGATCACGCGAGGGCAACGCCTCGCACTACTACTCGCTGACGCGGATGCCCACGCGCGGCACGCTCATCGTCGACGGCGAGCGTGTCGCGGTCGAGGGCGTCAGCTGGATGGACCACGAGTTCGGGACGAGCTTCCTGGAGGAGGGCCAGGTGGGCTGGGACTGGTTCTCGATCCAGCTCGACGACGGGGCCGATCTGATGCTGTTCCAGCTCCGGCGACGGGATGGATCGCGAGACCCGCGTTCGAGCGGGACCCTTGTGACCACGGACCCTCGAACGGTGACGCGGATTGCCGTGGACGACTTCGAGCTGCAGCCTGGCCGTCCGTGGAGGTCTCCGGGCAGCAACGCCACGTACCCCACCGAGTGGAAAATCCACGTCGGCCGGCGAGGGCTCGACGTCGTGGTCCGAGCGGCCGTCGACGACCAGGAGCTGAGGACCGACGAGTCCACCGGCGTGACCTACTGGGAGGGCGCGGTCGAGGTCACGGGCACGCGCGACGGTGCCCCGGTCACCGGCCGCGGCTACCTGGAGATGACCGGCTACGCCGGACAGTCGATGGGTGACGTCCTGCGCTGACGGACGCCTCCTACTTGACGCCCACCACCATCGAGTCCGGTCCCACCAGGTGCTCGGTCCAGGTTCGCGTGAACCCGGCCTCCTCCATCCACCCCTGGCAGTCGGCCCCCGTGTAGTCGAAACCGCCAGGCGTTTCGATGAGCATGTTGAGGCTCATGAGCAACCCGAAGGCGTTCTTGGACCGGTCGTCGTCGATCAACGCATCGTAGGCGACGAACGCGCCGCCGGCGGGGTACGCCTTCTCGATGAGCTGCTTCTTCTCCGCGAGGTCCCAGTCGTGGAGGATGTGCCCCATCGTGATGACGTCGACCTGGGGCAGCGGCTCCTTGAAGAAGTCCCCGGGGGCGAATCGGAGCCGTCCGGACAGGCCGTGACGTTCGACGTACTCCTCGAAGATCGGGGCGACCTCGGGCAGGTCGAAGCCGACCCCGGTCAGGTGCGGGTTGGCCAATGCGATCTGCACCGCCAGGTCGCCTTGCGCGGTGCCCACGTCGGCGACGGTCTTGTAGTCCTTCCACGACAGCTTCTCGGCAATCGCCCGGTTCGCGGGGTTGCTCAAGCCGGTCATGGCGGCCAGGAATTCCTTCAGCCGGGCGGGATCGGCGTACAACGCCATGAAGAACGGCTGGCCGCCGTCCTTGGCTTCGTTCTGGAGCGAGCCGGTCCGAAGCGCCTCGGTCAGATTGGCCCAGAACGGGTAGAGCCGATGGTTGGCCATCTCGAACATCCCGCCCAGGTAGGACGGCTTGCGCTTGTCGAGAAACAGATCGGTGGCGGGAGTGTTGTGGTACTTGCCGTCGATGCGCTGGAGCAGGCCCAGCGCGACCAGCGCGTCGAGGAAGTCGCGCGCGGAGCGTGGGTGCAGGCCGAGGCGCCCCTGGAGGGTTTCGAGGTTCTCTGGATGGATGGCCAGCTCGGTGAACAAGCCCATCTCGACGGCGCTCAGCAGCGTCTTCGAGGACCAGAAGCCCAGGCCAACTTGCATGATGTGCTCGGGGGTGACGGGTTGGTTCATGGATGACTACTCCTCATCATGTGGGGCCGTCACGGGCGAGGCTCCAGCGGAATCTGCTTCAGAGCACGTGCGCCAGCTTGACGAAGAACGTGTTCTGCTGATCCGATCGCTGCCCAAACGCGGCCCGACCTCGTTGGAACGCGAACTGAAACGAGCCGAACGGTGGTTTGTGACGCCAGAGCAGAACGACCTCCACGTTGCGGCGATCGATGACCGAGTTGGTCTGAAAGAAGAGGCGGAGCAAGAAGTCGCGCGTAAAGTTGTGCCGTGCCCGAACGACGTGGATCACGGTCGCCTGCTGCTCTGGGTCCGGGTCCAGCCACACGCGTGAGAGCTGGTATTCAACCGCGAGCGCCGTGGACAGCTTGCGGCTGATACGAGCACCGACGGACTCGAGATCCGAATCGAAGTTCCTTCCCGTTTCGTAGATCACCTCCCACGATTGGAACTCTCGGGTGTTGTAACCGGCCTTGACCTGCCACGTATCGTTGTGGAACCCCTTCTCGAATCGCTTGAAGTCGTTCTTGAGGCGTGTGCTCATGATCCAGCGGTTACGAAATTCTACGTCCGCCTCGAGGAAGTTGTGGTAACCGCGCAGCTCCCGGTCCTGTCCCCAGAAGATGTTGTTTCGCGACGAGAGATCGATCCGCTGCACCGCGCCCTGCGCGAGCCAGAAGGTCTTGCTTAGGTCGCTGTCCATCTCACGCCGGTTGTCGTCACGAATGAATCCGACACTGTTCACGTTGTCGCCGAAGCGATCGCCGAGGTGCGTGTAGCGGTAGTGCCAGTGAAAGGTCGACGTGTCCCAGGAGGGTCGAACGAAGTAGCCCCAGTTGCCGCTCTGAAACGCTCCGTGCGATCGGATCAGCTGCCCAGTGAACGACATGATCCGCGTCAGACGCAGGTTGGTGTCTATTCCCACCGAGCCCTCGTTGCTTCCGGCGAGCGAACGATTCGCGAGCATGACACTGACCTGTGACGAGCCGAGGACCTGGCGCTCGGCCCGGGCCACGACGTAGCCGGCGTTCTCCGACACGTTGGTCGATGACCCATCGACCGTGGCCTGTTCGACGGGCGATCGCGTCGAGAGCAGCGTGAACTCCCACGCCGCGTTCCGCGACTGCAGCTTGCCACCGAAATCGATTTCCTCGATCCGGCGTGAGTAGAACGTCTGGACCCGTTGCCGGAAGCGATCGTTCGTCTCGAGAAAGAACGGTCGCCGTTCCTCCAGTCGGACCGGAAAGCGCGTGAGATTGACGAACTCCTCATCGGCCTCGATGATCGCGAAATCCGGGTTGACCGTCAGATTGGCGGTCGTTTCCGGTCGAAAGGTGTATCGCAGATCGAGACCGGTGTTGCCCGATGAGTCGCCCCCCTGCTCCCAGCCGCCCTGCACGTACGGGATGAAGTCATAGCGCTTGCCACCCCCCTTCACCTCCAGACCGCCAATCGCACCGTACTGCGACACCCGGAACGCCGACTCCAGCGGACCCGCCCAGAAGCTGTGCTCGAGAGTGCTGCGTCGGGTCCGACCGAGGTTGAAGCCCCAGGTACGGTCCTCGCCCGCTCGAAACTGGAGTGTTCTCAACGGTATGGCGAACTCCGCCGTCCACCCGTCGGCCACCACTCGGGTCGCCACCTCCCACGGCGCGTCCCACGTGACGTCGCGAACCCGCCCGTCATCCTTGATTCGCCCGTCGGTCTGGGTGGCCAGTGGGTTCGTCTGGAAGAAATAGCAGGTCTGTCGGTCGTGGAACGTGTCGAGATACACCGTCACCGAGTCGTCTTGTGTGAGGTCGTCGTCGCGGTTGTTCAGCTGAGCCGTCAACATCTCCGGTCGGGAATCGTACGAATAGACCGCAATGTAGATGTGGGTCTCGGTGTACAGCAGGAAGCCGACGGTCCTTTCGCTCGCCGGCGCACCACGTTCCGGTTCGAGCTGGACGAAGTCCTCGAACTGGGTGGCCTCATGCCATTCGTTCTGCTCGATGACGCCGTCGATCACGGGCGCGCGGGTAGCGCGCACCGCCGTCGCCACGTCGTCGGCAGCGCGAGCGGCGGATCCGAGCACAAGGAGAGAACACACCGCGCCACATGCGATTCGGGTCCCACGGTCCGACACCATGTGCCCTCCACGGCTCGAGGTCCGACCAGACGGGCGGGCCACCGCCACCATCACCTACTCTTGTCGGCGTGCCACAGTTCTGTCACGACGGGATCGTCCATTCACCAAAAGATTGCCATCACGCCTGGATTCCGCCCTCGGGGCGGGCGCGACGGCCCCGCCCGGCACCACGACGCGACCGTCCGACCTGCGATTGTAGCGCAGGAGATCGGTTGCGGATCACCGGTGCGGGACACTAGCATCAGACGATGCTCCAGGTTGGTGACCGCGTCCCGGCCTTCACCTTGCCCCGAGTCGACGGCGGCCATCGGGAGGTCTCGTTCGAGCGCGGGCCCACGCTCCTGGTCTTCGTGGAAACCGACTGTCCGACCTGTCGGCTGACGTTGCCCTACCTGGAGAAGCTCGTCGCGAGGCTGAGGGGGAGCGACGCGGAAGTCCTGTGCGTCTCGCAGGACGGGACGGAGCCGACCCGTCGCCTCGCGACCGAGGTCGCCCCCGGCGTGCCGATGCTCCTGGATCAGGCCCTCGCCGTGTCGCGCGGTTTCGCCCCGCCGTTCGTTCCGGCGCTCTACCTGATCGACCGCCACGCACGAGTGGCCCGAACGGAGGTTGGCTTCGACAAGGCCACGCTGAATACGCTCGCGGCCGAGCTGAGCCTGGCCGCCGGTGTGCCACCGGGGATCCTGGCGGACGCCTACGACGGCGTCCCGGCGAGCAAGCCTGGCTGTACCTCCCGACACCTCGAGGCGTCCGTCGAGGGTGAGTCGGCCACGCCGGTCGACCTGCACGCCCAGCGCGGCTCTCGCGCGTCCACGGTGGCGCTCGCCGATGACGTCGACCCGTTCGAGTACTGTCAGCAGGCGGGGTACGCCGACCCGCTCCCGGTCATCCCGCCGACCCGGGCGCGGGTGGACCGGCTGCTGGACGCCTGTCCGCTGCCGCCCGACGAGGTCGTGGGCCGCGTGCCGCCGAACTACGGCGCCGCGACGGTGGAGAAGATCGCGGCCAACGCGGTGATGGCCGGCTGCGAGCCCGAGCACCTGCCGGTGGTGCTCGCCGCGGTCCGCGCCATGATCCAGGAGCCGATGAACCTGAAGGCAATCCAGACCACGACCCATCCCTGCACCGTCGGGCTGATGGTCAACGGGCCGATCACGGAAGCGCTCGACATCAACGGCGCCTACAACGCCTTCGGCCAGGGGGTGATGGCGAACGCGGTGATCGGCCGTGCGGTGCGCCACGTGCTGATCAACGTCGGCGGCGCCACGCCGGGAATCCTCGACCGTGCCACCGCCGGCACGCCGGCCAAGTACTCGTTCTGCTTCGCCGAGAACGAAGCCGAGAGCCCGTGGGACCCGCTGCATGTCGAGCGCGGCTTCAAGCCGGACCAAAGCACGGTCACGGTGATGGGCTGCGAGGGCCCGCACAACGTCAACGACCACTACGGCATCACCGCCGAGGAGGTGCTGCTGACCATCGCCGGGGTGATGGCGACGCCCGGGGCCAACAACTCCTACCTCGACGGCGAGATCATGGTGGCGATCGGGCCCGAGCACGCCGAGATCGTGGCGAATGGCGGGTTTTCGAAGGACGACGTGAAGGACTTTTTGATCGAGCACGCGATCGTCCCGGCTTGGCACATCAACGGGCCGCAGATGGAGCTCTACCAACTGCGCGCCGGGAACAAGCTGATCGACGGCGGCAAGGGCGGGCTCCGCGTGGTCGGCGAGCGCTGCAACCTGATCGTCGCCGTGGTCGGCGGCGCCGGCCGGCACTCGCAGATCATCCCGTCCTTCGGGACGACGCTCTCGGTCACCGAGGCGATCTGAACAATCCGGGGACACGATGGCGAAGGTT
>PVBE010278068.1_pt1 | contig 12653 bp, 10 predicted proteins | sample 1631181 | NCBI WGS metagenome assembly PVBE01 (sample SAMN08397723, study PRJNA350692) | Marine metagenome, whole genome shotgun sequencing project. | isolation source: water | place: Pacific Ocean | collected 2012-04 | reverse complement strand
CGCTAAAGATCCTGCTTTCAAAGTAGTTTGGGACGATCTTCAAGCATTTCGTGCAAACTATGCAATCTGGAACGAATGGGCATATTTGCCACGTCCTGGAACAAAACGTATAAAGAGTAAGTAAGGTTGATTAACTAACTTAATTATATGGCGGAGAACATAAACTCCGCCATATTTTTTGTTGTATGAATGTGAGCCGTTTGCAACAAACAAATTTGATATAAGTCAATTGCAAATGGTTTTTATTCTGTCATACTTGAGGTGAAACGACTACGGAGGGTGATTTCTTGTGTCTTACGATAGAGAAGAAGCTGGATTAACTAATAAAGAAATACACATACCGTTTGTTGCACGCCTTAATAATTTTGTTCAGCGTATTGTTGAGTTCATCGCATGGCTGAACGTGGTGCTAATTTTTCTTATTTTGCTTACGGTTACATTACGCTACGGTTTTCACCGTAACGAACTTCTTCTGTGGTGGCCATTAGTACCGATGGAAGAATTAGAGTGGCACTTTTACTCTGTACCAGTCATGTTTGGTTTAGCGTATGCAGTCACTAATGATACTCACATCCGAATTGATATTGTCCGTATGCACATGTCGAAACGACTTAAACACATATTTGAAATTCTTGGTATTCTTCTGCTTTTGTTACCGTGCCTAGTGATCTTGCTTGATTTTAGTTTTGATTATACAGTGTATGCTTTTACTCACCATGAATCTTCTCAAAGCACGATGGGTCTTCCCCATCGCTGGATCGTCAAGTCGGTAATTCCACTGACAATGTTACTGATGATAATTGCCTCGATTGCCCGACTGATTGAGGATTCGGTCTTGCTTCTGCACTACGGCAAAGAACTGCGTGAAACTGGAAAGCGTGTATCTCCGCTCGATCTATTGACAGTTCGACTATTCAAACCTCTGTCAAAGGATGTCCTCGGCAGTGATTTCTTGGAATTTCGTACCACCGTGGACGGCGTTTGTGCCTATAGCGCTGCGCAGAGGGCGACAGATGCAGATCGGGAACTGCTGACCTCCTGCTTCGAGGCTATGGAAAAAGCACATGGAACGGAGGTACCTACCGAAGAAGCCGACATTGATGCCAACTTCCACCTGGCCATCGCAAAAGCCGCTCACAACCAGGTTCTTTTGCATATTATGCGCAGCCTTTTTAAGCTGCTGCGTAAAGACGTTTTCTTCAATCGTATGCGGCTCTATAGCCACCATGGTTCTCAAGATTTGTTGCTCAACCAACACCGCGAAATCTACGAGACAATCATAGCCGGGGATCCGGAAAGAGCCCGTTCAGCAGCGGAAAAACATCTTGGCTATGTAAAAGAAATGGCGGCAACGATGGGACCGCAGGAAACTATTCCAGGGGCAAATCTGTTAGATCCAATGACACGCCGACTATTTAGACCGACGTTAAAAGATTACAACAACACCAACGGTAAAGGTATAGGCTAATGGAATTAGCCGCAGAAAACTATCTCGTCATTGCAATGTTTGTTTCATTTATTGCCCTGCTTTTTACCGGGTTCCCCGTTGCTTGGGTGCTGGCTGGCGTAGGAATTGTCTTTGGCGGCGTTGGTTGGTGGACTGATGATATGGGGTGGACGGTGACCGGGCTTGATTACAATACCCTCGGTCTGCTGGTAGGTCGTATCTTTGGCATTATGGACAATTGGGTGCTCATTGCATTGCCAATGTTTATATTCATGGGATTAATGCTCGAGAAGTCTGGCGTTGCGGAAAGAATGATGCATTCGATGCAGAAATTGTTTGGCAGCGTCAGGGGAGGTCTAGCTATTACCGTTGCTTTGATTGGCATTATTCTAGCGGCTTCCACTGGTATCATCGGTGCGTCAGTTGTGCTGTTAGGTCTCATGTCTTTGCCGGTCATGCTCAATCAAAATTACGATAAATCGTTGGCTCTAGGAACCGTGGCCGCCTCCGGTTGTCTTGGCATTCTCATCCCCCCTTCGATCATGCTGGTGATCATGGGAGATCAGTTAGCAGTACCCATACTTGATCTGTTCATGGCGGCTGTTTTCCCGGGCCTAATTCTTGGTGCTCTATATATTGTATACATTTTAGTCTATTGCAAAATTTTTCCAGAAAAAGCGCCTCTTGCGGCGGATCATGGTGAAATAGAACTGAAAGATATTTTAAAAGCCTTGATCGATATCATTCCACCAGCAGGTTTAATACTGCTTGTTCTCGGATCAATTTTTATGGGAATCGCAACCGTCACGGAAGCCTCTGGTGTCGGTGCTCTGGGTGCAACACTAATTGCTATTATATTTAGGCGTTTTGGCTGGAAGGTTCTAAAAGATGTGGTGATCAACACCATGAACACAGCGGCCTATATTTTTGCAATCTTTGTTGGAGCAACGATATTCGCGTTGATCCTACGTGAATGCGGCGGAGACGAACTGATTGAAACCGCTCTCACAGGGTTGGGGTTTGGTCCCTATGGTCTGATTATCTTCGTCTTGGTTATGGTTTTCTTCCTTGGTTTCTTCCTTGATTGGATCGAAATCAGTCTGATCATACTGCCGTTGTTGGCGCCAGTTATTTCTGGCCTTGATTTGCAGATTAATAATTTTGGTGCTGTTGACTTTCCTAACCTGACATGGTTTGCCCTTCTGGTAGCAGTAACTCTACAAACTTCGTTCCTGACCCCGCCAGTTGGTTTTGCCCTCTTCTACCTTAAAGGGGTCAGCCCTCCAAGTGTGAATTTGATCGATATTTATCGTGGAGTAATACCTTTTATAGTATTGCAGTTGATCGCCCTGGTTCTGGTGTTCCTTTTCCCAGAATTGACTACTTGGTTACCAGCGATAGCGTACGGGAATAAATAATTTTTGGTCCATTGTGAGAAAAAACTACTCAAACTCGGTTTGTGATGTTGGTGGCGGTGGCCATGCATACGTTATTTCTGACGTCACCTGTGGAATTTGTGCTGTTTTGTCAAAAAAGAATTTGTCTGCCCACGGTCGAACTGATCGACATCAACAAGAGAGTCGTGGCCTTTATTATCCTTTATCGCTTCCCGATCCATGCCGAACTTGTGGAGTTCAAAGGGCTAAGGATCTGGCGCGCGGAGAAGAAAATACTCACTGTATGGCGAGAACGAGGCTCGATCCATGGGGCGTGACGCAGATTCGACGAGGACGCTAACGGCGGTGAAAGCAATGGTGATCTGGTTTGGAAACGCATCAAATGTTTCCTGAATCCAACGAATCGATTTATCGAGAATTCAACGCCTTTATTCCGACTTCACGTTTGATCAGCGATCCCCTGCGGACGCTCGCTTACGGGACTGACGCGAGCTTCTACCGGCAAATTCCGAAACTGGTCGTCGAGGTTGCCGACGAGACCGAGGTCGTGCGGTGCCTTGAGGTTGCGCGCGAGAACGGCACGCCTGTGACCTTTCGCGCCGCGGGTACCAGTCTTTCCGGACAAGCGATCACGGACTCTGTTTTGTTGCGGCTGGGACATGGCTGGCGCGGGTATTCCATCAATGAGGATGCCTCGGAGATCCGCCTACAGCCGGGTGTGATCGGCGAGCAAGCCAATCGCTATCTTGCTCCGTTCCGCCGAAAGATCGGTCCGGATCCGGCCTCGATCAATGTCGCAAAGATCGGTGGGATTGCCGCCAATAACGCGAGCGGCATGTGCTGCGGGACGGCCCAGAACAGCTACCAGACACTGGTGAGCATGCGCGTCATCCTTGCCGATGGCAGCGTGCTGGACACTGCCGATGAGGCGAGCCGTATGGCTTTCGCGGAGAGCCACGGTGAAATGTTGGAGAGGATAGACAGGCTTGCGCACGAGACGAAGCAAAACGGCGCGCTGGCGCAACGCATCAGAGCCAAGTTTAAAATCAAGAATACCAACGGTTACAGTCTTAACGCACTGGTGGATCTCGACGACCCTATCGACATCTTGCAACACTTAATGATCGGCTCGGAGGGGACGCTCGGCTTCATTGCCGAAGTCACCTACCGCACGGTCGAGGACCATCCCCACAAGGCTAGCGCCCTGGCGTTCTTTCCGGATATCAGGACCGCCTGCGAAGCCGTCGCCATCCTGAAGAGCGAACCGGTTGTGGCGGTGGAACTGATGGATCGCGCCGCAATCCATTCGGTGGAAAACCAGCTCAGCATGCCCGACGACCTCAAAGAGCTTTCCGAGGATGCGGCTGCCCTCCTCATCGAAACCCGCGCCGCCGATGGCGATACCCTGAACTCCCAAGTCAACGATATTCGTGCTGCCATCGCCAGCGTGGATACCTTGTATCCTGTGCGATTTACGGACCAAATCGAGGAATACACGCGGCTGTGGAACCTCCGCAAAGGGATGTTCCCCTCGGTCGGCGCGATGCGCGAGATCGGGACGACGGTCATCATCGAAGACATCGCCTTTCAGGTATCCAAGCTGGCGCCCGCGACCCTCGATCTGCAGGCTTTGTTCAAAAAATACGCATATCACGAGGCAATCATTTTCGGCCATGCCTTGGAAGGTAACCTCCACTTCGTATTCACCCAGGATTTCGAAACGCCGGAGGAGGTCGATCGCTACCGCCGCTTCATGGACAATGTTTGTGAGATGGTGGTCAAGAAATATGATGGTTCCTTGAAGGGCGAGCACGGCACTGGGCGCAACATGGCGCCCTTCGTGGAGCTCGAGTGGGGACCACAGGCCTACGCGTTGATGTGGGAGATCAAGGCCATCTTTGATCCGGACAACATCCTCAATCCCGGCGTCATACTCAACGACGATCCCCACGCGCACATCAAGAATCTCAAGCCCCTGTTTTCGGTTGACCCGCTGGTCGACAAGTGTACCGAGTGCGGGTTCTGCGAGCCGGCCTGCCCCTCGCGGGCCCTCAGCCTAACGCCTCGCCAACGCATCGTGGGTTTGCGAGAGATGGCTCGCCTCAAGGCCTCCGGGGAAGATCCGGAGCGCGAGAAATCGCTCCGCGAGCTTTACCAGTACCAAGGCATCGACACCTGCGCCGGTGATGGCCTTTGTTCGATCGCCTGTCCGGTCGATATCGACACCGGTCGCATGATGAAGGTCTTGCGCGGGCGCGAGATGGGCGCCACCGGGACCAAGGTAGCCGACTTGGTGGCGGAGCATTTCGGTGCGGTGTCGACGACGACGCGTCTGAGTCTAAGCGCCGCCCACTTGGCACACACCGCGCTGGGCACTTCCGTGATGCAAGGCTTAACGAGCGGTGTACGCAAACTCTCGGGCAGCCGGATACCCTTGTGGAATCCCTTCATGCCGACCTCGTGCAGGCTTCCCGCAAAGAGCGTCAACATCGGGTCAGAGAGCCCGCGTGTTGTCTATTTCCCCAGCTGTTCCAGCCGCACCATGGGGCCGGCCAGGGGCGACCCAGAGCGAGAGGCCCTTCCCGACAAATTCGAAGGACTGTTGCGCAAGGCGGGTTACACAGTGGTCTATCCAAGCGATTGTGATCGACTTTGCTGCGGAATGCCGTTTGAGAGCAAAGGTGCTTTCTCCCAGGCTGACGCTAAGCTGCGTATGACCGAACAGGCCTTGGTGGAAGCCAGCCGTAACGGGCAGAACCCCGTCGTCTTCGATACCAGCCCATGTACGTACCGCATGAAGCAGAACCTTGAGGCGGACCTCCGGTTGTTCGATATCACCGAGTTCATACACGATTTCCTGATGGCGCGTCTTGCTATCCGGAAACTACCCGAGGTTGTGGCCCTTCACCCGACCTGCAGCACGCGCAAGATGGGGCTGGCGGACAAGCTGCAAAACATCGCCGAAACGTGCGCAGCCCAGGTGATCGTTCCCGAGGAGGTCTCGTGCTGCGGCTGGGCCGGCGACAAAGGCTTCACCGTGCCGGAGCTCAACGAGAGCGCCGTTCGCAATTTGCGGCCATCTCTGAGCGACGATTGCGTGGCCGGCTACTCGACCGGCCGCACCTGCGAAATCGGCCTCTCGTTTCACAGTGGACGGTACTACCGATCGATTGCCTATCTGCTTGACCGATGCAGTGAACCTAAGGAGCCGCTCTCTGAACGCGAACTAGACGAGAGAGGCACCTGAAGGAGGTGTGACCGTGATACCGGACATCAACACCACTTTTTGTGCCACCAATCTCGGCCCCCACGGGCCGAGTGTGCTCCGTTACACCCAAAGCCTGGCGCGGGTGCACGAAGCAAAGATCGTCATGCTGCAAGTTCTGGAGCCGTTAACGCGTCATGCGAGGCACGTGATAGATCAGTTCCTGCCCGAGGGCGTTGGGAGCACGGTGTCTTTGCGCCTTAAAGGGGTCGCGAAACTGCGCGATGCGATCCATGAGCGTCTGGTCCGATTTTGCGAGGAGGAACTTGCAAGTGATCCTCGCGGGTAAGGACGACATGCCGGAGATCAGGATCGTGGAGGAACCGTGCACGCCCGTGTTCCTGGAAGAGGCGAGGGCCGTAAAGGCAGATCTGGTCGTAATGGGGACTCACGGGCATTCAGCAATAGGAGAAATCGTGCTGGGTTCGGTCGCACGCAAAATGATTCACAAGACCACCGTCCCGGTCATGCTGATGCCCTATTTTGGGGGGCAGTAGTCATAATCCATGATTGTAACTTTGACTTCAAAGGCCGGCAGAAAAAGCAGTGATGCGTACTGTCCCGCGTAGTGGAATCCTTTCTAAGAGCGGAGTATCGATAGGCCCTCCTAGAAACGACCGATTGGAAAGAAGGGGATGACTGAGATGTTCGAAGTACGTATTCACGGCCGTGGTGGCCAAGGCGTGGTATCGGCGGCAGAGATGCTGTCGGTGGCTGCTTTCGAAGAAGGCAAGCACGCTCAGGCGGTGCCGAGTTTCGGCTCCGAACGCATGGGGGCGCCAGTCGTCGCCTACGTTCGCATTGACGAAAGTGAGATAGAACTGCGCGAGCCGGTTCTGGAGCCCGATCTATTGATCGTCCAGGACCCCACCCTGTTCACTGCTATCGATGTCTTCGCCGGCCTTCGGGAAGACGGCTACCTGCTGGTCAATACCGCCAAGAGCATGGAGGATCTCGGGATTGCCGGGGTGGCGCGAAAGCTCCCCGCCGGCAATGTCGCCGCCGTGCCGGCGACCGAACTGGCGATGCGCCATCTCAAGCGCCCGACGCCCAACACGGTCCTGCTGGGAGCGTTTACGGCCATGAGCGACGTCGTCCGGATCGAATCCGTGTTCAAGGCCATCGCACGGAAATTTCCTGGAGAGCTGGGCGATAAGAACATTGCCGCAGCCCAGGCGGCATACGACGCCACGCGCGCGAATTGACTACCAAGGAGAGGATTTGGCGATGCTGAAACAAGTAGAAGGCTCGCACGCCGTCGCCGAAGCGGTGGCACTCTGCCGGCCGGAAGTGATTTCCGCCTATCCCATCACGCCTCAGACCCACATCGTCGAGGACTTGGGCACCATTGTGAAGGCGGGCGGGATCGAGAATTGCCAGTTCATGCTGGTCGAATCCGAGTTCGGTGCGCTAAGCGCCTGCATAGGATCGTCGGCCGCCGGTGCACGCAGCTACACGGCAACTTCCAGCCAGGGCATGCTGTTCATGATGGAGGCGGTCTACAACGCTTCGGGCATGGGTTTGCCGATCGTCATGACGGTGGGCAACCGGGCCATCGGGGCGCCGATCAACATTTGGAATGACTGGAGCGATTCCATGGCCGCCCGCGACTCCGGATGGCTCCAGCTTTTCGCCGAGACCAATCAGGAGGCCGTCGACGTCCACATCCAGGCCTTCAAGTTGGCTGAGAAACTGAGCATGCCGGTCATGGTGTGCATGGACGGTTTCATCCTCACCCACGCCTATGCCCGGGTCGATATTCCCGATCAGGCCGAAGTGGATGAATTCCTGCCGCCCTTCCAGCCGCGCCAGGTGCTGGATCCTGCCGCACCCCTTTCCATGGGCGCCATGGTAGGGCCCGAGGCCTTTACCGAGGTCCGCTACCTGGCGCACCACAAGCAGCTCAAGGCGCTGGAGTTCATCTCCGAACAGGCGGCCGAGTTCGAGGCCATCTTCGGTCGTGATTCTGGCGGCCTCATCAAGTCCTTCGAGACCGAAGGCGCTGAAACCGTGGTCGTCACCATGGGCTCGGTGATCGGCACCATGAAAGAGGTGCTGGCCGGGATGCGCGAGGACGGCATCTCCATCGGTGGCCTCACCATTCGCTCGTTCCGCCCCTTTCCCAGAGAGGCACTGCGCCAGGCCTTGAAAGACGCCAAGCGGGTGATCGTCTTCGAGAAGTGTCTTGCCGTCGGCATGGGCGGCATCGTCGCCATGAACATGCGCACGGCATTGCAGGACTTTCCCATCCGGGTGCATTCGGTCATCGGCGGGCTCGGCGGGCGTCCCATCACCCGCGCCAACCTGCGCCGCATGTTCGAAAAAGGCGTTCGGGACGAGCTGGAGGAGCCGCATTTCCATGACGTTCGCATGGATGTGGTGAACCGGGAGATCGAACGCGAAGCGGCGGAGCACCGCTCAGGTGCGACCGCCGAGAACATCCTCCATGACGTCGGCGTCGTCGCCGCCGCCAAGGCCATATGAGAGGAGGGGGAGATGGCAGAAATCTCGGAAAGCAAGCAGAAGGTCAAGTTCTATCAGACCGGCACCCTGACGGCGGGCAACCGCCTGCTCGATGAAGAACATCGATCGGTCCAGGCGACCATCGACCGCTCCAATTCACTCGATTCCGGGCACCGGGCCTGCCAGGGCTGCGGCGAGGCGCTGGGCGCGCGCTTCGCCATCGATGCGGCAATGCGGGCCACCAACAACCAGTTGATCGCTGCCAACGCCACTGGCTGCCTGGAAGTCTTTACCACCCCCTACCCCGAGACCGCTTGGTCCATCCCCTGGGTCCATTCCCTGTTCGGCAACGCCGCGGCCGTGGCCGCCGGCATCGCCGCCGCCATGCGGGCCAAGGGGCGTGAGGACGTGCGGGTAATCGCCCAGGGCGGTGACGGTGGCACCACCGACATCGGCTTCGGTTGCCTGTCCGGAATGTTCGACCGCAACGACGATGTGCTCTACATCTGCTACAACAACCAAGCCTACATGAACACCGGGGTGCAACGTTCGAGCGCCACCCCGGGCGCGGCCCGCACCGCCACCACCATGCCGGTGGGCCCCCAGCCGGGCAACGAATTCGACACCGGCAAGAACGTGCCGCTGATCGCCATGGCGCACCGCATTCCCTACGTCGCTACGGCCTCGGTGCATGACCTTCACGATCTCGAATACAAGGTGTCGAAGGCGATGTCCCTACACGGTGCCCGCTACATCGAGATTTTCGTACCCTGTCCCTTGGGCTGGGGATCGAAGCCCGGCGATACCATCAAGATCGCGCGCCTCGCCGTAGAAAGCGGCATGTTCCCCCTGTTCGAGGCTGAAGCCGGCGAAGTGACGGGGGTGACGAAAATCCGTCAGCTGCAGCCCGTCAGCACTTATCTCAAACCGCAACGGCGCTTTGCTCACGTATTCAAGAAAGGAAATGAGCACCAGCTGGAAGCGCTGCAGGCCATCGCCGACAGCAACATCAAACGCTTCGATATCTTGTCCCCGGGAGGTGACTAGGTATGAACCCTGAATCGATCGTGCAATCCAAACCTTTCGCCATCACCCTCGACGTCGGCGGCAGCCTGCTTAACAAAACCGGTACCTGGCGGAGCGAACGGCCGCTCTACCTGGACCGCTTGCCACCCTGCAACAGCGCCTGTCCCGCCGGTGAGAACATTCAGGCCTGGCTCGGCTACGCCGAGGAGGGCGACTACGAGGCGGCCTGGCGCCAGATCATGGAGGACAACCCCCTGCCGACCATCATGGGCCGCGTCTGTTACCACCCCTGTGAGGTGGAGTGTAACCGGGTGCAGCTCGACGAAGCGGTGGGTATCAACGCGGTTGAGCGGTTCCTGGGCGATCAGGGCATCAAACACGCTTGGACGATGCCCGTTGGGGAGCCCACTGGCAAGCATGTCATGGTGATCGGTACCGGGCCCGGTGGGCTCTCGGCCGCCTATCACCTGAGGCGGTTCGGCCACGAGGTCACCGTTTTCGAATCCGCCCCCAAGGCAGGCGGGATGCTGCGCTGGGGTATTCCGAAATACCGACTACCGCGCGAGAAACTCAATGCGGAGATCGCTCGTATCGAGGAGATGGGCGTCAAGATTGTGCTCAACACCAAGGTGGACGAGGTCCAGGCCTCCATGAAGGAGGGAGGGTTCGACGCAGCGTTTCTGGCCACCGGCGCGCACTCCTCCAGGAGTCTAAACATTCCCGTCACGGGTGAAATGCCGGTTCTCCAGGGGATCACCGTGCTGCGCAATCTGGAGCTAGATCAGCCGACCCAGCTCCGGGGCGAAGTGGTGATCTACGGTGGGGGCAATACCGCCATGGACGTTGCTCGTACGGCGGTCCGCCTGACTGGCTTCAAACCAAAGGTCATCGTGCGCAGGGACCGAGACCGGATGGCGGCCCACGAGTTCGAGGTGGACGAGGCCGTTCTCGAACAGGTGGAGGTGATCAACCTACGGACCATCAAGCAGGTGGACGGACGAAGCGTTACCCTGGAGAAAATGGTCGCTGGGGAAGATGGTCGGCCGCAAGCCACCGGACTGTACGAAACCATTGAAGGCGACGTGCTTGTACTGGCGCTTGGCCAGGACGTGGATCTCGGACTTCTCGAAAGTTGCCCGGATGTCACCATCAACCAGGGGACCGTCCTTGTCGACCCCGGAATGATGACCGGCCACCCTGGCATCTTCGCGGGTGGCGACATGGTGCCGTCCGAGCGTACTGTCACCACGGCCATCGGACACGGCAAGAAGGCGGCGCGCAACATCGACGCCTATCTGCACGGGGAGACCTACGTGCCGTCGGAGAAGCACGAGATCGCCATCTTCGACTGGCTGAACACATGGTATTACTCGGACGCCAACCGCAAGATGCAGCCCACGCTCGAGCTCATTCGCCGGCAGACCGGTTTCGCGGAAGTAGTGGGGGATCTCGACGAGAGCAACGCCTTGTTCGAGGCCCGGCGCTGTATGTCCTGCGGCAATTGTTTCGAGTGCGATAACTGCTACGGGGTGTGCCCAGACAATGCCATCATCAAGCTCGGGCCGGGCAAGCGCTTCAAGTTCAAGTACGACTACTGCAAGGGCTGCGCTATGTGCGCGACGGAATGCCCCTGCGGCGCCATCAAAATGGTGCCGGAGGGTATTTGACGCTCACTTTTGGTGTGTGGTGTCGTTAGAAAGATGTGGGTTTCTGCCAATTTGCCGTCGAGAGGCAGTCTGAAATGAGTTCTGATTCTGTCGTGCAATCCAAGCCATTCGCCATCACCCTCGATGTCGGCAGCAGCCTGCTCAACAAAACGGGCACCTGGCGGACTGAACGTCCGGTCTACCTGGATCGCTTGCCCCCGTGCAACCACGCCTGCCCCGCCGGTGAGAACATCCAGGCTTGGCTCGGCTACGCCGAGGAGGGCGAATACGAGGCCGCCTGGCGGCAAATCATGGAGGACAATCCCCTGCCCGCCACAATGGGGCGGGTCTGCTATCACCCCTGCGAGGGCGCCTGCAACCGCGGCAATCTCGATGAAGCCGTGGGCATCAACTCCGTCGAGCGTTTTCTCGGCGACCAGGCCCTGAAGCACGGCTGGCAAGTCGAGCCCGGAACGGCCAGTGGAAAACGCGTGATGATCGTCGGCGCCGGTCCTGCGGGGTTGTCGGCGGCCTATCATCTGCGTCGCTTCGGCCATGAAGTGACGATTTTTGATGCCAATCCGCAGGCCGGGGGCATGCTGCGCTACGGTATCCCGAAGTACCGCATGCCGCGTGAGAAACTGAGGGCTGAAGTGGCGCGCATCGAAGCCATGGGTGTGGCGATCGAACTCAACACGAGAATTGACGACGTTCTCGCCAGTAAACGGGAAAACCACTTCGACGCCGCTTTTCTCTGCCTTGGCGCCCAGGCACCGCTACACCTCGAGATCGCTTCCGACGGTGAGGTTCCGATACTCGATGCGATGGCGGTGCTGCGTGACAGCGAACTGGACAACCCCAGCCAGCTCAAGGGCCACGTCGTGGTTTACGGCGGCGGCAACACGGCGATCGATGTGGCCCGCACCGCCGTTCGTATGGGCGCCATAATGACGACCGTCATCGTGTTCGAGGCGCGCGAGCATATGCCGGCCCATTCGTTCGAGGTTGAAGAGGCTTTGGAAGAGGGCGTGGAGCTGAATTGCCTGCGCCAGATCAAGCAGGTAGACGGCCGCTCCGTCACCCTCGAAAAGATGCGGGCCAACGACCAACGCTGGCCCGAGCCGAGCGGCGAGTTCGAGACCATCGAGGCCGACGTGATCGTCCAGGCCGTCGGCCAGGACCTCGACCCGGGCTTGTTGCAAAACCTCCCCGGCCTGGAGATCAAGGACGGCATCGCTCAGATAGACGGCGACATGCGCACCGGGGCTGAAGAAATATTCGCAGGCGGCGACATGGTGCCCTCGATTCGCACGGTGACCACCGCGATCGGACACGGCAAGAAGGCGGCGCGCAACATCGACGCCTATCTCCGGGGCGAAGAATATGCCCCCTCTGAGAAGCACGAGGTG
>PVBE012835859.1_pt1 | contig 12654 bp, 10 predicted proteins | sample 1631181 | NCBI WGS metagenome assembly PVBE01 (sample SAMN08397723, study PRJNA350692) | Marine metagenome, whole genome shotgun sequencing project. | isolation source: water | place: Pacific Ocean | collected 2012-04 | reverse complement strand
GTACGTTACTACGGTTTTCAGTAGTCACACGTTTGTGCAACTTTCTGTGTAACAGTACGAAAAAACGTCAATGAGAGCAATGGCCGAGATTAATTGAGTAAGTTTTGTGTAAGTTTACTAATAAGCTATATCAATGACTTACATGAGATATACTACTCCCACTCGATTGTACCCGGCGGCTTGGACGTGACATCGTAGACCACCCGGTTAATACCGCGCACCTCGTTGATGATGCGCGTCGCCACGGAGGCAATGAATTCGTGATCAAAGGGGTAGCTGTCAGCGGTCATGCCGTCGGTCGAGGTAACTGCCCGCAGTGCGCATACAAAATCGTAGGTGCGCGCGTCGCCCATGACGCCAACGGTGCGCACCGGTAACAGCACGGCGAAGGCCTGCCAAATGGCGTCGTACAGCCCGGCGTTTCGGATTTCCTCGAGATAGATCGCGTCGGCCTTGCGCAAAATCTCGATCTTGTTGCGCTCGATCTCGCCCGGCAGACGGATCGCCAGGCCAGGCCCCGGGAACGGGTGGCGGCCGACGATTATCTCCGGGATATCCAACTCGCGGCCCAGCTCGCGCACCTCGTCCTTGAACAGTTCGCGCAGCGGCTCGACCAGCTTCATATTCATGCGCTCAGGCAAACCGCCGACATTGTGGTGTGATTTGATAGTGGCGCTGGGGCCGCCAAACGAGCTAACCGATTCGATAACGTCAGGATAGAGCGTACCCTGAGCCAGAAACTCGGCGCCACCGATCTTCGCCGCCTCTTCCTCGAACACATCGATGAAGGCGCCGCCGATGATCTTGCGTTTTTCCTCCGGATCGCTGACGCCGGCCAGTTTCCCCAAAAACAGCTCGGACGCATCGCGCAAGACCAAGGGAATGTTGAACCGTTCGCGAAACACCTGGTTAACATCTTCGGCCTCGTCCTGGCGCAGCAAACCGTGGTCAACGAAGATACAGGTGAGCTGGTCGCCGATTGCCTGGTGGATCAGCACCGCAGCGACGGCGCTATCGACCCCGCCCGAAAGGCCACAGATCACCTTGCCGCCGCCAACCTGCTTGCGGACGCGGGCGATTTCGGCATCGCGAAACGCCGCCATGGTCCAATCACCACGGCAGCCGGCGACACGGTGGACGAAGTTGGCCAGCAGCTTGGTACCATCGGGCGTGTGCACCACTTCAACATGAAATTGCACGCCGTAAAAATGCCGCGTTTTGTCGGTGATGACGGCGAACGGCGCGCCGTCACTGGTTCCGACCACGTCAAACCCCGCAGGCAGCTCGGTGACACGGTCGCCATGAGACATCCACACCTGGTGCTGCTCGCCGGTGCTCCAGACGCCGTCGAACAAGGCACAGTCATCGACTATCGACACCATGGAGCGGCCGAATTCGTGATGATCCGAATTTTCGACGCGCCCGCCCAGCTTGGCGCACATGATCTGCTGGCCATAGCAAATGCCCAGTACCGGCTGGCCGCAGTCGAACACCACCGAATCGACATCAGGCGCTTCGTGTTCGTTGACGCTCGCCGGGCCACCGGACAGGATGATCGCCTGCGGCGCAAAGTGCTCAATCAGCGCGGTATCGACGCGGTGACACGGGTGAATCTCGCAGTAGACGCCGGCTTCGCGCACCCGTCGCGCGATCAACTGGGTGACTTGCGAGCCGAAATCGACGATCAGAATTTTATCGGAAACTGGCAGGCCGGATGACATGGCGCTTGATACCCGATTCTACCCGCCGCTGCACTAGGGTCAGATCACATGGATTCCACGTTCAAGGACCGTTAGTCTCTCGCCATGATCGAACCTACACGACGCAAGCTCGCAACGATCGTATCCGCGGGTGTGGTGGGCTATTCGCGCCTCATGGGCACGGACACGCTAACGGCGCTGCCGCGCGATGTCCATTTGCACCAGATAGGAATTGGAAATGGCGCCGGAATAGGTCGAGTGCCAGGTTTCCACATGAATGCGGGCGATCGCCTCCACATTACCTAATGCCACCGCGCGTATGGTGGCGGAGCTTATCCGTCTGCGCTTTTTTCAAACACCACGGCGAAGACACCGTCGGTGCCGTGCCGTGCCGGCGATAGGTGCAAGTCGTCCCCTGCGCTCAGACCAGTAGCCGCCAACTGCTCGCTGGACAGATATTGTTCAACCGGTACGCGACGGAATTGTGGATGGCCGTTGAGAAAGGCGGCGGCCTGCTCTTCGTTTTCTTGCGGTAACAACGAGCATGTAGCGTAAACCAGACAGCCACCAGGGCGCACCAGACGCGCCCCGTCACGCTGCAAGCCGGCCTGTGTCGCGACATGTTCCGCTATCTGTTCGGGCGTCAGACGCCAGCGCGCTTCCGGGTGCCGGCGCCAGGCACCGGTGCCCGAGCACGGCGCGTCAATCAACACCCGATCGACCGGCTCGACCGCATCGGCCAACGCGGCGATGTCGATCGCCGTTGTGTGGGCGATGGTCACCCCGGCGCGTTGCAACCGCGGCGTCATGCGTCGCAGGCGCGCAGGCGACATATCGGCGGCGATAATCCTGCCAGAATTTTCCATCATCGCCGCTAGGGCCAGAGTCTTGCCGCCAGCACCAGCGCACAGGTCGGCGACCCACTCGCCGGGCTGGGCGTTGACGGCGAGCGCCAACATCTGGCTGCCTTCACCCTGAATTTCGACGAGGCCATCCTTGAAGGCTTTGATATTTGCCAGCGGCAGCCAACTTTGCGCTCGCAAACCCGCCGGCGATAAGGCCGTCGGGATTACAGCGTGGCCCTCGTCTTGCAAATAGGCTTGCACCTTATCGCGCGAGGTGCGCGCCAGATTGACCCGCAGATCAACCGGCGCCGGTTCGTTGAGCGCCTGCAACTCGGCATCGCAGGATTGGGGAAACGCCTGGTCGAAGCGCTCGAGTAGCCATCCCGGGCAATTCAGCCGTGCCCACCGTGGCTCCGTTGCCTCGCTCAGCGCACCCAGGCGTTCGACCAGCACGCGTTCCGATTCGCTCAGCGGGTCGGGGCCAAACTGGCCGCCATTGAAAATCGCCTCCCAATCGGCGGGCGCGCGCGTGGCAGTCTCGGCGATTAACCAGGCGCGGGCGTCTTCGCTATCCCCGCCGGCCTCGGCGAGCCGCCATTTAAGCAGACCCAGGCCGCGCAGTACGCCATAAACAAGCTCGCGAATGGCGCGGCGGTCGCTGCTGCCGGCATAACGGCGGCGGCGGAAATATTCAGTGATGATGGTGTCGGCAGGATCCGCGCCGACGTCGATTCCGGACAACAATTCGATGGCCGCCGCAGCGCGGCCCGCCGGGGTCACAACAGCCGGGCGCGGGGTGCACCCTTAAGCATTGCTGCGGTAGTTCGGCGCTTCGCGGGTGATCGCCACATCGTGCACATGGCTTTCGCGAAAACCCGCGCTTGTTAGACGCAGGAACCGGCAGTTCCGCTGCATGTCGGGCAGCGTCGCGTTGCCGGTATAACCCATCGCCGCCTTGAGGCCGCCGACTAGTTGATGGAGCACGTTGGGCGCTGGTCCTCTGTAGGGTACCTGACCTTCGATGCCTTCGGGCACCAGCTTTAGCTGGTCGGCAATCTCGGCCTGGAAATAGCGGTCGGCCGAGCCCCGCGCCATGGCGCCGAGCGAGCCCATGCCCCGGTAGGATTTGTACGAACGGCCCTCGTACAGGAACACCTCGCCGGGCGCCTGATCGGTGCCGGCCAGCAACGAGCCAATCATCGCGCAGTCGGCACCGGCGGCGATCGCCTTGGCCAGATCGCCCGATTGTTTAACGCCGCCATCGGCGATAACCGGAATGCCGGCCTTTTGTGCTACTTCGACCACGTCCTGGACGGCCGTTAGCTGCGGCACGCCAACGCCGGCAACGATACGCGTCGTGCAGATCGAGCCCGGCCCGATACCCACCTTCACCGCGTCCGCACCCGCATCGATAAGTGCGCGCGCGCCTTCTCCGGTAGCGATATTGCCGGCGATAATCTGGGTTTCATTGCTAATGCGCTTGATCCGGTCGACCTGCGCGATCACGCCGGCCGAATGCCCGTGTGCGGTATCGACGACAATAACATCGACCCCGGCGTCGAGCAGCGCTTGGGAGCGCGCGTAACCGACATCGCCAATCCCGGTCGCCGCGGCGGCGCGCAACCGCCCCTGGGCGTCCTTGCACGCATGAGGATAGGTTTGCGCCTTGTCGATATCCTTGACGGTGATCAGTCCAACACAGTGATTTTCACCGTCGATAACCAGCAACTTCTCGATACGGTGGGCGTGGAGCAGGCGCTTGGCCTCCTCTATTTCCACCCCCTCGCCAACGGTGATCAACTCGTGCGTCATCAGCTCGGCGATCGGCTGCGCCGGATCGCTAGCGAAGCGCACGTCGCGGTTGGTGATAATACCGGCCAGGCGCCCGGTGCTTCTGTCGACCACCGGAATGCCCGAGATCGCGTGCAATTCCATGAGCGCCAGGGCATCAGACAGGGATTGCTCGGGGTGGATGGTGATCGGGTTCACCACCATGCCCGATTCGAAACGCTTGACCTTGCGGACCTCGTCGGCCTGCTCTTCAGGTTCGAGGTTCTTGTGGATGACGCCGATGCCGCCGGCCTGGGCTAGGGTGATGGCCATTTCGGCTTCCGTCACCGTGTCCATCGCCGCCGACAGCAGCGGAATTCCTAACTCGATCGCCTGGGTCAACCTTGTGTAGGTGTTCGCTTGGCTGGGCAGGATTCGCGATTCCGCCGGTTCGAGCAGGACGTCATCGAATGTGAGCGCATCGCGGATTTGCATGTCAACTTCGCCTTATAGCCGGGCAATGAGTTGACGGGGCTTATATACACAATCCGTGGCGCTCGACAAGGACTACCGCTAGATTTGCCAATGGCTACCTATTCCGGACCCTTGAAGCTGGTGGCGACAAGGTAAAGTTCTGTAGAATCGCTGCGGCTGGCCGGCGGCTTAATTCGCCGCACACTTCCAAAATAGGTACGCAGTTCGGCAAAAAAATCTGGCTCGTCGGCCCCCTGCAGCACTTTCACGACGAAGGCGCCGCCTTGGGTGAGTACATCGGCCGCAAACGCCAGCGCCGCCTCGCCCAGCGCCAGGGTGCGCAAATGGTCGGTCGGCGCGTGACCGGTCGCCGACGCGGCCATATCGCACAGCACCAATTCGGCCTCACCCTCGAGCGCGGCGCGCAGCGCTTCCCGCGTATCGTCGTCGTACAGATCCCCCCGAACCACCACCGCACCGGCAACCGGCGCCATCTCTGCTAGGTCGAACGCGATCACCTGGCCACCGGATTGTTCCGGCTGGACGCGCTCCACCACCACCTGGGTCCAACCACCCGGCGTGGCACCCAGATCGACGACCCGAATACCAGGCCGTAGCAGTTCAAATTTGTCGTCTATTTGGCGTAGTTTGTAGGCCGCGCGCGAGCGATAGCCGTCTTTCTTCGCTTGCTTCACATAGGGATCGTTGAGCTGGCGCTGCAGCCACCGGGTCGAACCCAAATTGCGGCGGCGCGCCGTGCGTACGCGCGTTGCCTCGCGCCGGGCTCCGCCCTCGCCCAAACCATCGCCGCCACCCGATCGAGACCCACGTCCTCGCACCATTGGGAGTTAACCGGTAACCGCCGCCTCGCGGTCGGCGTCTTGCATGAGCCCGTGCAGAATGCCCTCGCGCAGCCCGCGGTCGGCAACCTTCAAGCCACCGACCGGCCACGCGTCACAGATTGCGTTCAGAACCGCGCAGCCGGCAATGACCAGATCCGCCCGTTGCGGTCCGATACATGGATGCGCCGCGCGCCCGGAACGGTCCAACTTCATCAACTGATTTCGCCCCTTGTCAAATTCCTCGAAGGTAAGCGCCCGGCCATCGACGCGCGCGCGGTCGTAGCGTGGCAAATCAAGCAGGACGCCGGTTAACGTCGTTACCGTACCGGAGGTGCCAACCATTTGAACCCGGCCGGCTGCGACATGGGCGGCGATGCCGTGTTCGCGCTCGAACGGTTCGAGCAGCTCGCCAACGTGAGTACAGACTGTCTTATAGGTATCGAGGCTGACAAAACCTGTCTCATTCTCCACCGCACCGAACCGCTCGCTCAGGGTTACCACGCCACAGGGCAGCGAAACATATCCGAGCACGGCTAATCCCGGAGGACCACCAACCGCAAGCGACGCTCCGATCTTGAGCCAAGTCACTTGCGTGCTACCCCCGCCAATATCGAATAACAGCCCATAGCCCTCGCCGCCTTCCGGCGATTCGAAGAGCGGCGCGCAACCGATCAGCGCCAACCGGGCTTCTTCCCCAGTTTCTATTATTTTTAATTCGACGCCCGACTCCTGAAACGCACGAGTCACAAAATCCACTCCGTTGTCGGCCCGCCGACAGGCTTCCGTCGCCACGGCACGAACGCGGGTGGTGCGGTTACGGCGAATTTTACTGGCACAGATCCGCAACGCGTCGATGGTACGCAGCATCGCTGGATCGGACAACCGATTGTTGGCGACCAGGCCTTCACCCAACCGCACAATCCGCGAAAAGGCGTCGATCACGCGAAATCCGTCGCCTTCGGGTCGCGCCACCAGCAGCCGGCAATTGTTGGTGCCTAGGTCGATGGCCGCATAAGTATGGGCCAGGCGGCCGGAACCTTGTTGTGGATTTATTTCTTGGTCGAACGGACCCACCCATTACTCTCCCGAACACGTTAAACAAAACCGCTGCAACTTTAACGCGGGCACACGCCTTGGCAAACAAGCATAATGCCGCGAGCGCTACACAGGGCAAGATAGATATGATAGATACCGCCCGCCCACATCGGTCGGGCCACTTCGGTGGGGGATCGTCTAATGGTAGGACTGCGGACTCTGACTCCGTCAATACTGGTTCGAATCCAGTTCCCCCAGCCAACCTTATAACTCTTTGTTTTTTATAGTATTATTTTATGTCAAATCGCGTTTCTAATACACTGACTGGTAGAAATTTATAGCCGATGAGTGGCCATTGGTTTTGGCCAATTTCACACCAAAGCGGGTGTTCAACGATGGATGCAGGAGGAAACTATTTTCAATCCCTCAGCGAAGGTTTGATGTTTTGTAACCTTCAAGCTCTCGCACCCCCAAAACCGGACATACACCGCGATAGGTGATTATGTCCGTTCCTGACCCAAGTGTGTGGATCAATCGCTATTCGCAAGAAAAAAGGTGGGGGACAAAAGAAGCCGCTGATGTGTGTCCGGCCTGTTTGATCAGTACGCGGGCCGTGGCCTTTCCCATGCTAAGACAGCGTAAGGTATCGCTCCGTCCTCAGGCCTTACCTTCATAGACCTCGATGACACGGCCGGCATCGTCCTTGCCCCAACCGGCGGCCTCGGCGCGCTGGAACATAGCCCGTGCGGCGGGTACTACCTGTAACTCGATGCCGTTCTCCTGCGCCAGGTCGATGGCCAGGCCCATATCCTTGACGAAGATCTCGACAGCGCCCTGCGGTTCGAAGTTTCGGTCGAACAGGCGCGGCGCGAGCTGATTCAGCATGGCACCACGCACCGAACCCTTCGACAGACAGTGCATCATGACGTCATGCGACAAGCCGGAGCGTTCGCCGGTAAGGATCATCTCGACGATCAGCGCGGTGCTCGAATTAACGAACAAATTAGTGACAACTTTCATGACGGCGCCGCTACCTGAGACCCCGGTATGCGTTGCATCGGCCGACAGCTTTTCGAGAACCGGCTTGAGGCGCTGAAAGCCCTCGTCGCTGCCGCCGACCATGAAAGTGATAGTACGGGCATCGACAGCGCCATGGGAACCCGAGATCGGCGCGTCGAGCATATCGATGCCAGTGTCCGCGAGCTTGTCGGCAAGTTCCTTGCAAAATGCCGGCGGCATAGTGCTCATCTCGACGTGGATGAGCCCCTGCTTACCCGCCTTGTCAATGCCGTTAGTGCCGAACATATTGTCCTCGATATGTTCGGGCTTGAGCAGGATCGAAAAGGTGATGTCGCTGTTTTCGGCAACCTTGCGCGCGTTGGCGAGCGGTGTGCCACCTGCATCGGCCAGCATCTGCATACGTTCGGGATCAATATCGTAGCCGCACACCGCGTGTCCGTCCGCCATCATCTGCCGCGACAGCGCCTGCCCCATCTTGCCCAAACCGATCATTCCCAGCTTTTCGCCCATCTTTCTTTTTCCTTCTGCGCGGTGGTGACGTCATTTTGTAAGTGCGGCGTAAAGCGCGCGGTGTCAAATCGCGTTCGGCGCATTGAATTCTCTAGGAATAGCGTCCAAGGTGCCGGCAAATGCACGGTCGGCCTGCCAGTGCGACATCGGATCGAGTGGTTGAGAGATACGTCTCAACTGAGACGGCGGCCTAGTTGACCTTCGGCACCAGGAAGACCTGCCCCGGAAAAATCAGATCGGGATTGCTAATTTGTTTGCGGTTGGCATCGTAAATCAACGTGTACTGAAAGCCAGAGCCATAGCGTTCGCGGGCGATCCGCCACAAATAGTCACCCGGCTTGATTATAACGACGCGACCCGGCGGCAAATCGGTTAGGGGCTCACCACGAACGAAAGGTATTTCCGCCCGCGCGACTACTTTGCCCCCGGACGACACCTGGTCGACGCGCAGCGTATAAGAACCCGGCTCGACCTTGTGGCCCGGAGTCAGCGTCCACCGCCCCTGCTCATCTGCTGTGGCGCGTCCGATCGGATCGTTGTCGACATAAACCTGGACCGTAGCACTCGGCGGCGACGTGCCCGACAAGGCGACCTCGCCGGCATCGTCATAGTCGACTGCAGCCACGGCGACCTCGGGCGGCGGCCCATCGCTAGCCGGACCACCATCGCCTGGCGTCTGCAGTACCTGGGCGGGCGCCGATCCTTCACGCGCAACAGCAACCGCCAGAACGTCAGTGCCGTGCTCGGGCACCAACAGTACAACGACGCGATCGGATTCGACCGGTTCAGCATCTCCACATTCGGCAAACAGGTTCAGCTGGCGGTCACCCGGGATCAGCGCTTCATCGGGAATCAACACCCAGTCACCACGCCGGTCGACCGTCGTGGATCCGACGACTGCGTCGCCGTCGCGAACAATAATAACGCAATCGGGTGTCGCCCGGCCGGCGATCACGACATTGCCATTTTTGTCGACGCGCACGATATCGAACTCGGGTGCCATCGGCTGTAAGGCGGGATCGCCTTGTGTTTCCGCGGTCTGAGGCGGTGTCGCCTCACCGGTTTTCAGTTCTACCACCGGCGGCTGCGTTTGTATTGGCGGCGTGTCAGGCGATGGCAGTTGAAAGAACACCACCACGCCGATAACCGCCACAACGACCAACGCCGCAACACCCCAATAGACTAGCGGTCGGTTCACTTTACGTACCTACTAACTTTCTGTTGCTGGCGAAACACGGTATTACGCTGAGTGAGACAAGGCAATCGTAACTGCTAGTCATATTTTGGTACAACCCGCACAAGTTACATCATAATCAGGTCGTTGCCACCCATGGAGCACATTCGATCACTCTGCGTTTATTGCGGGTCATCGGACCGCGGTCCCGCCGCGCACAAAGACGCGGCGCGCGCTTTCGGCCACGAGCTGGCGCAACGGGGTGTGAACCTGGTTTTTGGCGGCGGCCGGGTCGGGGTAATGGGTACGCTCGCCGACGCCGTACTCGAAGGCGGCGGTTCTGTTACCGGTATTATTCCAGACTTTTTGATGCGTCACGAAATCGGCCATCAGGGTATCACCGAGTTGGAGATCGTCGCCACGATGCACGACCGAAAGGCCCGTATGGCCGAACTGTCCGACGGTTTTGTCGTCCTGCCCGGCGGATTGGGTACGCTGGAAGAGCTGTTCGAAATCATCACCTGGAAGCAGCTCGGCCTGCACACTAAGCCCATCGTCGTGGTCAACAGCACCGGCTACTGGGACAATCTGCGCACTATGATCGACGGCATTGTCGCCGCCGGCTACACCCGACGCAAAAACATCGAATTAGCCGCGTTTGTCGATTCCGTTGACGACATATTTCCGGCCCTGGCGCGCCTGCCGGGCGGAGAATTAACCATCGATTCCGAGCGTCTGTAAACCTAATTTACGCCGCCAACGCGCCGCAGTATTGACTTGGTCAACCTGCGCGCCCGTTTCAAAGTTTCTGCCAATCCAACCCTTTCGTCTTGATCGGCTCCGTAGACTTCATCTAAATCAAGGTCAATATTTTTGCCGCGCACATGGTCCAGCGCCAGTTGGTTAAACGCTTCGTCGCCGCAGGTCATCAGGACGTGTGACCCGGGGCTTTACAGACGCGACCTTACACAGCATACAAACAATTCCGCACACCGGTTTGTCGAACCGATCCGTTGCGACCGAAACACACCCTGCACCCACATACGAACTTTATCGAAAGAGACATAAATGATTGACCTGATGTCCATCGCACGAACGGAGGCCGACGGCGGCGATCTGTTCGGAACACTACAGGGGCTGTTTCAGCCGACCGACGTCCGACCGGAAGGCCATCCCGACGCCGTGGTCTGGCAGGGTGGCAATTTCGCCGGCAATGTGAACCCTGTCGCGCACTCGATGACCGACGCCTACGCGCTGCTCGGCACCGTCGCCGCTATCGACATTCTCGACCTGCCTTTCTATGCCGTGCCCATGTGGTCGCAGTACCGCCACGACACCAAGCTCGATTGTCTCGCCTGGTTCGGCAACATGCCCTGCATCTCGATCAAATGGTCGACCGCCGGCGACGCCTATGTGAACGATGCCGACGGCAGCCGCGTCGTCGTCATGGGCAAGTCGGGCAACGCGCCGCTGCGCACCCAGGCCGGCGTCTACTGCAACGTCCGCCCCTACGGCCCGATTACCGTCGTCCGCTCCATGCCCTGCCTGCCCTATTCGCAAGACCGGCCGAAATTCAACGTCGACGCCAAGACCGGTCTCGTGCATTCCGAAATGAATTCGCCTAGCATGCAGATGGCCTACGCCAACCGTCTGTTCCTGAAGATGGTGCACGAAACCGGCAAGCTTGGCCGCGTCGCCATGAAACCGACCCAAGCAATGGAAGATGGCATCAACGCCGGCCTGCATACCTGGATGCTACAGGGTACGAAGTTCGAAGTCGGCCGCAAATACGCCGTCGACCCCTATGAGGAGCATAAGGAGAATATCGACAAGATCGTCGCCCTACTACCTGCCGATTTCAAGGACGGTATGGAGAACTGGGGTGGCCGCATCGAGCAACATATCGCGGACACCAATTACGGCCTGCTGCTGTGGGATCTGATCGAGCAGCGTGACTGTATCATCCTGGCGACCGACCTCGACGGTGACCGACTGACAGACCTCTTGGCCGACGTCTCCGATCCGCTGCGCGCTTATTCTAAGCGCGTCGCCGGCCAACTTGGCCACGATATCGACACCGACGAGACCTGGACTAATATGGGCTACACCACCGGCAACGGCCGCGACATGACCTCGGTGATGCACCGTATGAGCGGCCCGGCGATCCACGAGCAGACACTGGGTTCAGCCGACACCATGCTGCTGCGCCTGCTGGACGGCGACGAATCCATGGGTGGCACCAAGCGACCCTACGATCCGCGCATTCATTTCGTGTTGATCCGCGACGCCTATATCAACGCCAATCCTGACAACGAAAATTTACGTAAATGGCTCGACGATGCGCTCGACAAGTTCGACGAGGTCTATGCCGGCGAACGGCTCGGCTTTCTCGAAGGCTATGCAGCGCTGAAGGAGAAGGTCACCCCCTGGGGTGGCTAATGTCATACCGGCGTTAGTGTAAAATGCGCCACCATCACCTCGGACGAAGCGCGGGTCGAGGAATTCGGGCTCAAGCAGATGAGGCGTTCGCCAAAGGCACGATCCCCAACATTCTCGGCAGCCCCGTGTTCCGCGAACCATTCGTTATCAAAAACGTGCCGCGCATGGTGCCCGGCTGTACCAAGACGATTATCATCGGCCGCCTCACCTTCGGCGACTAGTACCAGGAGACCAATTTCAAGGTGTCTGGCAAGAGCCGCCTGGCGATCTCCTTCGAACCCGAGGATAGTAGCGACCCCATCGAATATGTGGTTTACGACTTCCCGGAATTGGGAGTAACGCGGAAACCGATCGCAGAATGTATGCGTGAATACCTTAGAGTATCGCGGTTTAATTTAAGCGGCTTATTACCTTAATGACTGAGCTCACGCATGGCGGCGTCGAGGCCGTCGAGGGTCAGGCTGAACATGCGGCCCTCGAACAGTTCGCTGATCATGCCGGCCGACGGGAAATAGCGCCAGCGGTTCTGGGGTAACGGATTGAGCCAGGCCGCGTGGGGGTAGGTGCGCAGCAGCCGGCGCAGCCAGACCTCGCCGGATTCCTCGTTCCAGTGCTCGACACTGCCACCGGGATGGGCGATTTCGTAGGGGCTCATCGCAGCGTCGCCGACGATGATCAGCTTGTAGTCGGACGGATAGGTGTGCAGTAGGTCCCACGTCGCCAAGCGCCGCGACTGGCGCCGGCGATTTTCGCGCCACACCGATTCGTAGACGCAGTTGTGGAAATAATAATATTCGAGATGTTTGAACTCGGTGCGCGCGGCCGAGAACATTTCCTCGCACGTG
>PVBE011654642.1_pt1 | contig 12655 bp, 10 predicted proteins | sample 1631181 | NCBI WGS metagenome assembly PVBE01 (sample SAMN08397723, study PRJNA350692) | Marine metagenome, whole genome shotgun sequencing project. | isolation source: water | place: Pacific Ocean | collected 2012-04 | reverse complement strand
TACTTCTGCCCGATTCGGGCGATCAGCTGGCTGACGTACTTTACGTCCGGTGCCTGAGACCGCTCCCCCGAGACGTTCCATGACCTCTGGTAGCCCTGGGGGACGACGAGGATGTTGCTGTTCAGGTAGCGTAGCTGGTTGATTGACCGCGAGGCCTGGCCGCCGTTGCCGTGGAAGAAGATCACGACCGGGTATTTGTCCTGGGCCTTCTGGGGCACGCTGACGAAGGCTTCGCGATCGTATCCCTCGGGTTGCTGAGGCCAGGTCTGGCGAATCGTGAGCTTGGTGATGGTGGCCTCCGACCCACGTGGGGCCTGCTTGCTGTCGGACGGTTCCCGTTTGCGCCGCGCGCCGGCCAGATGTTCCTCCAGGGTGATCCGCCCGTCCTGATTCCTGTCCTTGCCGGAGAACCAGCGTCTTGCGCCGGCGGGGACCTCGTCACGGGTCAGCACACCATCTGCATTGCGGTCCCAGCGGCGAAACGTCCGTTCGGCCTGTTCCTGGGCGCCGGCTGGCAGGCAGGGCAGGCAGCAGAGCAGCGTGACGAGCATTTGTCGGCACATGTGCGTGGGCCTTTCTTGAGCGGGTCAGTACCAGATCGCGCCGCGGCCGTCTATCCGAGTCTCACGCGGGCCCGTTGATTTGTGACTCCAGATGGGTTGCTCAGGTCCCGGGCGAGCGGGGCCGCCCTTTCTCCGGAGGGCCAGCCTGTGCGCGGGCTCAGGCCTGGTTTAGCTTCTTACGCAACTCGACGATGTAGCGGATGATGTCGCGTCGGCTGACGACTCCGACCAGCTTCTCGTCTCTGAGGATCGGCACACGGCGAAAGGAGTTCGCCATCAGACACTTGCAGACATCCATCAAGCTGGCCTCGTCCTCGAACGAGGTGATCTTGCGAGTCATGAACTCGGCCACGGGTTGCTGGCCACTCTCCACGTCGGAGAGGAGCTGAAGGACATCCTTCTCGGTGATCACGCCGACCAGACGGTGATACGCGTCGACCACCGGCAGCCCACTGACCTTGTTCTCGACGAGGATTTCGACCGCGCTGTGGGCGGGTGTTTCCGGGGTCACCGTGATCACGTTCTTCGTCATGACCGTTCGAACCTGCACCATCTCACTCTCCCTTCGGTAAAAGCCGCCGGCCAGGATAACCGATGTCGTCCGGACATGCCATCTTGCGGAGTGGGATTGGCTTGCAGCCAGCTGTGCCGGTCGTAGCGCTGGTCGAACTCGAGTTGCTTCTCGCGCGCTGCCAGGCCGGGTCAGCTTGACCGTGTCGCGTGCGATTTGATACTCTCGAACTCGGTGGAGGGGCCTTTCCCGCACCAGGAGATTGGATTGATCACGGGCCGTGATGGAGAGAGTTGACATGCCGGATGACGTGCCGCACCCGATGGTTGTATCAGCCCGTTGCGCCAGGCACTGTCGCCTGTTGGTTTGTGCTGTCCTGCTGTTATGGGTGGCCTGGCCTGCGCTGGCCGAAGACCCGTCCGAGGAGGCGGCCTTCGCCGAGCTGTCCAAGCAGCTGCAGGTCAGACAGATGCGGACATTGCTGCTGTGCAAGCCCAGCACGGATGGTCTGGCACGTATCGTAAAGTTTCTCGAGACCTATCCTACCTCGGCGCATGGCGCCAAGGTGCGCTATCTGAAGGCCTATAGTTTTTGGGGGTTGAGACGTTACCAGGAGGCTGCTGTGGCCTACCAGGAGTTCCTTACCGCACACCCCGACGAGAAGCAGGCCTCCCTTGCGCGGGTCCGCATGGTCCAGGCGCTGCTGCGGAGCGATCAGGCGAACAAGGCCTTGAAGGCGCTCGAGTCGGCTGACCTCAAGCGCCCAGGGATCCACTATCTCAAGGCTCAGGCGCTGTCCTTGCTGGGACGGCCCAAAGAGGCGGTGGCATGCATGCGTCAGAGCCCCTCTCTCGCTGCGCAGGCTGGGGGGCGCGGTGGTGCACGTCTTGCCGGGATGGCCCGTAACCAGCTGTGGCAGTTCGAACTGATCGGCAAGCCGCTGCCGGAATTCTCGGTCAAGGCGCATCGCTCGGGTCAACAGACTTCTCCGGCGACGCTCAAGGGCAAGGTGGTGTTGGTCGACTTCTGGGCCACCTGGTGCGGTCCGTGCGTGGCTGAGATGCCTTATCTGCTAGCGGCATACGAGAAGTACCAAGGGCAGGGGGTCGAGTTCTTCGGCGTCAGCATGGACAGCGACGCGGACCGACTGGACAAGATGCTGGCCGACCGGAAGATCGGCTGGCCGCAATACTACGATGGCAAGCGATGGAAGAACTCGCTGGCAGTGACCTACCAGGTTCGCCGGATCCCGTTCAACCTGCTCGTCGACGCGCAAGGCATCGTGCGTTACGTCAACCTGCTCGGCCCGGCTGTCGACCGATTGGTCGGTGAGTTGCTGAAAGAGTCAGTCAAGTAGAGCATGGCGCTGTGGTCCAGGTCGCCCGTCTGGCCTGTCCCTTTCTGTTTATCGAGTCGACCCTCGCGCCACGCAGCATATAGCTCGTCGGAGATACACGAATTGGCCCGGGAGGGGCACCCCGCCTTGTCCGGCAGTTGTAGAGCGCTAGCTCGAGTCCTGCACGGGTGAGGGTGGCGCAGGCCATGGCGCTTTACGAATAGAGCAGGACGTCACAGACGTAGATCGGAGAAACCGATGGAACCAATCATCACCGGGATGTCGGGCAACGAGCTGTACTGTCTATCGCTCAAGGGGTACACGCCTGGTGAGATCGTCGTGGGCAACAGTGTTCGCTCACTAGGCATCGGTGGTGCGATCGGCTCCTTCGGACGGACGCTCTCTGGGGGTGAGATCGTGCAGGTCACCCAGCTGATCTCGGAAGGCCGCCACATGGCGATCGAGAAGATGGAGCAGGAGGCCCGACAGCACGGCGCGGTGGGCGTGACCGGTGTGATCAGCGAGCTCAAGACTCTCTCGGGCTACACGGAGTTCATCTCGCAGGGCAGCGGGGTCTACGACGGTTCGGGTGGTCCGTTCTTTTCCACCGCGGCCTCCGGGGTCGAGATGTATTGCCATCTCGACGCAGGCTACCGACCGATCAAGTTCGTCATGGGCAATGTGGCGTATGCGATGGGTGTGGGACGCGGAGTGGTCGGCACGCTACGTCAGCTGGCTCAAGGGGAGGTGGTCGAGTTCTCGCAGATGTACAACGACATTCGTCACGTCGCCGTCGAGCGACTGCAGCAGGAGGCGGCAGAAGTCGGGGCGAATGCGGTTGTCGACATCAAGGTCAGCATCCAGCCGTACGGGCCCGGGACGGTGGAGTTGTTGCTGACCGGGACGGCGTCCAATCATCCCGAGCTGATGCAGGGCCACCTCGCGGCGGATCAGGTGGTGACCTCCGAGTTGAGCGGAGAGGAGTTGTGGAACCTGGCCTCGATGGGGTACGCCCCACTTCGATTGCTGATCGCCAGTTCCGTGTACTCGCTGGGGCTTTCAGCGGGCATTGGCACGCTGTTCCAGAGCATGTCGCGTGGGGAACTGCCGGAACTGACCAAGCTGATCTACAGCGCCAGGGAGAACTGTCTGGAGCTGATGAGGCAGGATGCCGAAAAGATCCGCGCGGACAAGGTGATCGGCAACCGGTTGCTGATCAAGGAGCTCAGCCCGGGTTTGATCGAGATCATGGCGACAGGCACCGCTGTCCAGAAACTGGAGGGGATGGGGCCCCAGTCGATGGTGCTCATTCCGCAGGCGGTGATCGTCGATCAGGATCTTCTGGGAGGATCACAGATCCGCCTGGCGGGGCAGCCCGCTCATCCAGGGCAGAGAGTGGCACTGACGCCGGGTGGCTGCCTGGCGGTGGGGTGCCTGATCGCGCTGGCCGTCGCGGGCCTTCTGGTCGCGCTGATTTTGCCCCTTCTCGCCGGCCCCTGAGTCGAGAGAGCCGCCAGCTGCGCGAGGCCCGGGTTCTGCGGTCCGTGTGGTCTCCGCCGCACCTGCGAACGCGGGGGACAGTGGTTCGCGCGTGGGAGAACGTTTTGCCACGCCAGCGACGTTACGATCCTACCCAACGCTGGTAATAAATTCTCACTCACCGGGACAAACAAAAGTCTCACCAGGTGCATCACGGGCCCGGCCATCAATGGCGAAATTCCGTAAGCTACTGCCATCAAACTGGATACGCCAGGCAGATCGGGATTTCCGCTCGTGGCGCGGGTCTTGCGTAACGGTCGTACCCGCTCAAGGCAGACCAACATCTGCAACGAAAGGAGGAGTCTATGAGGACTTCACTCTGGATTGTTTACGCTTTGCTCTTGATGAGCGCAGGGGTTTCTTCTTGGGCGTACGAAATCAATGGGAAATGGTCCGCTTCACGGGCTCCCGCGCCCTACAAGATCAACACGGACCGCATGCACGACGTCGACCTGGTACGCCAGGCCGCAGAGATCTGGGGCAAGCGACCGGCCAAGATCAACTTCTCGTTCGAGTACGCGGGTACCACGTCGTACTACGGGGCTGACCCGGACGATCAGTGCACCGTCTACATGGATCGTGGTGAGATGGGCTGGGGCACCCTGGGCCTGTGCTGGACCTGGTATAGCGGTGGCCGGATCGACGAGTTCGATATTGCGCTGAACGGCAAGATCGACTGGTCCGACAGACGCTTCCTCAATACGACCATTCACGAGTTCGGCCACGGTCTCGGCCTCGATCACTCCCGCGACTCGCGTGCTGTGATGAATGCCTCTGGTGGCAGCGGGGATTATCTGGGAGATCTGGCGCCGGACGATATCGCTGGTGCGGCCTACCTCTATCCCGCCCCCGGGCTCCCACTTCCCGCCATTCCGCGGATTGTCGGACCGGATGGTGCGACTCTGCCGACGCTTCGCCCGGCCCTGCACTGGAAGTCCGCCAAGAACGCGACGTCCTACGATGTCGCCGTGGACAAGGTGGACGAGTGGGGTGAGCAGACCAAGCTGTTACGTGTGACTGTGAAGGGGCTGCACTGGACCCCGGAGGATGAACTCGATGACGAGCAGGACTATCTCTGGTGGGTCCGGGGCGTCAACGAACACGGCAAGAGTGAATGGAACGATGGCGGCGCGTTTCGCATCGAGCGAAAGACTCCCGCTGAGCCGGTGCTGGTCGGCCCCGTCGATTCGACGGGCAAGTTGCGCCCCACCTTCCGCTGGAAGTCGGTCGAATCAGCCACGACTTACGAGCTGAAGCTCGAGCGGGTTGGCGAGTCCGGAAGCCTGATGCATGCCAGCGGCCTGACCGCTACGAGCCATACCGCGCCGGATCCACTCGAGCCAGAGGTTCGCTATCGGTGGTGGGTCCGTGGGGTCAACGAGGAGGGCAAGGGGCCCTGGGCCAAGGAGGAATTCCTGCTGACGGTCCTTCCCGGTGTGCCGCGTCCGCTCGATCCGAGCGGCGAGACCGACGAATCTCGGCCGAAGTTTCGCTGGTCTGAGGCGGCCAACGTCACGACCTACGACCTGCGAATTCATCGTGACGGAAAGGTAGCCCTCCTGGTGGAGGGCCTGACCAAGGAAAGTCATCGGCTCGACGACGCACTGACATACGGCGCCTATGAGTGGCAGATTCGCGGGCGGGGCGAGAGCGGTAGCGGAAGCTGGTCTGACCTGCTCCCGCTGGTGCTGCGTGCTGCGCCGCCGGGAGAGCCAGAAGCGATCTCGCCGCTGGGTTCGACCACCGAGAAGCAGCCGACTTTCCGCTGGTCTGCGGTGCCGGGAGCGACCCGCTACGAACTCTGGGTCAACCAGGTCGATGGCGAAAAGAAGGTCGTCTACTCGGACCAGATAACAAAGACCCACTACACCGCGCTCAAGCCGATTCCCGGAGGCGACTACGAGTGGTATGTGAGGGCGTACACGGGTGATACGCCGGGAGACTGGAGTGTCAGCGAGTTTTCACTGCCGACGCCGTCGGCGCCCAGGGCGATCGCACCGCTGGGGAAGATCTCGGAGCTTCGGCCGACCTTTTCCTGGGGTGCGGTACCCGGCGCGACGCACTACGAACTGTGGGTCAACGAGGCCAGCGGGGCGCGCAAGATAATCCATGACGGCAAGATCAGCGGGACCTCTTACACCTCCGCGGTCAGTCTCTCTTCGCTGAGGCGCTACCACTGGTGGGTCCGGGCCTGGGTGGGCGAGACGGCCGGCAAGTGGCGCTCCAGCGAGTTCAAGCTGCGCCTCTGGAGCAAATAGCGGTGTGCCTCGACTATCGGCTGGCGCTGGCCGGGCTGGCGCTGGCAGGGTTGTTGTGTCTGGGCGGCTCGCAATTTGGGCGGCTGGGTTCTCTGTCGGAGGACCCGGCTACGCCGCCACGGGCGGGGGAGGGGCGATCCGAACAGCTCGGTCGTCGACCGGCGCTTCCCCGAGCTGTCGGGCGGGGGCTTGCTGAGTCGGAGCCAGATAGGATGTCTGTCTCAGGTGATGTGAGTCGGAGCGAGGATGTCCGCCCGGTCCGGCGGTCAGTCCGTCCAGCGATCAGCGTATCTTCTCGACCCCGGCGATCGCCACGCGTGCCTCCCAGCCCGCAGGCTGCCGCTCGGCAGGCCCAGAGCAAGGAGCAGCCTGTCGTGCGACGAGAGTCACGCCAGGGCGGTCCGCAGATCCTGCATGGCGCGATCGTAGCTGGCCTGGACGACCTGACCCGGGAGGCGACGGGGATCGTCGTCGGCCGCGTGGTCGGCCACGTCTGTCGCTGGAATTCCGAGCGGACGATGATCCATACCTATGTCACGTTTGCGGTGCGAGAGACGCTGAAAGGGCCGAAGGAGACCCGCGTCACGATCCGAGTCGTCGGCGGCCGGATCCCCGGCGAGGAGGTCCGGCTGTCGGTCTCCCACCAGCCGCAGTTCAACGCCGGAGATGAGGGGATCGTCTTCATCGACGACGACCCGCGGCTGCACACTTCCGTTGTGGGAAGCCAGCAGGGGTTCCTGCGCTTCGAGCGCCGTGGCCCCAACCGCACGCTGGTGCGCGACGGGTTCGGCCGTCCGATATCCAGCGTGTCGTCCCGGAACCGGCTGATTGTCGGCCGGAAGCGTCGAATGACTGCCGATACACTGGTCAGCCGGGTTGGCCAGCTGGTTCGCTGAGCCGAGCCAGGACGCTGCGCCAGATGGTCTGACTTCTGGCGTGGCGCCCTGGTTGCCCGTTGATGGGTGAGGGGCCAGCAGGCCCCTCACTCGACGGCTCCCGACCGATGGTGAACGAGTCCGGTGCTTGGCCTGGCGGAGCCGATCGAATAGGATAGTAAGCATGGCGGGTGGGTGCCCGTGACATGGCGAACAGAGGAGTAGAGCAGCATGCGATATGTTTCAGTAGGACTGGCCTTGCTCCTGGCCAGCTGGCTGCCGGCCGCCGCGCAGTCCTCCCGGGAGGCCCAGTACGAGGAACGTTATGTGGCCAAGATCGTCACGGAGTTCGCGACCAAGATCTCCTGGGAGAGGAGGCTTGCAACGGCCCAGACGATGGCTGCGGAGAATAAGAAGTTGATCCTGGGCTACTTCACCCGCAGCTATTCACCGTGACCGCCTTGCTCGAAACTCGAGGGGGGACCCCTCGTATCCGATTGGTGGGTTACGCTGAGCAAGAGCTTCGTGCCGTATCTGAACATCAGCGCCCGGCTGAAGGACAAGCCTGACCAGGGCATGCTGAAGGCCAAGGGTGGGTCCTCCTATCCCTATACGGTGATCATGGACGCCAGCGGGACGGTGTTGACGCGTCTGCGGCCGACCAGCGAGAAGGCGATCAATGAAGCATTGAAGAGAGCGAACATCTCCCTGCGGCTGCGCACGCAGCTGACCGAGAAACCGGATCACCCGTCGGCCAAGGCCGGTCTCGAGTTGCTCGACGCCCTGACCACACGTAAGCCGCCGACCCTGGCCGAGGCGGACCGCCTGGCCGCGACCGAGGGCCTCGATCCGGAGCTGAAGGCGATTTACAAGAAGGGGCGCGCGGCTTTCCGGGACAAGCTCAATTACATTCGTGTGGGGCGTGCCTTGATTGGCGCCAGTCAGGCGATGCGCTCCGGCACCCCGCGTGACGAGGCCTATCGCCAGCGGGATGCCACGCTGCTCAAGCTCTATCGCGAAGGCGTTCGGCTGCCGGGCTCGTCGCGCCGACAGCTGGATTTCATCCAGGCCGTGATCAGCGGCGCGGTCGAGGCAAAGGACCTGGACCTGGCCAGCAAGCTGCTGCCGGGTTGCGAGAAGGCTTACGAAGCTCGCGTCAATCAGCTCAACAAGAGCAAGTGGGCCTCGCCGCGTCGGCTCAAGGGAATGAGCGACAGGATGGAAGCGCTGCGTCAGAAGCTGAAGCAGGCACAGCAGGGCGAGCAAGGCGAGAAGGAATAATAGCGGAGCTGTTGCTGTAGGGCTCCGAGTTGCCTGTCCGGGAGATTGAGCCCGTCATTCGACCGAGCCTCGCGCTTGCAGCGCGGGCTCGGCTGGAGCAGGGTATATGGCGCTAGCAGTCGAAGACCTGCCACAATCAGGCGCCGACCGGGTGATGAGCCGGGGGAGCTGCACCCTGCGCTCGGCGAAGGTCCCAGTGGCCTGACCTGGGTGTGTGTCGACAGTGCTGAGTGTTCTGTCTGCACGAGCTGAACCGGTCGGTGCTGTCTAGCGCCCCAGGGAACATGACGAGCGTTGACTTTCACTTCCGGCGCTGCCTAAATGAGGCCGTGGCCCAGCCCGGTACGACGCAGGAACTCGGCGCGTTTTTGATCCAGCAGGAGTTGATCTCGGCGACGACCCTCTCCCAGTGCGTGCAGGAGTGGCGAAAGCGCAAGGATGAAGGTCGGCCCGTCGCCTTCCACCGACTCCTGAAGGCTCGTGACGGGCCAGGATCCGAGCAGCTGGCCCAGGCGCTGTCGACTGCACAGTTGCACCTGATCGTCTGTGATCTTTGCGGTCGCGGCCGAGCCGTCAGCGATCCCAGCCCCGTTGCCTGTAGCGGCTGTAGTGGCACCTTACAGCTGATCGAGTTGGCTGGTGGGGAGCCTTCAGCCCCCTCCCAGCTCGCCGCGACTCGAAGTCAGTCCAGGCGGTTGCCCCCCGTCAGCCAGCAGCCAGGCAGTCGGGTCGGCCGCTATGAGGTCGTGTCACTGCTCGGCCGTGGTGCCATGGGTGAGGTCTACCTGGCCAAGGATCCCGCGTTCGAGCGTCGCGTGGCGCTCAAACTGTTGTGCCGACTAGATCCGCAGTGCGAAAAAGTGCTGCTGCAGCGCTTCGTCCGTGAGGGCCGCTTGCTGGCCACGGTACAACACCCCAATGTTGTTGGTGTCTTGGATTTCGATCCGGAGGGCCAGCCGGCGTTCCTGGTGATGGAGTATGTCGAAGGGCAGACTTTCGACGACCTGCTGGAAGGTGGCATTGAGACACAGCAGGCGATCGACGTGCTGCTGATGGCTGCTCGCGGCCTGGCCGCGGCGCACGAGGTGGGTATCATCCACCGAGATCTCAAGCCGGGCAACATCATCGTCGACAAGCTGGGTGTGGCCAAGGTCACCGACTTCGGTCTCGCCAAGAAGGTGGATGGGGAGACGATGTTGACCCAGGCCGGACAGGCGCTAGGCACACCGGCCTATATGGCCCCCGAACAGATCACGGGTGAGCCGCAGGATGTCGGACCGAGGGCCGATGTGTATGCGCTGGGGGTCCTGCTGTTCCGCATATTGACCGGCCGCCGGCCGTTCGAGGAGCGTCGGATCGTGGACCTGTTCGCCCGGGTGGTTTCGGAAGATGTCCCCTCACCACGACGGGTGCAGCCAGATGTCTCCAGGGCGGTCGACCAGGTCTGCCGGATGGCGACGCGTCGTCAGAAAAGCCAGCGGTATGCGAACGCTCAGGAGTTCTGTCAGGAACTGCAGGACGCACTCGAAGGTCGAGCCAAGCTGTCCTGGAGGTCCATGTTGTTGCCTCCAGCGCTGCGGAGCCCGACATCTCACGTGCTACTCATGTCGGGGTCGTTCGTGCTGATCGCGGCGCTCCTCTGGATGATTGCGCTGTGGTCTAGAGCTGACATGGCAGCAATGCCGCGGGCCCTACGGCCGTGGCGGGAGTTGCCGCAAATCGCTCGCGTCGATCCCCAACACAGTCCCCGGCCGACTCCCGATCCCAAGCCGAAGCCCGATCCCAAGCCCGATCCCAAGCCCGATCCCAAGCCGAAGCCCGATCCCGAGCCGAAGCCTAACGGAGGAGAACAACGGACCCCGAGGACGGTGGGGCGGCGAGCAACTCTGGTCTGGCAGGTTTCTCACGGGCTCGGTCGGCGAATACGGGTGCTGGGACATCGGCAGGAGATGGTCGTATTGCATGGTCGGCGGGGTGGTCTAGTTCAGGGACGACGCTTGACTGACGGGAAGCTGATCTGGCCTTCCGCCGAGCAACAGTCGCCTCGCGGCGTCACTCGCGCGGGTCTGATCGGTGACAGGGTTTATCTGACATACACCGGTCCAAACGTGGACGTTCTCGACTATCTCAGTGGTCGCATCGTCTGGCGACTGCCAGACCGTGTGGCACAACGACTGGCTGAGAGTGGTCGGAGGACGCCCTTTGAGACCTTCCTCGGGCGGGAAGCGCTCTATCTGGCGTACCGTGGGGGCTTCACCTCTTTCAAGTCAGATGGGAGTGTGCGCTGGTGGAGTGGCTCGATGACCCGGCCGGAAGCCTGTGATAGGCGCAATGGTCTGCTCGTGTTCGCGCCGGATGACGGTGGGCTGGTAATCTTGCGCGCAAGCGACGGCTCGAAGCTGAAGCGTTGGCGGTCTACCAGAATGCCGCCCGTGTTCACCGAGCTGTCCCTGCGCCTTGATCCCGCGGCGAAGCTGATTGCGGTCTGCCGCGGTCAATGGCTTTTTCTGCGTGACTGGCGGACCGGAAGCGACTTCACCTGGCGTAGCCGAGTCACCTCGGGAAGTCTTATTCTGGAGGTGGACAATCACTCGGTCTATACCACTGGGCCCGCAGGCGCTCCCGACGGGGTTGCGGCCTTCGACCTCCGAGGTGGCCGTCAGTGGTTGCGGGTTCCCTCGCCGGTCAAGGTGGTCTGGCATGCGGATGGGGCTTATATCGTTCATCGCAAGCCCTCCTCCTCATCGGTCGAGCTGCTTCGAGCCGCGGCGGGACGTCTCTCGCGGAGCAGCGTGGACCAGATGCCTGCTGGGGATCTGAGGGCGATGGTCTGGGGGGGCGAGCTTGGACTGGTGCTGTTGATCGGCGATCAACTGATCGGCCTGGACCCGGCCGGCAAGCGAGGGGCCTGGCGCCATGGTCCGCTGCCGGACCTGACCCGGGAGGCCGAGCTCTACTGGGCCGGCGGGAGGCGGGTGGTCGTCGTCGACGACCAGCGCCTACTACTGTTCGAGATCGGTCGCTGATGTCCGCCGAACGCCAATGATCGAGATCCTGCGCGCGTGCATCACCGAGGAGGCCTGTCGCGAGTCGTTTCCACTGGATACGCAGGTCTACGAACGCGCGGGGCGCGACCCCTCGGAGCCGATCCTGTATGCCGGCTCTCTGGATGCCCCGGTCGCATTCCTCGGTCGTGATCTGGGTCGGGAGGAGGTTATTCGCGGCGAGCCACTGATCGGCGCGGCGGGAAAGCTGGTGCGCGCTGGTATCGAGCGGGCTGGTCTGGATGGCGCGCTACTGACCAATACCGTGCCGTACAAGCCACCCGGCAACAAGGCTTATCCGGCTCGGGTGGTGGGCCGCTTCAGGCCGTTTGTCGCCCGCCTGCTGACCTGCTGCTGGAGCGGGGACTTGCTGATCAGTCTGGGTAACAAGGCCTTTGAGTGGTTCAAGCCTTATGGGGACGAGCTCGGACCATTCTGGGCCGACCAGCAGCGGCGCTACACCGATGAGTTGACGGTCATGTTGACCAGCGATGGGGAGAGCCGGCAGATTCGGTTGGCTCCGCTGCCACACCCCTCACCCCTCAATACGCGTTGGTACAAGCAGTTCCCGGAGTTGCTGGACAGGCGGCTCGGCCGTCTGTGACTCCGGCCGGCAGGCATCGCAATGTTCGCGGCAGCTAGCCGCCGAGTCCCTCCAGCGCGAGAGCGGTCGCCAGTAGCGGATCGTCTTCCATCATCAGCGCACTCTGGGCCTGCCATCGCCCATCGGCCTTCTGCAGTGCACGCAGCGCCTGGCGCGCAGCCGGCGACCTGGTGGTCGCGCTGAGGCCTGACAGATAGTAGTGCAGCATCCCCTGTTTCCAGTTCCGCGGGACCGGTTGCCTGAAACCAGGTACGTGATCGGTCCGGGAGTTCTTGGCGAGCCAGGTCCGGGCCAGCGCGATCCTCTGTTTATCGGCATCGCAGGAGACGAGTGCCCGTAGTCCGTCAGTGCTGGCGGTTCCGTAGGACACAAAACGTTTGGGCCGGGTGCCCCGCAACCAGCCAGCCTTGTTGGCTGCGGGCACCGCCGCGCTGAAACAAAATCCACCCCGGTCGGGTCCTTCAGACATGTTCTGGCAGCGCTCGACGAACAGCCGGGCTTTCGATATCAGCGGGTCGTTGGTGCGAACGCCGGCGGCTCGCAGAGCCTCCAAGACCACTCGGGTGACCGAGATGTTCAGGTAGGAGTAGAGCGGCTTTTGGTGGAGCACCCCTCCCATGTCCCAGGCCCCGTAGGCCAGGTCG
>PVBE010342933.1_pt1 | contig 12655 bp, 9 predicted proteins | sample 1631181 | NCBI WGS metagenome assembly PVBE01 (sample SAMN08397723, study PRJNA350692) | Marine metagenome, whole genome shotgun sequencing project. | isolation source: water | place: Pacific Ocean | collected 2012-04 | reverse complement strand
GCCGTCAACAATGAAGGCCGTCGAACTGCAACCCAGGAGTCCCGAATTTGCTATCACTAGAGGAGTATCGGGTTGTGTTCGAAACTGCGCCCGATGGCTGTGTGATCGTTGATGCGGAGGGAATCATTCGAGAACTCAATCCTCAGATAGAGTCTCTATTCGGATGGGAGCAAGATGAACTTATAGGCCAAGCGATCGAAGTACTCGTTCCAGAAGCACAACGGCAGGCACATGAAGAGTACAGGACTGGCTTCTCCGCCTCACCTCGGAGTCGGCCTATGGGCATCCAGCATGACTTAACTGGTCTTCGTAAGAACGGATCAACATTCCCCTTAGAGGTTAGCCTCAGCCCGTGGAAATCACCCTCGGGAGACCTTCGGGTGATTTGTGCCGTGCGCGATGTTACTGAGAGAAGAAGGCTTCGATATTTCTCCAAAGGAGCCCTGTTAGCCACCGAAGAGGAACGCCAGCGGATTGCTCGTGAACTCCATGACGACACTGCTCAGCGTCTCGCTACCTTGGTTCTTCGCATGCGTGAAGTTCGTGACGAAGAGTTAGGAGAAACGGAGCGTCAATCTCTCCTAGACGATATCAGAGAGGACATCATAGAAGCAGCAGACGGAGTTCGACGCATAGCGAGCGGTCTCAGACCGCCCGAACTCGGTGAGATTGGTCTTGCTGCTGCGCTTGGAGCGTATGTGAGAAGTCTGAGGGAGGGGACTGGATTCCAGATCCAAGTCGAACTAGACCATGTCGACCCGTTCTTAGATTTGGACGAACGTTTGGTCATCTATAGAGTTGTCCAGGAAGCACTCTCAAATGTCATAAGACACGCTGATGTTAACAGTGCCAGATTGAGAGTTGGGATTGACGCGGATTCGGTTTTTGCTGAGGTCTCGGATAAAGGAAAGGGCTTTGTTACCGGAGAGACATCAGAAAGTGGTGGAGGACTCGGACTATTGGGGATGCGAGAACGGTCATCCCTGATTGGCGCCCGCCTAACGATTGAAAGTGCCCCAGGGGAAGGAACACGTATTCGGATTGATGTTTCAGTTGCGAGCAGGGAGGGATAAATGGTAGAAGTTATCACGGTGGTAGTGGCGGATGATCACGCTATGTTCCGAGCTGGTATCAAGGCATTAATCGAAGCAAACTCCGCGATGACCGTTGTGGGAGAGGCTTCGACCGGTGACGAAGCTGTGAAGTGCGTCCACAGCTTGAGGCCGGACGTTGTGCTGATGGATCTTTCGATGCCCGAATACAATGGACTTGAGGCAACGCGCAGGATCGCAGCACTCGGATTCGATACAAAAGTTCTGGTACTCACGGTACATGCTGAAGAAGAGTACCTAGTGCCCGTCGTGGAGGCAGGCGCAAGTGGATACTTGACTAAGACAAGCGCAGATACCGACCTGCTAGAGGCGATCAAGGTTGTTGCTCGGGGACAGGTTTTCCTGCCTCCCACAGCTACGACTTTGTTGCTTAAGCGTTATAAGGAAGATGAGAGTGACGACAAGGTGTCGCTACACACTCTAAGTAGCCGAGAACAGGAGGTGCTTGCACTTACAGCGGAAGGGTTTAGCTCCCGAGAGATAGGTAAGAAGTTGTTTATCAGCCCCAAGACCGTGGATACATACCGATCGCGAATCATGCAAAAGCTGGGATTAAGCCAACGCAGCGAACTTGTCAGGTTTGCCTTACGAGTAGGGTTGTTGAAGCAGATTTAGTAAGAGGGGGAGGTAGAAGCCGAGCTTTTTGTAGGGGATCGTCCTACAAGAATTGCCTAATCCACCCCACAACAACCCAAGTCTTCTACCCGACTGAAGAGCTTGTCCTCGGTCTGTAACTTCGCCTTGTGAAATTGTTCACTAAGTGCTGTGAAAAGGTAAGGTGACCTTTCTGAAGTGGAGGCCTGGTGATGAGAGGAGCTACAGGGAGGCAGATCGGGTTGGTTTTACCGATACTCTTTGCTGTCGCGTTTCCCTCTACGCTTGTTGAGGCTCAGGCGATGGGCGAGGAACTTTTTCGATCAACCTGCGCGGCATGCCACACCACAAACACTGATCGTTTGGTAGGTCCTGGCCTTGAAGGGGTCGAGGACCGCAGGGATCGCGAGTGGTTGTTGTCGGTCATCATGGAGCCGGACCGCTTGATCGCAGAGGGTGACACGATCGCCAATCGCCTTCTGGCTGAATACTTGGTGCCGATGCCGAATCTTGGTACCACGCGCGCTCAGGCCGAGTCGGTTCTAGATTTCATCACTGACGCAAGTGGAGCCTTAAGCGTCAACACCACAGTGTTGTCAGATGCCCCCATTACTGAGGACCAAGTTTTCTTCGGGATGGCCCTCTTTCAGGGCAATACTCGGCTTGTAGGTGGAGGGCCGACCTGTAACGGCTGCCATGAAGTGATCAACGATGCAGTCATCGGTGGCGGGATCTTGGCTAGAGAATTAACCACGGTGTTCTCAAGATTAGGATCTGCAGGTGTTCGTGCGATTATCGCAAACCCACCGTTTCCGATAATGCAGCAAGCCTATCGGGACAAACCTATTACCGAAGAAGAGGTGGGTGCATTAGTAGCCTTCCTGGAGCGAGCGGATGCGGAGCAGGGGCTCCATCGTCCCAGGGCATATGGCATCACGTTGTTCACTGCAGGCCTACTGGGGTCCATGATCCTATTGGTCCTCTACTCGGTCATATGGAGCGGGCGGAAACGCGCTTCCGTGAACCAAGACATTTTCAGCCGGCAGGTAAGATCCACTTGAGTTGAATCCGGCTTGACGCAACGGACCTAATAACCAGCAGAGTGGGCAAACGATCATGGGCTGGATCAAAGACATTATTTCTCCTGAGACGCGAAAATGGGAAGAATTCTACCGTAATCGCTTTCAGCACGACCGGATCGTCAGAAGCACTCATGGTGTGAATTGCACGGGTGGTTGTTCCTGGCAGATCCACGTTAAGGACGGCATCGTGACCTGGGAGACGCAGCAACTGGACTATCCTCTACTGGAGGACACGGTGCCACCTTACGAACCTAGGGGCTGCCAGAGGGGAATCTCCTATTCCTGGTACCTTTATAGCCCACTGAGAATCAAGTACCCGCTTATTCGTAGCGCTCTATTGGATGGCTATCGAGAGAAGAAACGCCAAACGGGTGACCCTATGGCAGCCTGGAAGGCACTCCAGGATGATGAGGAAGCACGCCGTACCTATCAGAAGGCTCGGGGAAAGGGTGGATTTCGTCGTGCCTCCTGGGACGAGGTCATGGAGATCATGTCCGTGGCTAACATTCACACGGCTGAGAAATATGGACCGGATCGCGTGATTGGTTTTAGCCCCATTCCAGCTATGTCCATGCTCAGTTACGCTGCGGGCAGCAGATTTCTGCAACTCTTCGGTGGCATCAATCTGAGCTTCTACGACTGGTACTGTGACCTTCCGACGGCTTTCCCCGAAATCTGGGGTGAACAAACCGACGTTTGTGAGAGCGCAGACTGGTACAATTCGAAGATGATTGCGGATATGGGGGCGTGCTTGAACATGACACGCACACCTGATTGTCACTTTTTCGCGGAGTCGCGCCACAATGGGACGAAGGCGGTGGTCTTCTCCCCCGACTTCAGCCAGGTCTGCAAGTACGCGGATCAGTGGGTGCCCCTCCACGCCGGAAGCGACGGCGCATTCTGGATGGCCACCACGCACGTAATCCTGAAGGAGTTCCACCACCAGAAGCAGACACCGTACTTCATCGACTACGTCAAGAAGTACACGGACAGTCCGTACCTCGTGAAGCTCGAGAAGGACGGCGACAACTACAAGCCGGGCCGGCTCCTGCGTGCCAACGAAATCGGGCAGTACCAGGAGATGTCGAACGGCGACTGGAAGTTCGTAAACATCGATGCTGCGACGGGAGACTTCGTGGTGCCGAAGGGAAGCTCGGGATCGCGCTGGGACGAGAAGCAGGGCAACTGGAACATGAAGTTCGAGAACGTCGCGGACGACAAGCCGTACGATCCGGTTTTGACTCTTCTCGGACGCTCGGACAAAGTCGCTCAGACGGCCTTCACGGAGTTCGGTATCGACCAGACGGTGTACCGCGGTGTTCCCGTCATGGAGGTGGAGACCACGAATGGCCCGGTCACAGTCACCACGGTCTACGACCTCACGATGGCGCAGTACGGAGTCAGCCGGGGGCTGCCCGGGGCCTACCCGGCAGACTACACGGACAAGGACGCGGCATACACACCTGCCTGGCAGGAGATATTCACGGGTGTCGCGTCAGATACTGTCCTGCAGTTTGCTCGGGAGTGGGCGAGCACCGCCGAGGCCACCGAGGGCAAGTGCATGATCATCATCGGTGCTGGGATCAACCACTGGTACCATGCGAACCTCATGTACCGAGCTGGTGCCATGGCCCTTATGCTCACCGGTTGCGTGGGCAAGAACGGGGGTGGGCTCAACCACTATGTGGGGCAGGAGAAGCTCGCGCCGATGGATTCGTGGGCGACGATTGCCTTCGGCAAGGACCACCAGGGCGCCATCCGTCTCCAACAGGCGCCTATCTGGCACTACATCAACACATGCCAATACCGCTACGACGGGCAGTTCTCCAAGTACAACACCGTACCCGACAACGACCTGACCCGGCAGCACACTGCCGACCAGATCTTCAAGTCGGTGCGCATGGGGTGGATGCCCTTCTATCCGCAGTTCAAGCAGAACACGCTCGAGCTCTGCCAGGAGGCGATCGAGAATGGAGCTTCGGACGATGAGGCGATCCGGCAGTACGTCTTCAAGAAGCTCACGAGCAAGCAGCTCGCGTACTCGGTGAGCGAGCCGGAGGCCTCGGAGAACCATCCCCGCGTGTGGTATATCTGGCGTGGCAACGCCATCATGGGGAGCATGAAGGGGCACGAGTATGCCCTGAAGCACTACCTCGGCACCCACCACAACTCGATCGCAGAGGACTCTGAGGACCACACCGAAGAAGTGAAGTGGCACGATGTGGCGCCCGTCGGGAAGATGGACCTCATCGTCGACCTGAACTTCCGAATGGACTCGTCGGCTCTCTACTCCGACATCGTCCTTCCTGCAGCTTCTTGGTACGAGAAAGCCGACCTTAATAGTACGGACCTACACTCGTTCATCCATCCGCTCTCGGCGGCTATTGCACCGGTGTGGGAGTCCAAGACCGACTGGAATATTTTCCGGGATCTGGCAGAGGCCACGAGCGAGGCTGCAGCCAAGTACTTCCCCGAGCCTCAGAAGGACATCGTGGCCGCTCCCATCGCGCACGATTCGGCAGGAGAGATCTCTCAGCCGGAGATCAAGGACTGGTATCTGGGCGAGTGCGATCCGGTCCTCGGCAAGACGATGCATAACCTCGCGGTCGTCGATCGTGACTACACAAAGCTCTACGACAAGTTTATCACCCTCGGAGAGAATATTCGTACGGAAGGGCTTGGAGCACACGGCAATAGCTATCAATGCGCTGATGTCTACGACGAGATGATCACGTCCAACCATTTCCCGGTAGAGCGCAACGGCAAGGTGCTTCCTTCGCTTAAAGAGGACGAATCAGCGGCGAACGCGGTGCTGCACCTCTCGTCGCTGACTAATGGCATACTGAACGTCCGAGCGTATGAGGGGGCCGAGAAGAGAACCGGGATGGATCTCGTGGACCTCGGCATGGGCAGCAAGGACGTCCTCATCCGATACGAGGATCTGCAGGCCCAACCGCGACGCTACAACACGTCGCCTCTCTGGTCCGGCGTCATGACCAACGGCCGGGCGTATGCTCCATATACCTACAACGTCGAGAGGCTGGTGCCGTGGCGGACGCTGACTGGGCGCCAGCATTTCTATCTCGACCACGAGATGTACCTGGCCTACGGGGAGAATCTCCCCACCTACAAGCCGTCTCCCAAGCCGGAGGCGTACGGCGACCTCAAGCAGACGCTGAAGGAAGGGGACGCCAAGATCCTGAACTGCCTGACCCCGCACGGGAAGTGGCACATCCATTCCACGTACATGGAGAATCACCGGATGCTGACGCTCTCTCGGGGATGCGAGCCTGTCTGGATGAGCGAGGTCGACGCTGAGGCGCTGGGCATCAAGGACAACGACTGGTGCGAAGTCTACAACGACCACGGTGTGTACGCTGCTCGGGCGAGCGTGAGCGCTCGGATTCCCAAGGGCGTGTGCATCGTCTACCACGTGCCCGAGCGTACCGTCGGTATCCCCAAGTCGCAGGTGCGCGGCGGCAAGCGTGCGGGTGGCCACAACAGTTTCACGCGTGTCCATCTCAAGCCGAATTTCCTGGCTGGTGGCTACGGGCAGTTCACCTACCACTTCAACTACTGGGGACCCATCGCCCCCAACCGTGACACTCACGTAATCGTGAAGCGAATGGACAAGGTGGTTTTCTGATGACTGAAGAACAGCGCAAAGGACGGGAGACCTGAGATGGATGTTCGCTCACAGATTTCGATGGTGTTCCATCTCGACAAATGCATCGGATGCCATACCTGCTCGATCGCCTGCAAGAATATTTGGACAGACCGTAAAGGCGCCGAGTATATGTGGTGGAACAACGTCGAGACCAAACCGGGCACCGGGTATCCAGGCAAATGGGAAGACCAGGACATCTATAAGGGTGGTTGGCAGAAGAACGGAGATGGAATCGAGTTGAAGGGCGCTGGTAAGCCTAGGAGCTTAACCAACATATTCCATAATCCCCACATGCCGGTGATCGACGATTACTACGAGCCGTTCACCTACAAGTACCTGGATTTGATCGAATCACCGGCGGGCGACGACCAGCCCACAGCCCGTCCGATTTCGATGATCACCGGGGAGCCGATGGATATCAAGATGGGGCCGAATTGGGACGATGATCTGAGCGGCTCTCCGGACTACGCTCGCAACGATCCGAATCTCAAGAACCTCTCCCCGGCCGAGCAGCAGGCCATGTTCGAGATGGAGCGGTTGGCCTTCTTCTACTTGCCACGGATCTGTAACCACTGCCTAAACCCAGCGTGTATAGCTGCCTGTCCTTCGGGAGCAATCTACAAGCGTGGCGAGGATGGTATCGTCTTGATTAATCAGGATGTCTGTCGCGGATGGCGCATGTGTGTGACAGCGTGCCCGTACAAGAAGACATACTACAATTGGAGTACCGGCAAGTCCGAGAAGTGCATTTTATGCTACCCACGGATCGAGTCGGGTCAGGCGCCAGCTTGCATGCACTCGTGCGTCGGGCGGATCCGGTATTTGGGCGTCATGCTCTACGACGCCGATCAGATCGAGCGAGTGGCTGCCGCAGACGAGCCCGACATCGTGGCTCGGCAGATGGATATGATCCTCGACCCGTTCGATCCTGACGTGATTGCTGCCGCGAAAGCGAATGGGGTTGCCGACTCCACCATCGATTCGGCACAGAAGTCACCCACGTACAAGTTCGTGAAGGAGTGGGATCTGGCGCTTCCGTTGCATCCGGAGTTCCGCACGCTCCCGATGCTCTTCTACGTGCCGCCGCTCCTTCCGGTGATGGCCTCTGTTACGAACGTGGACAACAGCGAGCAGGCGGAGAAACTCAACGACATCAGCAAGTACTGGCCCGATAACTGGCTCTACGATACGAGCACCCGGGAGCTCTTCGGCACGATCGACGACGCTCGCTTTCCTCTCGAGTACATGGCCAGTCTGTTCTCGGCGGGTGATACGGAATCGGTGGCGGACCGCCTCAAGAAGCTCATGGCGGTGCGGTTACATCGCCGGCACGTAACCGTGGGGGACGTGGACGAGGACACCGTGGCCGCCGCCCTCTCCAACACGGACCTGAACGGGCAGCTAGCCGACGATATCTACTATCTGACTTCGCTGGCAAAGTTCGACGACCGCTTCGTTATCCCGCCCGCCCATCGGGAGCAGGCTATCGAGATGATGGAATTCACGGGGGACGCAAAGGGTAGCACCGGCTTTGGCTTCAAAGTCGGAACCGCGGTTAGGGGAGCCTGATCATGCATCAGTTCGCCCACTACGAGCACCTCGCGGTGCTTTTTGACTACCCGCGGCGTGACTACCCCACGTGGGTCCAAACCATCTACGACCTCCTGGCTGGTAAGTATGTTCTGGCCGCAGCCCATGTAGCCGCTTTTGCTGAGGCGCTCCCCACCGAGGGGGGGGCATTCACTCCAGAGGCGCTGGACGAGGTCCAGGAGATTTTTACGCGTTCTTTCGATGTGCAGTCCATCACGACTCTCGGCGTAGGCTACGTGATGTTCGGCGACGACTACAAGCGTGGTGAGGTACTCGTAAATCTGAACCGAGAGCTCCGCGAAGTGGGGATCGACTGCGGTACCGAGCTTCCGGATCATCTACCCACCGTCCTCCGGCTGGTCGCTCGCTGGCAAGACCGAGAGTTGGCCGAGGAGTTCGTACGGGAAATCCTGCATCCGGCTCTCGAGATGATGATCGCGGAGTTCGGTGAACGTCGGATGGCGGCACGGAACGGATTGTATCAGAAGCACTTCAAGACCCTGATCGTTTCGTCGGCCGAGCGCGGGACGATATTCCGCGAGCCGCTTTCCGCTGTGCTCGAGGTTCTCAGGCAAGACTTTAGTCTCTCGGAGTGGATTCCGCCTGAGAAGGACAATGTTTTCTTGGGCTCTATCGGGCGCGAACTCGAGATCGAAGCCAATGAGGGGCGTCCGGCCCCGTCTGGAAAGATGCTATGAACGCGCTGAACACCTTTTTTTTCGTGGCGTTTCCATACGTTGCGGTGGTGACATTCGTAGTCGGAGTCCTTTATCGATGGAGGCAGAAGGGGTTCACCGTCTCCTCACTATCGTCGCAGTTTCTCGAGGGCAAGTATTTGTTTTGGGGATCGGTTCCATTTCATGTCGGAATCCTGGTCGTTTTTTTTGGTCACGTCACCGCGTTCATGTTTCCGCGTGCCACCCTCGCATGGACTAGTGTGCCTGTGCGCCTGGTTGTTCTCGAAGTGACCGCATTCGTGTTTGGGGTCACCATATTCATTGGTCTCACAGCACTCATGCTTCGGCGGTTTACTAACCCTCGTATCCGAGCGGTGACAAGCAGGGCAGACTTGGCCCTAGAATTACTCTTACTCGCTCAGGTCGTCCTGGGGCTTTGGATTGCGCTTGGCTATCGGTGGGGTGTCTCGTGGTTTGCTGCTGGGTTGTCACCTTACCTGTGGTCGCTACTGAGATTGTCTCCGGAAACTGGCGCAATTTTCGCACTCCCTTGGGTCATCAAACTCCATGTCGTAGGCGCTTTCTCGATTCTGCTTATCGTTCCCTTCACCCGCCTCGCCCACTTCATGGTGTCACCTCTACAATACATCATACGGCCTTATCAGCAGGTTGTGTGGAATTGGGATCGCAGGACCATCCGGGATCCGTCCAGCCCGTGGAGCACGGCACGGCCAAAGCCAACTGACGAATGAGCCCGAAAGTTGTCCGAGGCATCAACGGTCCTGGGCTCCAGGTGCTCTCTCGCTCAGTACACATGGACTAGGAGTACGAGTTGAGTAAGAAGCCGGCACGGGCACACGCAACCCTATTTCTCAATACTTTCGCCTTTACTGTCTGCTTCGCCGCTTGGATGCTCAACGGTGTCCTTGTCACCTTCCTCGTCAGCAACCAAGTCTTCGACTGGTCAGCCAGTCAGATGGGGTGGCTGATCGGGATTCCAGTGCTTACGGGCTCCCTGGCTCGTCTCCCCTTGGGGATTCTCACCGACCGTTTCGGTGGACGTCCAGTCTACACGCTGCTCATGCTGGCTGCAGCGGTCCCGATGTTTTTCTTGGGCCGAGCCGACACCTACACCGAGTTTCTGCTGCTGAGTCTGGGCTTCGGGCTTACGGGAGGATCGTTCGCCGTGGGAATTGCCTTCACGTCCGTCTGGTACGACCACGAGCATCAAGGGACCGCATTGGGTGTCTTCGGTGCCGGAAACGCAGGAGCGGCGCTCACCACCATGGGCGCTCCGTCTCTGCTTCGGTCGCTGACGGACGGCGGAGCCAATATCGAGGGTTGGCGCACGTTACCCGTGTACTACGCCGTAGCGCTCATGATCATGGCCATTTTGTTCTTCCTGGGAACGAAGAACAAAATAGCGGAGGGAGCGAGTGAGAAAACATTGTGGATGTTCCTCGCCCCATTGAAGTGCATTCGCGTCTGGCGGTTCGGACTCTACTACTGCTTGGTCTTCGGGGGGTTTGTCGCACTCGCCCAGTGGCTTGTGCCCTACTACGTAAGTGTGTACGCGATGTCTATCGTCACGGCTGGGCTGATGACGTCTATATTCTCCTTGCCATCGGGGATGATTCGTGCCCTGGGGGGTTGGTTCAGCGATGTCTTCGGGCCGCGTCGAGTGCTCTATTGGGTGTTGGGAGTCACCGGCGTATTTTGCTTCCTCCTCATCTTCCCGAAGATGGACATTGAGTCACCGGGTCCTGGAATTCTGGCCCAGGTCCCCGGAACGGTCACTTCGGTTACACCCACGGGCGTTACGGTTGGGACGCGCACCTATCCGCTCGCGATGGCGCAGGATACGGACTACGGGGCCGGTGAGACATTCATGCTCTGGCCCGATATCCGGACCTGGCAGCAGCCGATCGTCCGAGAGGGCGACAAGGTGGAGCGCACTCAACTCCTCGCCAAGGGCACTACCCACATCTACTTCCAGGCCAACGTGTGGATCTTCACGGGCTTCGTGTTCATCATTGGGATCGCGATGGGGATTGGTAAGGCCGCGGTCTACAAGTACATCCCCGATTATTTTCCGAACGATGTGGGCGTGGTGGGTGGAATTGTCGGCGTTCTGGGAGGCCTGGGCGGCTTCGTGTGTCCCATCATCTTCGGATCTTTTCTCGACTCGTTCGGGCTATGGACTACGACCTGGATGTTCTTGTTCCTTGTCACCCTCTCCTGCCTGGTCTGGTTGAGTTTTGTTGTACGTGAGATGTCGCGGAAAATCTGATGTGATGCTGTCGAAACCCTAATGAAACAGGCTTTAAGCGTATGACCCGAATCCATGAGTGGAATGTAGAGAACAGGGATTTCTGGATGGGCGGAGGGAGTCGCGTGGCCTTCCGCAACCTCCTGATTTCGATCCCCTGTCTCCTTTTTGCCTTCGCAATTTGGCTATTCTGGTCCATCATCATCGTACAGATGGAGAACCTAGGATATCCGTTTTCCACTACCGAGTTGTACACGCTTCCCGCCGTGGCGGGCCTGGCCGGAGCGACCCTCCGAATCCCCAATTCATTCATGATCGCTATCGGAGGTGGTCGGAACGTGATTGGGGTGACAACTGCACTACTCATCATCCCTGCTCTTGGGGTCGGAGTTGCCCTTCAGAACCAAGAGTCCAGCTACCTTACTTTCGTTATCTTTGCCATACTAAGTGGAGTCGGAGGAGGGGCGTTTGCCTCGTCGATGTCCAACATCAGCTTCTTCTTTCCGAAACGCATGCAGGGTCTCTCACTCGGGCTTAACGCCGGTCTGGGGAACGTCGGGGTGAGCATCATGCAAGTTCTGCTCCCCTGGGTCATGAGTTTTGCGGTCTTCGGGGCCTTCTCCGGAGTGGGGGTGAGGCTGCCCGAAGCTCTGGGGGCCAACCTCGTCTGGATCCAAAACGGGGGTTTCATTTGGGTTCCGGCACTGATGGTTTTCACGGTGCTGGCTTTCGCGTGCATGGACAACTTGCCCATACATAACGTCGGCGCGGCTCCGCTTGCCATCGGAAAGACGCTTTGGTTGGAGATCATGGGTTTGGCCGGTGCGGCTTTCGGAGTCTGGCTGCTTTTGGGAGTACCCTTGGCTCTTCCCGACCTGGCAAAGGCCTTCATCGTTCTGACCCTAACCATCTGCCTCACGCTCCTCCTGATGAGGTATCTGACGCCCAGGACGGTCCAAGAGAACCTCTCTGGGCAGTTCGCTATCTTTCGGGAGAAACACAACTGGGTCATGACTTGGCTCTATGTCATGACGTTTGGATCATTCATCGGATACTCAGCTGCCTTTCCTAAACTTATACAGGACGTCTTTGGGACGCTGCCGGGTGGCGCACCTAATCCCAACGCTCCCAACCCTCTCGCGTACGCTTGGCTGGGCCCTCTGGTGGGCTCGCTGGTACGACCCATAGGTGGCTGGATTTCCGATAAGGTCGGAGGTGCCCGTGTCACATATTGGGACACCGTAGTGATGATCGGGTCCGCCCTCGGGGTCGCCTACGTCGTCAAGGCGGCCGGAGTGGCTGACACCCCCGAGACGTATTGGTGGCCCTTCTTCTGGCTTTTCATGTTACTCTTCATCACGACTGGGGTTGGAAATGGCTCAACGTTTCGGATGGTGCCGATCATCTTCAAGCCCGCAATGGCAGGCCCGGTGCTGGGCTGGATCTCAGCTGTGGCGGCCTACGGTGCCTTCTTGATCCCCCTGGTCTTCGGCGGACAGATCGAGGCAGGGACTCCGGAGAAGGGCCTCTACGGGTTCGCAGCGTACTACGTGTCTTGCCTTGCGGTGAACTGGTGGTTCTACGCCCGTAAGGGAGCTGAAATTCCGTGTTGAGATCTGAAAATTCGAAGAGTTATGGTGTCACCAGGGAGGGGAGAGCGGATG
>PVBE012700571.1_pt1 | contig 12657 bp, 6 predicted proteins | sample 1631181 | NCBI WGS metagenome assembly PVBE01 (sample SAMN08397723, study PRJNA350692) | Marine metagenome, whole genome shotgun sequencing project. | isolation source: water | place: Pacific Ocean | collected 2012-04 | reverse complement strand
CTCCAACTGATCTTTGTAATTAATAAGTTAACCATGTTTGTGGAAATATAGAATTATTGAGGTAAGATATTGATAAACTTTCAAATTTATATTAATTACAAAGAAATCTCCATCTTTCAAGATGGAGTGAAGTTTCTCCAAGAGAACTAGTAATTATCGTGAAGAAGATCCTGGATTTTGATATATTATGTGGGTAAAATAAATGTGATAACAAAGAGGTTCTTTTCTGTTTAATAACTAATGGAAGCCCCACACTTTAGTGTGGGGAGGACGTCACTTTGGAGATTGAAATCTATTGGCAATGAGATCGTGATTTGATAATCCTGGTTATTGAAGGGAGAGCGCTTGGTGAAATCACGATTTAGTTAATTACACACTTTGCAGTTGTTGTGAAGTGGGGCCAGAATTCTTAATTGCTGGTAGGAAAAGGTTTAAATAGTTATTCTTACTTAATTCAATATGTTAATTAAGAGAGAAATTGGAGAGAAGGGGCAAATTGTAGTTCCTAAAGATATTCGCGATTATTTGGGATTAAATATTGGATCAAGAGTGATATTTGAAGTAAAAGATGATAAGATCTTTATAAAGAAGGAAGATAATCCTGAAGAAATAGTTGAAGATTTCTTTAATACTCCTAAGATTAAGAAAAAGATTTCAGTAAAGGATATAAAGAAAATGTATGGAGAAAGTTATGGATAAGAAATATTTGGATGCGAATATATTTATCCAGGGGATTTTAAGGAATGATAATGGGTGTAAGGATGTTGTTCTGAAGGTGGCTAATAAAGGGTTTGTGGGAGTTACTTCTGTTCTGACTTGGGATGAAATTGTCTTTGTTGTTGAAAAGTTTTTAGGAAAGGAGATTGCGAGAAGGGAAGGAGATAAATTTTTTAGATTACCAAATATGGAGTTTATTGATGCAAAAAAGGAAATTGTCTTGAAAGCTCAAAGGCTTATTGAGAGATATGATTTAAAACCAAGGGATGCAATTCATTCTGCAACAGCGTTTCATTTAAATATTGATGAGATTATTTCAGAAGATAATGATTTTGATGGAATTCAGGGGTTAAAAAGAATTAATCCAGATAATTTAAAATAATTCTATTAAAATTGTGTAAGAGAACCTTTTTTTGTAAGAGAAATGCTTATAAGTGTATTTTTCTCATAATATGGTGAGGGATTTACTTTAATTTTTAAAAGTGGTGCATAAAAAGTATACTTATAAAAAAGGGAAGAGGTTTGGACCGTATTATTATGAAACTAAAAGAGTTAATGGTGAAGTTGTCACGACTTATCTTGGAAGTAAGGATCCCTCGAAGAAAAATAAAAAAGTTTTATTATATGCTGGTTTGACTCTTGGATTGGTTCTCTTACTTTTGGCTGCCGTCTATTTTCCTAATTTATCGACGGGAAATGTATCTTTAGATATTAATGATAAGTATATTCCTGGAGAGGTTTTTAAAGGAAATTTAAAACTTAATCTTAAGGCGGGGGAACTCATTCCTGCTAATTCAAAAGTAATTGTGAGTGTGGGAGAACTAGAGGAAGAGTTTTTTTTGAGTGAGCTGGTTTCTAAGGGCTTGACAAATGGGAGTTATTATGCAGAGGGCCTTAGTTTGAATGGTTCTGGGGATGCTTTTGGTTTGTTGGGGAAGAAAAAAGTTTTTCCGGAAGTGGATTTCGAGATTTTGGTTCAACATCCTTATGAAGAATCTGCTAGTTCTATAAGTTCTGATGAAGATGATGTGAATGAATCTGAAACTGATAATGTAACTGTTTCTAATGTTGCAGATGGCAATGTGACTGTTTCTAATGAGAGTGTTTCAAATGTAACTGGAACAAATGAGAGTTTGTCTGATGAAGAGATTTCAAATCAAACAACTAGTAATGAATCTTCTTCTGAAGATTCTGTTGATGTAACTGAGTCTGAAGATCCTGAGGATAATGAAAGTGAATCGGATGTTGAAGAGGATGAAGAGACAGTCGAGGAAGTAATTGAAGAAAGTGAAGAAATAGTTGAGGAGGTTTCTGAGGAAGATGAGTCTGAAGAGGTAACTGAAGAGAGTGAAGGGGAAAGTTCTGGGATAACTGGAAATGTTGTTGGAGCATTTTTTTCATTCTTACAGTTGACAGGGAATTCGGTCTCGGATTTGGCAGCTTCTACTGATGTTGGGACTAAAATATCTGGAAGTATAAGTAAAGGTGAAGTATTTACTCGTAAAAAGGAAACAGATCAATCGGTTAAGATTATTGAAGGAAGTGTAAAGGTTAATGGAGAGCAAATTGATGAAAATAATCTAGATATAAAGATCAAAAAGAATGAGTTTAGGGTCACTACAGATTACTTTATTGTTGAAAGAGGTTTTGGAGTGGATTATTTGAGTAATGATAAGTTTACTTTAGAGATATCCCTTGAAGATTTTGGAATTACCGTTGGAAATGAATCTGAAATAAGGGTTCAGTTAGTTTATAATAATGAAACTTTGATTGAAAGTAGCAAAAATTTGACTTTAATTGTACAAAATAATCAAAGCAATGATACTTCAGTTAATGAAACCCTTGCTAATGTAACAATTTCTAATGTTAGTATTGTAAATAACACTGCAATTAATTCAAGTTTAGTTAATATAACTCAATATGGGGCAGTGTTAGGAAAACCTGTTAGATGGGTTAGAGAGGTTAAAATTAAAGGGGCAACTAACTTGACTGTAGAAATTCCTGCAAGTGCTGATAATATAACTGTTGAAGAGGTTGTTGATGAAACTTCTGAATCTGTTGATGTTTCTGTTGATAGTGTTAATGGAAGTTCTGATGAGATGAATGTAACTGAAGAAAGTGAAGAGGTTGAAGTAATTGAAGAAAGTGCCGAGGAGGTTAATGAATCTGAGGAAAATATTACCTTTACAGAATCTACTAAGATAAGCATAACTGGGGAGGTTAGTGCTGAATTAGATTTAGATGAAGAATCTATTATTATCGACATTATCTCTAGATTATTTGGAAGAATAACTGGAAATGTGGTGGAAAATGTTAGTGTAGAATCTTTGAATGAGAGTGTTAAGGAAGTAAAAGTTGAAGCTAATGAAAGTTTGGAGAAAGTTAGGGTGGAATATTACACTGCTGCTCCTTATGTGAGGTTTGAGGAAGAACTTGAGGATAGTAAAAGGATTGGGGTTGGGGGTCCTTCCGATGTTCATTACGAGAATGTTTTATTATTTACTGATTTGAATGAAAGTTTGGAGATTATTGATTCTGAGAAGATAAGGATTTATTGGGAAGAGGAAGGTTCCTATATAGAAGAGTATAATGCCAGTGATAGAGATGGAAATGGGATATATGATTATGTTGAATGGGTTTCCCCTCATTTGAGTAATCAGACTTTTGAGATAATTACTGTTACTAGGGTAGATCATTTGAATTCTAGTAGGGATTTTATCTCAAATATTTATGGACAGGTTAAGGAACTTGATGATGATTGGTCTGAAAAAATATATTCAGATGAATATGTGAGAGTTATTTTTGAGGAGAATTTGAGTAATGGAAATAATCTTGCTGTTTATGTTAGAGGGAATGAGGAAAATACTAAGTTGGAAGTTTACTATATGAATACTACAGATTTGATTGGGAGTTTTGATACTTTTGAAAAAGTGGGATATCATTCTATAACTTTATCTGGTTTGAATGAGGATATAGATAGGCTTGATTTGAAAATTGTAGGGGAAAATAATAATTCTTATATTGAGTTTGACAATATCTTTGGAGCTACAAAGGATTGTTCTGACTTTTTTGTAACTGATAATGGAATTTATTATTGTGTGGATGATGAAGTATTTTATAGTTGTGAAGAGTTTGTTGATTTGAATAGTACTAGTGGGGATGAATTAAGATGTTCTGGTGCTAATTATGTTACCGATACTTTGACTAAGGAACATTGCCCTTTCAATCATGAAGCTTGTGATGTTACAGTTGATATGAATTATGGTTGGGGAGCGAGACAGTATATTCAAGATGATAAGTATAAAGTGGGTACCTTCCATGAGAATTTTCATTGTGGAATGGGTCATTGTGAAGTTCCATTCTATTTGAAGAGTAATATTAGTTTAGTTGGGAATTTAACTTTTGATGCTTCAGCTTCTTTAAATTCTAATTTGAGTAATATAAGTGTTGTTAGAGTTTTAGATTCAGGAAATGAGAGTGATGGAAAGATAGTTTCTATGGAACAATATGATAGCAATTTCTATCTTGTTTCTTTTGATTATGTGGAAGAATATACTAATCATTCTATTAAGAGTGTGAAACCTGTTAAGTTTAATATTTCTGCTTATCTAGATGGAGAAAAGATATTGGATTTAGATCCAGTTGCATTTGGAAGTAATGCTGGAGGGACTTCTTGGAGGATATCTACTGGGATGACTTGGACACATGCTATAACTTGTGGAAGTGGTATGATGCTTGTTGTTGGTGTTGCGGTAGATTATAGTTATGATGATCAAATAAGTGCCATAACATATAATGGAGATGCTTTGATTAAATTAGATAGTTTACAGTCTGCTGATAGGATGGTTTCAAATGATTTTTGGTATATGGAGAGTCCTGATTGTGGGGCCTCTTATACTATATCTGTTACTAGTTCTCTGTCAGAGGATGCTGCAGGAACTTCAAGTGTTTATACTGGAGTTGGTTCAATTGATACGGGAGATATTCAAACCAATGTGTGTAATTATTGTTCTTCTAGTTCCATAACTGTCACGGCAGATTCAGATCAACTTGTTGTTGATATGTTAGCTCTTGATTATGACCCTACTGCGAATACTGGAGGGGACAACCAACAAGAAAGAGGGGAATATGATGAAGGTCAAATTCAAATTTCCACTTCTGATGGTTCTGATACGGATGGAAGTGTTATAATGAGCTGGAGTGGTTTTAATGATGAAATTGCACAAATTGGGGTTCCTTTAACGGGAGGAGCTCCAGGTAATTTTAGTGTCGTTAGATATATAAGAAATTCTAGTGATGATATCGTTGCAACTTTAAGGAATTCTACAGACACAGCTAATCTTTCAAATGCTGATAATTATACCATTACTTTGAATGTTAATCAGACGGTTGCGGATTCAATTGGGTCTATTTCAGCAAATGTTACAGACATAGGATTAAACGAAACTTTTGTTATAATTGAGGATGCAGGAAATATTTCAGACCTTCCTGGAGGGGAAACTGTGGATGACCATGCTGGAGATAGCGGAACATTTGGGACCCTTGATTATGATTATAATACTTTTTACCAGTATTTTAATGATAGTAATAATACTGGGGGAACTGTACACTCGGTTGGATTTTTTGATTATAATGAGGATGGAGTGAATGAAGCTGTTGTTTTTGGAGGGACCGGGGTAGTTACAGCATTTAATTCTACTGGAAATATGTGGAATTATAGTTTTGGTGGGGTGGGAGCGGATGCTCTTGATATAGAAGTTTTTGATAATGGAACTGGATTTAATAACACAATTGCATTTATTGATGATGTAGGTTCTACCCCGAATGGGAGTTTAATGATTATTAATAAAAATGGGGGGCAAATTTGTACTACTGCAGATCTTGGCACTGCACGATCTTTAACAGTTGGGGATTTTGATAGAGATGGATTAACTGATGAGTTGGCGGTTGGAACGTCTTCAGATGTTGAAGGATTTGATTCAAAATGTGCTGCTTTGTGGACTAGTACAGATCCAGGAAATGCAGTAGATGTTCAGGTTGCAGATTTATTGGGAAGTGGATTTAAGAGTGATATTATAACTGCAGAAACTGGGAATGATTATGTTGCAATTAATGGGACTTCTGGATTAACTCTTTTTAGCGGAACAAATATAGCGCCATACTATTTACATGAGGTTGCAGTTGTTAATCATGATGGTAATGCAGGAGATGATTTCTTATTTGGAAGTTATAGTGGGATATTAGCTTATAGTAGTACAGGAAGTAATTTGTGGAATTATAGTGGGGGAAGTTCTGAAACTGATGAGATTCGGTTTGGGAATTTTAAAGGAGAGGATGCGATTGTTAGAATTTATGTTGGAGATGGTATAGATGTAGTCAACTATTCTGGAAGTTTAATTTTCTCTATTACTGGTTTACCTAGTATAGATACGAGGGATCAATTTTCATTGGCAATAGGGGATTTGAATGGGGATGGATTAGATGATATTGTTGCGGGAGGAAATGCAGGATGGGTGATGGCTTATGATAACGATGGAGATGTTTTATGGAATTATTCTGTTGGTGTTGGAGGGATTGGGGCTGTTGATAGCTATTATGCTGACGGAGCTATAGAAATAGGGGATGTTGATGGGGATGGATTTAATGATGTTGCATTTGGATCTAACAATACTTTTGGGTATGTTCTTTATGCTAATAGGACAGACTTAGGTTATTCTAGACTATGGTGGAATCCTCATTCTGGAAAGGCGATGTCAAATATGAGTCAGAATTCTACGGCTAATTTTAGTTATGTGATTGATCCTTTATCTTTGAATGGAACATATGATTTTAATTTTTCTGCTGAAGGGGGGATTAGCTTTGGATTGAGTATAAATAATAGTATAAGTTTCCATACTGCTGCAGAAGGGGGTGCGGAGGATGTTGTTGGGCCTAATGTGACAGTATTAATTCCAGCGAATGATACTGAGTTTGGATTAGAAACTATAATTGAAATCTCTGCAAATGTAACGGATGCAGATGTAGTTGACAGTGTTTCTGCAAATATTACTCTCCCTAATGGAACAATCAATGAAGTAATTTTATCAAATACTACGGGATTTGGAGATAAATTTAACAATTCATATACCATCCCAATTTTGAATGGAGATTATAATATTACCTTTGTTGCTAATGATTCTTCTAATAATTTGAATGTTACAGAAGTTAGTAATTTTACTGCATTCTTGAATTGTAGTACTTTAGATGATGCCAATATTGTTTATAGTATGGCTAGAGATGTAACTAGTTCTGGAACTTGCTTTACTATATCTGGAAATAACATAACTCTTGATGGTGGAGGATATACTATAACTTATGGAACGGGAGGAACTGGAATTGGCATTAGTGTTGGAACGTCTTCACCAAACTTCACTGTAAAGAATTCAAATATTGTTAAAGGAGCTGGAGGGGGTGGAAATAATTATGGGGTGTGGTTAAATGGGGCGGATGATTCAACAGTATATAATAATGTAATTAGCACTGATGGAACTTCTGGAAATAGAGGAGTTTATATTCAAGGGGATTCTATGGTGGTAAATATAACCAAGAACAATATAACCACAACTGGATCTTCTTCAAGTAATGATGGTGTTGATGCTACGTCTGGGGTTAATTTCACTATAACTGAGAATATAATTTCTACTAATGGAACATCTTCAAATTCAGGAATTGTAATTCCAACTGGAAGTTCTACACACTTGATTGCACACAATATTATTACTACCAATGGAACATCTTCTTCAAATTCGGGAATAGCATTGAGAGGAAATCACTCAGAGATAATTAACAATACAATCATCTCTGATGGTACTTCAAGTAATCAAGCATTAGTTTTCGTTGTAGCGAGTTTCAATAATGCAACAAATAATACTCTTAGGGGATTAGGATCAGGGGATTCAAACCATGGACTTTATGTGACATTCGGATCCCGTAATAATTATTTATGGGGGAACAATGTAACTAAATCAACTGGAGGGAATGCTTATGGTATAAGATTAGAAACTTCAGATAATACAAATAATACTTTTAGATCTAATATAATTGCAAATAGTGGAAACAGGGATTTTTACATAGTTAATTATGGGGGGAATGAAACCAAGTTTATAGATCAGAATCTTACTGATTATAATTTAGGTTCTGGAGCAAGTTTATTTAGTGTAAAGAATACTCACTATGGGAGAATAGATTATCTGGAAGTTGTTTCTGGAAGCGAAACCAATTTAAGTAATGATGTTAGGTTTGGAAATAATTCAGTTACTGTTGAATCTATAACTTCCACAGGATTAAATTCTTCAGCCAACATAACTTTATTTGGTATTGGAGAAAGGGGCTTTCCAAATCCAGACATCTTAAGAGACGGAGCTATTTGTGATACAAGTACAACTCCAAGTTGTTTTAATTTCACTGCCCTAAATGATTCTACAGTTATATTTAATGTTTCAAGTTGGACTGAATATTCTATTGGAGATCCCCTAGCTCCGACTGCATGTTATGATGCCTTAATAGAAAATGGAGTTTACACTCACCAGAATGATTTTTCTACAACAGGAGATTGTATAAATGTGCTTGCAAATAATGTAACTATTAACTTCAATGGGTTCCTTATAGATGGAGATGATGGAGGTGGAGACTATGGTGTTACTGTAAATGGGTATAATGACGCTATTATTTTCAATGGAACAACAACAGATTTTGGGAGAGGAATCTCTCTTTCTAGTTCATATAATGCCACAGTTTACAATATGAATCTTACTTCAGGAAGTTATGGACTCTTCTTAGGAACTAATGCGGTAGAGAGTAACATAACAAATATCTTCGGTTCGGGTTCAACAACCCAAGGTTTCTTCCTAACAGGGTCAGATAATAATTTAGTAAGAGATGTTAATTTTAGAACTGGAAATTTTTATTTACTTAATTCGGATAACAATATAGTAACAAACGCGACAGTAGGAAGTTCTACGGGGAGTTTCACATTACTAAATAATGCAGATTACAATGTATTAAATGATATTGTCGTTAGAGATGCAACACTATTGTCATTGTATATGCTTAATTCAGATAACAATAATTTAACAAATATTAATGCTAGCAATGAAGAAGTGCAATTTATAGGAGCAGACGATAATATTATTATAAATTTAACTATAAATAATTCTCCAGTAGATTCACTTATTGTTAGTTCAGACCGTAACACCTTTACCAACCTGATTATCCTAAATCCTGGAGCGAATGATGAGTTATTATTAAATGCTGGTGCAGAGGATAATGTATTTATTGATTCTACAATAAAGAAGTTCGATATTAACGGGGTAAACTTCACATTACAAGATGCCAATGCAAGTGTTTATTTCTTTGGAACAGCTAGTGAAGATAATTCTAATCTTAATTTTAACAATGGAAGTGCTGCAGTAATCTTTGGAAATAATTCAGTTACTGTTGATTCAGTTAATGCTCCCGGATTAAATGTTTCAGCAAATGTTACTCTTTATGATATTCATGATAGGGGATTTACTAGCCCAATTATCTTAATTGATGGTGTAACTGAATGTACTACAACAAGCTCTCCAAGTTGTAGTAATTTTACAGATTTGAATGTAGAAAATGTTAAGTTTAATGTGAGTAGTTGGAGTGTTAATTTTAGTATTGGTTCTTCACCGAATAATGCTCCAAATAGTCCTAGTCCGTCAATAAATTCTACAGATGGGAGTAATAAAACTTTACAGGATTTGAATTGTTTTGATACAATAACAGATAATGATTCTGGGGATGAATTAAATGTTACAGTTAGATGGTATAGGGAGGATGTTTTGAATTTGACCATTGATGCTAACAGTAGTTATGCAAATGCTACCGCTTTCAACACCATTCTTGTAGCCGCTAATACTACAAAGGGAGAAGATTGGCATTGTTCTTTGAGATTGCATGATGGAAGTGATTATAGTAGTTGGGTTAATTCAAGTAATGTTACTATCTTGAATAGTCCTCCTACAGTTACTTTGCTTAGGCCTTTTGAGAATGAGACTACTACTGATAGGGATCCCACGTTTAATTGGACTGGATCAGATGATGATTCAGATACATTAACTTATGATTTGAATGTTTCTTTGATTGCTATTAGTTTGTGTTCAGAAGTGGATAGGACTCATACTGGATTGAATGAAACTAATTTCTCAATAAGTCCTTATCTCAAATGTTTAATTGATAATGGAGACTTTTATAATTGGAGTGTGAGGGCTAATGATGGAGAGGAGTATGGTAGTTATGCTACTTACATAAATTTCTCTATACAATCTAATGTTAGTATTACTTTAGATACTAATTTTGTTAACTTTGGACAATTGAATTTAAGTGATGCAGATGATACTACAGATGGAAGTCCTGCTCCGATGGTTTTGAGAAGTACTGGAACTGTTTTGATGAATATCTCTGTTAATTTCTCTAGTTTATTTGATAGTGATCCTAGCCCTACAAGTAATTATCAATATAAGATAAGAAATTTAACTGATGGATGTTTCTTTACTACAGGAACTCAACAGACATTTGCAAATTCACCTACAAGTGCTACAAATGCTATCCATAAGTTAAATTTCACTGCAGGATTGCAAGCAGGTTGTTCGAATGCTTCAATTGATTTGTCAGTTACAATTCCTCCTGCAGAGGTTGATGGAAATAAATCATCTACGATAACTTTTGTATCGAGTTTGGCAGAATAAAATGAATAAGAAAAAAATAAGTGGGAATATGAAGGTAATGGTAGCTCAGCTTCTCTTTATATCAATTGTTTTAGTGGTTGTTTTAGTTGTTTATCCAAAGGTGGAGGCTGATTTGAATGAGGATAGTGTTAGTTTTAAATCTATAAATGCAAATGCAATTATAATCTCTAGTTCACCTGATTTTTCCAATCCTAGATATGTAGAGGTAGAGGATAATTTGTCTTTAAATCTTAAACCTGGAACGTATTACTGGAAGGCTAGTAATGATTTATTGAATGGGTTTGGAAGATCTTTTGTCGTTGAGTCTGAAGTGGGATTGGACATAGAGGATGATGAATTAACTAACACTGGGAATGTTATATTGAATATTACAGAAACGGAAGGAGGATTTCTTGTTGGGCACATTATATTGGGCCCAGACGAGAGTTCTGAAATTGAAAATAAAAATGATGGTGAATATGTTGGGAGGCAGAAATGAACAAATTAATTAGGTGTTTGTTTTTTGTATTTGTAATGCTCTTTGTTTTGAGTAGTGTTAGCGCTCTTGGAGTTACTCCTGGTAGGACCACAATGGATTTATCTTCCGGATTGACTAAATCTATTCCTTTTACAGTTCTGAATGATGCTGAACAAGATATGCAAGTTGTTTTTTATGTACAAGGGGAGTTGAAAGACTATATTACCTTGTCGGATAATAATGTTAGGTTTTCTTCTAGTGAGGGAAGTAATTCCTTTAATTATAATGTGAATCTTCCTGGAGATTTGTCTCCTGGATTACACGAGGCTGAAGTTGTTATTATGAGGATTCCGGATGCTTCAGAGGATGGTACTTTTGTTGGGGCAACTGTTGCAGTTGTTACTCAGTTACATGCTTATGTCCCTTGTCCTGGGAAGTGTATAGAATCAGAATTGAACGTTTTGAGTGATGAGACTACTGCAACTAGATTTGTTTTGCCCGTTGTAAATAGAGGAAAAGTTGGAATAGGAAGTTTGAGGGCAAATATAGATATTTATACTCCTTTGAATGAGAGGATTGCCAGCCTTAATACAGATTCTACTTCACTCGATCCTAAATCTAGGACTGAACTTGTTGTGGATTGGGATGGAAATGCTAGTGTTGGAAGTTATATTGCAAGAGTTACTGTATTTTATGATGAACTATCAATATCTTTTGATAAGGAATTTGCAATAGGGGACGCTTCTTTGTCTATTGATAGTATATATGTCAATAATTTTAAATTAGGAGAGATAGCTAAGCTTAATATTTTGGTGGAGAATAAGTGGAACAAAAATTTGGATGAGGTGTTTGCAAATTTGATAGTTTATGATAAAAATAATGATGTTATGGCGGATGTTAAATCTTCTACAGATTTAATTCCTGCGCTTTCTAAGAAAGAGTTGATTGCTTATTGGGATACTGTTGGGGTTAAAGTGGGAGTGTATGATGGGAAATTGACTGTAGATTATGGGAAAGGGGAGGCAGATAAGAATTTGGCATTAGATGTTAATAAGGATGAATTGAGTATAACCGGGGTAGGGTATGTTGTTGGTAGTGGAGATCAGGGAGGTAAGTTTGAAATAAAGAATATTCTGATTATCTTGGTAATAGTTTTGATAGCAATTAATGCCTTATGGTTTATTTTACTTAAGAGAGTTATGAAAAGGAGAAAGTGAATGGGTATTTTGATTTATGAAAAAACTTATAAATGAAAGTTGACTAGTTTAGGGGTAAAAAATGGTGAGTGAAAAGGTTGTGGTAGCATTGATGATTTTAGCAATTGTGCTATCTGGGATATCTTTGATTATAACTTTTAATTCAGATTCTCAAGAGGTTCAGGATTCTTTTGAAGAAAATAATGTTGGAACTGGGGATAGTGTTGCTCTTTTTGTTGAGGATAGGGGTGATTTAAGTGGATCGTGAGAAGATTTTTAATCTCCTATTTATCGTGGCCATAGTTTTAGCCTCCCTTAATGTTATTTTTATATTCAATAAATTGGATACTCTTACAGGACAAGTTACTGAATCTGGTTTTGCAAATTTGACTGTTGAAGCTTTAGCGAGTGTTAATTTCACTACGGATGTGGTTAATTGGGGTAGTGGAGTGGTTGATTCTGGTGAGAGTAATGCTTACTTGGACACTGCTACAGGGACGGTTGTTAAAGGAAATTGGACTGTCAACTCTGCTGG
>PVBE010267716.1_pt1 | contig 12659 bp, 10 predicted proteins | sample 1631181 | NCBI WGS metagenome assembly PVBE01 (sample SAMN08397723, study PRJNA350692) | Marine metagenome, whole genome shotgun sequencing project. | isolation source: water | place: Pacific Ocean | collected 2012-04 | reverse complement strand
TGCCTCGGCAATGCCGGGGATCGAAGGGCTGCCCATGCCCACAGCCGGCGGCATGGGCCTTCCCGTCCCGCCAGGTCCGAGCGGCGACCCGACGGCGCAATAACCGGCTGCCCTCGCGCACCTCCCCGGTTACCCTCTCCAGGTCCGCTGCGGACCTCCCCGTGCGATCCGCCCGATGTCCATGCTCCTCACCTTCCTCCTCCTCTCGGCCTGCTCCACCCCCCAACCCCAGGACTGGTGGGCCTGCGAAGACGATGCCTGCCGCTCCCAGGAGCTCGAGCAGGCTTGGGGCGCCGACTCGACACGGTTGCTCTCGGGGATCGGCGAGCTGCCCTCGTTGGAGCAGGAGATCCTGGTTCGTGTTCTCGTGCAGACGCATGCTCGAGACGTCGCCGCGATCTGCGGAGGTCTCGTCGCCGGCACCCCGGGATCGGAGCGCTGCCGACGCATGCACCTGCGGCCACACCTGGTCATGGGCCAGCACCGCGAACCGCCCGAGCCGCCCCCCCGACCCGGGGGAGGTCCCCCGACCACCGGGCTGCCGGTCCCCGCGCCATCCCTGCAGGGCTGGCCGAATGCGCCAGACCTCCAAGAGCTCGACAAGCTCGTCTCCAGCTGCCAAGACGACTCCCAGTGCATCGGAACGGCTGTCCACCAGGCGGCCTCCTCGGGGCGTGCCCAGCTGGCGGCTGGGCTCTGTGAAGCTCGCTACGCGACGCAACCGGAGTTCGAGTGGGAGTGCAACTTCGACGCCGCAGAGCTTCTGCTCCAACATCACGGCGCCCCGCGAGCCGCCGACGCACTGCGGCTCTGCGCGGTGTCGGGCAGCTTCGCCAAGGGATGCACCCACCACGTCGTCGGCGCCTCGGTACCCTTGGCCGAAGCCTCGGATGTGCCAACCACGGCGGGAATCGCGGTTGCCACCGACGCCCTGGGACACATCCAACAGGCCGTGGGAGAGCGAGACTCCGCCACCTGGACCGACGCCTACTGGTCCGTCTGGACCTACCGCTCCTTCATGAGCGCCCACTCGGTCACGGGCTCGCTGTCCGACATGCTTCCCAGCGAAGCCATGCCCCACGTCAGGGTGGCCGCCGCGTATCGACTCCTTCGCACCCACCCGGAAGCCTGGTCCCAGGATCTCGAGGACCTGCGCGACCTGCTCCAACAGCGGCTGGCTCGGCGAGAGGCTCCAACATCCCCAGACAGCGCCGACCTCCCCCAGCACGGGCGCCTCAAGAGCTTCTGGATGCACGACTTCCCCGGCGAGGAGTTCATCCCCGCCGCTTCCTGCCTCGACTCTTCGCGCCGACCCATCTCCGAGGATCCCGCGCTCGACTCGGCCCTGGCCCTCCTGGAAGCGGCCGGACGGGTGGAGCCACCACCGCCCGCCCCCTGGCTGAAGGACATCGTGCTCTCCGAGCGCGATCCGCTCCTACGCTGGACCGCGGCCCGAGTCCTCCAGAAGCTCCATGCGGACCAGGCTCCCAGCATCTCTCTCGAGGGGCTGCCCCGTCTGGTGGCCGGTCGGCTGCAGGCGCGGCATCTGTTCCCCGGGGGGCCGGATCCCGACAGCTTCTCGCTGCCCGAGGGTGGCGGCTCCGTGGGCCCCCGCAAGCCGCCGCTATAGCCCGGAAAGAGCTCCGGAACGCCGCTCAACGCGCGCCGAGCACCAGGTCGTCCGCGTCCCGCGGCTCGAGCTTGTAGTTGCTGTAGCCGTAGTGCAGCACGCCCTCGATGGACGTGTAGGTCTGGTGCATGTCGCGGTAGCTCCAGCCGGTCCCGTCCACGTCGGGCAGCTCCTCGAACATCTGGTCGTCCACCCGCAGGCAGCTCTCGACCTCCATCTCCCCGTAGTCCGAGTCCCCGTCCGGGTTCGAGCTGGTGACCGTGACGCTCTCGACCCGCAGCAGCATGGCCTCGTAGCGCTCGCCGTCGGTCCCGCTCGTGGACACGTCGCAGGCCGCGACCGTGAAGGGTGCGGGGACGTCCGTGCTGCCGGTGACCTCGACGGTGGCGTAGGCCACCTCGCACAGGCCGTAGTACTCCATGTAGGTGCCGCTGACGCTGACCACGTCCCCCAGGGAGACGGTGGGATCGTCGTCGAGGTAGACATAGCAGCCGCCGTAGTCCACCTCGTCGGGATCCTGCACGTAGAAACCCGAGGAGGTCACTGCGGTGACCACCACGTCGGCCACGATCACGCTGCTGCTCTCGTCGGGGTGGTCGGGATCATCCTCGTCCTGCAGCTGTCGCAGGGTGACGGGACAGCCCTGGCCGTCGGGGTTGGCGTCTTCGGGACACGGGTCGCAGGCGTCGCCCACACCGTCCCCGTCCCCGTCGGTCTGCTCCGGGTCGTTGTTGTAGGGGCAGTCGTCATCATCGTTGCCCAGACCGTCGCCGTCGATGTCGTCGGGATCGTGGTCGCAGCTCTGGGTGTCGGGGGCCAGGGGGCAGGGATCGCAGGCGTCGCCCACACCGTCATCGTCCCAGTCCCACTGCTCGGGGCTCCAGCTCTCGGGGCACAGATCCTCGTCGTCCGTCACGCCGTCTCCGTCGGCATCGTCGCTGGTCACCTCGCCCAGATCGCAGTCTTCCCGTTCGTCCACCCCTTCGCAGATGAAGACCGGGAACAGCTCCTTGGCGTACTCGAGCTCGGTGGGCATGTCGACCGCGTCCAGGGCCTGGCTCAGGATGCCCTCGATCTCGGCGTAGGTCTGGGAGTCGTCGCCGCTGCTCGACGACTGCACGCAGAGGGTGCGCTCCTGGTCGCAGGCGTCCACGGTCTCGCACCACTCTCCCCCCGAGGCCACGGGCTCCACCAGGTCGGGCAAGCCAAACAGGGCGTCGCCGTCGAGCACCGTGAGCCAGACGTCCGTGGCCTCGGACTGGATGACCGCCTGGTAGGGCCACTCGCTATAGGCGTAGACCGCGATGTCCGCCAGCGTGCCCTCGGCAAGGGTGCCCAGCACACCGTCCAGGCCCACCGCGCGGGCCGCGTCGGTGGTGGTCTGTTCCCAGAGCTCCACGTCGGTGATGTCGGCGCCTCGGCTGGCGTACCAGTCCCAGGCGCAGCCCATCTCTCGGGCCTGGTTGGCCTCGCCGGACCAGGTCCAGTCGGGGCTGATGGCGACGGGTACACCCAGCCGCCGGGCCAAGTCCACCGGCGTGGTCCAGCCGTAGAGATCCAGGTTCGATCGGGGTGACCAGATGATGGTGGTGCCCTCGACCACCATGCGCGCAAGCTGCCCTGTGGTGGCGTCGGCGGAGTGGACAAAGGCCACGCCAGGCCCGGCCAGCCCGATGTTGAACATGTGGTCGACCTCGCCCGTGGTGGTTCCCTCGACCCCCTCGGCCACGTGGGCCAGCACCGCGCTGTAGGTGCCATCTTCGATGTACCCGGTGTAGGTGGCGCCGTCGTCAGGGTCCTCCCACTTGGTCGTGACGTTCGACGAGGTGTAATAGGATTCGTAGCCGGAGATTCCATGGGAAGCGGAGTCTTCGTCCAGGTTGCGGATCAGCCCGTCGATGCAGCTGCCTCCGTAGGCGCCGATGGCCGAGGTGGTGCCGGCGACCAGTTCCCGCAGCTCGGCCCACTTCATGACCTCGCAGTTGTAGCTGTCGCTGACCTCGTCGTAGGCCTCGCGGTAGTCCCAGTAGTCGCCGTCGGACTGCCAGTCATAGCGGTCCGTGAACAGCCCGGAGTGCTCCCAGACACCGATGAGGTTGTACTGCAAGTGGTTGTGGGGATCCACGAGGCCCGGGCTGATGACGCCCTCGGTGCAGAGGACCTCGGCGCCCGTGGTGTCGCAGCCGTCGCCCACGCACTCGATGAGCCCGCTGGTCTGGGAGTACACCACCGAGCCCGCCACGGGGCCATCGGGGGCCAACACCACGCCCACCAGGGCCACCAGGTCGCCGTCGCCGGTCTGTGGCGTGCAGTCGGGCAGGGCAGGGCCCGGGGTCCAGTCACCGTCGGTGTCCGTGTCGGCGTCGGTGTCGCCGTCCGCGTCGGTGTCGGTGTCGGCGTCCGTGTCGGCGTCGGTGTCGCCTTCGGGTGGAGCCGTGTCGTCGTTCTTGGGAGGACAACCGAGGAGGACCAATGGGAGGAGGAGCAGCAGGGAACGGAGCATGGGAAGTCCCGGTTGAAAGGGGCGGGTGTCCCGTAGACCTACACGGCTCCACCCGGGATGGCAACGGACTCGCCCCGTAGAACTAGCCTGCGGCGCACCGCCCGAACGACGCCCGAACCCATCAGCCCCAGCAGCGCGAGTACGTTCAGCCAGCCGAACAGATCGCCAGTGCGTGCGTAGAGGGTCTCGACTCCCTGGGTGGGCACCCATGCGACCAGCGCGTTCGTTCCGCCGCCCTCGACCCAACGATGGCGAGCCAGCACGGTGCCGTAGGGATCGACGGCGGTGGACAGCCCCGCCGCGGCTGGCCGGAGGACACAGACCCCTTGCTCGATGGCGCGCAGGCCTGCCATGGCGGAGTGCATCTCGGCGACGGCATCCCAGTCGCCCGCGGGGACGAGCAGCAGGTCCACGTCCAGGGCACCCGCCTGGGCCAGCAAGGCGGGGAAGTCGGCGTCGTAGCAGATGACCGAGGCCACGCGGCCCACCGGTGTGTCCACCACCTGCAGGACGCCGTCGCCTCGGTTGGACCAGGCGCGCTCGCCGCCCGGGGTGGGGATAGCCTTGAGGTACTCGCTGGCCACTTCGCCATCGGGCGTGACGAGCACCAACTTGTTGGTGATGCGGCGCGGAGCGTCGCCGGTGTCCAGCACTCCGACGGCCATGGCCAAGGTGAAGTCGAGCTCCCGGGCCAGGGCGCGACCACGCTGGATGAAGGCTTCCTCGTCCAGGTCCACCACCACGGCTGCCGCCTCGGCCCAGACCACGAGCTTGGCGCCAGCCTGGGCCTCCCTGCGTGCCGCGTCGAGCAGCAGACGGTTCTGGGGCGCGTCGCTGCCGCGGATGGCTTCGAGGTCGGCGACCGCGAGAGGATCGTCCCCTTTGAAGCGCCGCAGGATCTCCTTGTCGCCGAAGCCACCCCAGCGGGCGGTGCTGATTGCCGCCACGCGGGCGGTGTCGGCCGGGGGAGGCCTGGTGGCCAGGCGCAGGGCACCGAAGCCGATAACGAGGGCCAGCACCGATCCGACCAGAGCTAGCGGCCGCCAGCGACGCCTGGCGTCCCAGTCTGCTTCCCACAATTCGTTGGCGGTGCTGGCAAACCACGCCACGAGGAACGCGACGCCGGGCAGCCCCACCAAGGCGACGACTTGGAGCAATGCGGGGTGGTCGACCTGCGTATAGGCGGTGGCGCCCCAGGAGCCGAAGTTGTCGTTGATGCCACCCAGGAACTCGAGGCCGGCCACGGCGACGGGAAACACCAGGGTGCGGGCCACGCCCGACAGCCTGTGAGCCAGCAAGCGGTCCAACAACAGGGGCAGGGAGCCGATGAACGAGGCCACCACCGCGAAGATCACCAACCCGACAGTGCCGCCGAAGGGGAAGATGCTCCAGGAAATCGCGACCACCGGGACGGTGGCGAGGGCAGCCAGGCCGCGCCTGCAGCCAGCCCAGCCGATTCGTCTCCTGGCGCGCCCACCACCCAATCCGCCACGCCATCGCCGTCCACGTCCCCCGCACCGCCCAAGGCCCAGCCGAGCTGATCTCCCCCCGTGGCTCCCTGCAAGGTGAAGTCGTCCTCGCCCAGAGAACGTTCGACGGTACCAGGCCAGTCGCCTCCCCCCCGCAGCAGGTGGACCGAGCCGACAGCGGCCGACGAAGAGGAGGACCGAGGCGCGCCCACCAAGACTTCGTCGAAGCCGTCTCCATCCATGTCGGCCACCACGGCCACCGCGCGCCCAGCCTGGTCCCAGTCCTCGCCACCGAGCAGCAGGGTTCCGCCTCCCTCGAGCGTGTACTCGCCTTCGAGGCCGCAGCTCCCGGCGCCCCCATCGCAGTCATCGTCCACGCCATTGCCGCAGATCTCGGTTGCATCGGGATTCACCTCGGCATCCTCGTCGTCGCAGTCTCCGTCACAGCCGGTCCAGCCGTCTCCGTCCTCGTCCACGTCCCTGGGATCCACCTCGCCATCGCAGTCGTTGTCCACCCCGTCGCAGACGTCCTCCGCGTCGGGATTGATGGCGGCGTCCCGGTCGTCGCAGTCTGAGTCGTTGAGCACGAAGCCACCCGGGAGCGAGCACTCGTCTCGCAGATCTCCGGGTCCCCGTAGCCGTCCCCATCGGCGTCCAGGCAGCCGTAGTCCCCGTCAACCGGATCCTCGTCGAACAGACCATCGCAGTCGTTGTCCACCCCATCACACAGCTCGTCGGCGTCGGGGGAGATGCGAGGATCCACGTCGTAACAATCGCCCGGCGGACCGTACCCGTCGGGCTGGGAGCAGGCCTGGGCGGTGTCCCCGGTCTCGAAGCCCCAGTCGTCGTGGTCGTAGTCCTCGTACCAGGTGATGGCGTCGACGGCCGCGTCCTCGTCCAGCTTGCCATCGCAGTCGTTGTCGATGCCGTCGCAGTACTCGTCGGCGTCTGGGTGCACGTCAGGGTCGGAGTCGTCGCAGTCGATTGTGCTACCGAAGCCGTCTCCGTCCTCGTCGGTGATGCCCATCCCCGAGCCGAAACCGCAGCCCAGCCGCGGACCGTCGTCGTCCGCGGCGCTGACCAGCAGGGGTGCGAGGAGAAGGAGGGAGACGAGGCGCATCGCGCCCATTCTGCCATCCCTAGTCGCAGGTCGCCTCGCCCGGTAGTCGGCGCCATGGGCCAGGCCCGTAGTCTTCCATGGACGCACCCTCGAAGTTGGCCAGGGGGATCTTCGAGGCGTCGTCGGTGCCCTGGTAGGCGAACTCCCCGTCCACGTCGAAGCCGACACGGTAGACGTGCAGCTTCTCCTGCAGGTCACCCAGCATGTCGACCGAGCGGAAGGCCAGCCACGTGTCGCCCTCGTTTTCGAAGAACAGCACGTAGTTGCGCTCCCGCACGTCTTCACCCTCGCTGGCGCAGGCGGCCATGAGCGAAAACGAGAGTGAGTCAAGCAGCAGCAGCGAGCACGTGGTGACTCCAGGGTGCCGACCATCAGCTTGGTAGCAGCTGGGGCCGGGTTACCGGCCGAACCACGGAGGTCCCATGGAGATCCTGTCTCACGGCATCCACCTGGTCGACACCCACTACGTCCGTCCCCAGCAGGCCGGCGCCTGGCTGGTGGTCCACAAGGGTCGCGCCGCCTTCGTGGAGACCAATACCACCCTGGCCGTCCCCCGCCTGCTGGACGCCCTGGACCGACTGGGGCTGTCGCGGGACGCGGTGGACTGGGTGGTGGTCACCCACGTCCACCTGGACCACGCCGGCGGCGTCGGGGCCCTGCTCCGCGAGCTGCCGCAGGCCCGGCTGGTGGTCCACCCGGCGGGGGCCAAGCACCTGGTCGACCCGTCCCGGCTGGTGGCAGGTGCCACGGCGGTCTACGGCGAGGAGCGCATGGCAGCCCTGTTCGGCGAGATCGCGGCCACACCGGCGCGACGCCTACTGGCGCCGGCGGACGGCCACGAGCTGGACCTTGGCGGCCGCACCCTGCGTGTCTTGCACACTCCCGGCCACGCCTGGCACCACATCGCCCTTCACGATCCCACCAGCGAGGGCGTGTTCACCGGTGACGTCTTCGGGCTCGCCTACCGGGCCTCGAACACGCCCCGGGGCCCGTTCCTGTTCCCCACCACCGCTCCCACACAGTTCGATCCGGGGGCCATGCTCGCGTCGGTCCGGCGCATCGCAGACCTGGCACCCCGGCGCCTCTACCTCACCCACTACGGGGCCCTGGATTGGGATCTGCGGCTCCCAGGCGAGCTCGCTGGCTTCGTCGAAGAATGGACCGGTTTCGCCCGCGATGTCGTGGCGGCCCATCCACCCGGGCCGGAGCGCCACACCGCCCTCGCTGCCCAGCTACACACTTCCCTGTGGAGCCACTATGCCGAGGCCTTGGAGGGCGAAGGGGACCGTGCCCTCTTCGACGGCCGGATGGCGCTGGACCTCGACATCAACGTCCAGGGCCTGCTGCACTGGGCACGGAAGCGCTCTCGCACCTGACCGTCGTTCCAGCCGACTGGAGGGCTTCCTCTCGTTTTTCCCTTCCTGTGGAAGTCTTGACAGAGCAAGAACGGTAGAGGGCCCGATGTTGCAGGTGGTAACGGACAAGCCGCCCGCTTCGCTCCGCCCTCGATCTTGTGGAAAACCGGTGGAGACTCGAGGTGGTGGCCACCTCACCGCGATGCCCGCAGCTGGTTGCACAGCCTCCGCAGCTCCACGTGGGCCGGATCCCACCCCATCCCGTAGCGAGCCCAGACCGCGTTGCTCTGGGAGAAGCCACCGCCCCATCGCAGGCCATGCTGCTCCGCGGCCACGCCGAGGGCGTGGTAGAACTCCGCCCGCCGCTCGAGCTCGCTCACACCGCCGGGGGCCAGGTCCACCGCGGCCGAGGCGGGCGTCCCGTCGGCCAGCACCTGGTTGTGGCAAGACTGCCCTCCCCGCACCCGGCTCCAGGGGCTCTGTCCCATGCGCTCGCCCAGCTGCCCGATGGCGAACAGAGCTTCCTGTCGCGTCGCACTGCGCCACGCCGACGATACCCGCACCTCCCACCCCTGCGCCTCGAGGTCGGCGACGACCGCGTCCACGACCGGGCGGAACTCGGGATGAAGCATGTCGAGGTTGGCGATGTCCTTCCCGGGGAGGGCGTGAATCCACCACCCCTGGCTGAACACCACCCAGCCCATCAAGGCAGCCAGGCCCAGGAACAGGCAGGCTTGGTGGATGACCGCGAGGGCCAGCACCAGGGTGCGAACCAAGCGGCTCGCCAAGCGCCGGAGCCGGGATGTTCTTGGACGGACCATGTGATCGTCCTCCGCAAGAGGGATGCCAGGATTCGAAGACCTGGACGCCTGACGCTCCCCGCCCCGGACGGTCCCTTCGAGGTGGGTAACCGCTGGTGGGATGAACAAACCGGCTCTCGCCCTCTCGAAGCGCGCGCTACCCAGGGTAGCGAGATGCTCGAATCTGTAGCTTTCCAGTCGGTCACGGAGCGGGATCCCCGTGCTACGTTCCCCGTCCTCGGCAGCCGCGGAAGAAGCCGCACGGAGAGCATCATGAGCACGGTGGTAGTCCTCGGTGGAAGCGGTGCGGTCGGCCGCATTGCAGCGCGAACCCTGGCGGCCTTCGGCAGCTGCGACAGGGTAGTGATCGCAGACATCGACCTCGAGCGAGCCCGCGAGGTCCAGGCGGAGCTGGGCTCCGAAGACGTCGACGTGGCGTGGGTGGACGCCGGCGACATCGCCTCCGTGCGCGCCGTGGTGCGCGGGGCCGACGTGGCTGTCAACTGCACGGGGCCGTTCTACAAGTTCGCGCGACCCGTGCTGCAGGCCTGTATCGACGAGCGCATCGACTACGTGGACGTCTGCGACGACGTGGACGCCACCCTCGACCTGCTCTCCATGGACCAGGCCTGCAAGGACGCGGGTATCCGCGCGCTGATGGGCATGGGCAACTCCCCGGGCATCACCAACCTGCTGGGCCGCCTGGCGGCGGACATGCTGCTGGACGAGGTAGACGCCATCGACATCTTCCACGCCCACGGCGGCGAAGCGTTCGAGGGTCCCGGCGTCGTGGCCCACCGACTACACGGCATGTCCATGGACATCCCCATGTACCTCGAGGGCGAGCTGCGCTCGGTGCGCTTCTTCGAGCCCGACGGCATCGCCCTGCGCGACACGGTTGACTTCCACCTCATCGGCAGCGACGTCCGGGTCTACCCCTACCCCCACCCCGAACAGGTCACCATGCCCGGCCACATCGCCTGCAAGCAGGTGACCAACCGCGGCACGGTGCTCCCGGACGCCTACTTCGAGCTCACCACCGAAGTGGCTCGCCTGGGGCTCACCGCCCAAGAACCCATCCGGGTCGGCGACCAGACCGTGGTGCCCCGGGACTTCGCCATCGCCTGGCTGCTCCAGCAGCGTGACCGCCTGCTGGCCGAGACGGACTTCGGCTCCCAGCGTGGCTGCACCCGCGTGGCGGCACGGGGCATCCGAAAAGGCGAGCCCACCACCTTCGTCTTCTCCCTGGCCAGCACCGACCAAGCCCTGGGTGAGGGCACCGGCATCCCCGCCGCCATTGGTGCCATCCTCATGCAGCGAGGCAAGGTCGCCGGCCCCGGCGTGCTCCCGCCCGAAGCGGCCATCAAGCCCTTCGACTTCCTGGCCCTGGTCAAGCCGGTGTTGGCCACCACCGGCCAGCAGGGCAGCTTCGAGGGCGTGGTGGTCGAGCGCATCCGGCCGGACGGTTCGGTCGAGAAGGTAGATCTGCCGTTCTGATTGAAACAACCATGCCCAAGCGCCTCGTCCTCGCCATCGACCACGGCACCTCGGGTGTACGCACCGCCCTGGTGACCACCCACGGCGAGGTGCTGGGCTTCGTCAACCGGGACACGCCCACCGAGCACCTGCCCGACGGCGGCGTGGAACAGGATCCGTTGGGTTGGTGGCGAGCCTTCCTCGACGGAGCGAAGGAGCTGTTGGCCCACGAGCTGGCCGACCCCGGTGACGTCGTGGCCGTGGCCTGCTCGAGCACCTTCTCCACCACCGTGGCTTGCGGGGAGAACGGCACCCCCATCGCGCCCGCGTTGACCTGGCTGGACAGCCGCGGCGCGCCGCACGTCAAGCGCGTGGTTGGCGGTCGTGTGGGCATCCAGGGCTACGGGCTGTCCGCCATGGCCCGCTGGGTGCCCATCACCGGCGGCGCCCCCACCCTGTCGGGCAAGGACGACATCGCCCACGTGCTCTTCTGGAAGCACGAGCGGCCCGCGGTATACCGCGACGCGCGCTGGTTCCTGAGCAGCAAGGACTGGCTCAACCTGATGCTCTGCGGCCGGGCCGCGGCCAGCTTCGACTCGAACACCCTGTTCTGGCTCACCGACAATCGGGACGCGGCGAAAGTGCGCTACCACCGCGGGCTGGCGCGCAAGGCCGGAGTGGACCTGGCCAAGCTGGCGCCACTGGTCCCGGCACCCACCATCGTCGGGACAGTGCGGGCAGACGTGGCCGCGGAGCTCGGCCTGCCCAGTGGAATCCCCGTCGTGGCCGGCTCCGCCGACCTGCAGAGCGCCTGCATCGGCTCCGGCGCCGTGCGCGACTACCAGGCTCACCTGTACCTGGGCACCTCGTCTTGGTTGCTCTGCCACGTGCCCTTCAAGCGCACCGACCCCCTCCACGCCATCGCGTCCCTGCCATCGTCCATCCCAGGCCGTTGGTTCGCCGCCAACGAACAGGACATGGCGGGGGGATGCCTCGAGTGGCTGGTGCGCACCGTGCTCTGGCCGCCGGGTCCGCTGGGCTGCGAGGAGCCTCCCGACGACGCCCACGCCCGCATGGACGCCGCGGTGGCATCCACCGAGCCCGGCGCAGGGCGGGTGATCTTCACCCCGTGGCTCAACGGCGAGAAGACCCCGGTGGACGATCAACGCCTCCGCGGTGGATTCCACAACCTGTCCTTGACGACAAGCCCCGAGCAGCTGGTGCGCGCGGTCTACGAAGGCGTGGCCCTGAACACCCGCTGGCTGCTGGGGCACCTGGAGCGATTTGTCGGCCGAAAGCTCGATCCAATCCGCGCCATCGGTGGCGGCGCACGCTCCGACGCGTGGTGTCAGGTGTACGCCGACGTGCTGGGTCGTCGCATCCACCGGGTCGAGCGTCCCCGCCAGGCCAACGCCCGAGGCGCCGCCCTGATCGCGGGCGTGGCCCTGGGGGACCTGCGCTTCGACGAGATCCCGCAGAAGGTGCCGGTGGACGTCCGCTTTCAGCCCCGGCATCGGCACGCCGCCGTCTACGACGAGCTGTTCGCCGCCTTCCTCGACCTGCACAAGGGCAGCCGCGGCGTGTACCATCGACTGAACCGCCACTATTCGAGCGAGCCCTGATGCCCAGCAAGCCTCCGAGCAAGGACACCCTGCCCCTCGATGGTGGCACCCTCACCCTCGAGCAGGCGGTCGTGCCCGCCGAGGACGCCGTCCCGGAGCCCCCACCCGCGCAAGGCCTCGATGCCGCCCTGGACGCCCCTGACCGCGAGGGCGACACCTGGCACGAAGACATGCCGCCTACCCCGGCGCCCAAGGAACCCCACTGGGGCTTCGGGCACGCGCCAACCCAGGCCGCAGCCAAGGATCCACCCCTGCGGTTCACCGTCCTGCCCCGCAGCGACGAAGAGGACCAGGGCAGCCGGCTGCCGCGCTACCGCCTCGAGCAGCACCTGGGCCGCGGCGGTATGGGCGAGGTCGAGGCCGTGCTCGACAACGACATCGGGCGCTTGGTGGCCGTGAAGCGCCGCAGAGTGGGCCTCGAGGACCAAGCCGGACTCGCCTCGGTTTGCCGACGAGATCCGCACCGTGGGCCAGCTGGAGCACCCCAACATCGTGCCCATCCACGACGTGGGCGTGGACGACCTGGGGCGACACTATTTCATGATGAAGTACGTCGAAGGCGAGACCCTGACGGACATCGTCCAGCGGTTGAAGGATGGCGATCGCGCCACCCACGCGCAGTACGGCTTCGAAGAGCGCGTGCGCATCTTCCGCGGGGTGGTCGAAGCGGTGGAATTCGCCCAC
>PVBE011964943.1_pt1 | contig 12661 bp, 9 predicted proteins | sample 1631181 | NCBI WGS metagenome assembly PVBE01 (sample SAMN08397723, study PRJNA350692) | Marine metagenome, whole genome shotgun sequencing project. | isolation source: water | place: Pacific Ocean | collected 2012-04 | reverse complement strand
AGGTTGGCCTCCTTCAGGTTGGCCCTCTCCAGGTTGGCCCCCTCCAAGTTGGCTCCCTCCAAGGCGGCCCCCTCCAGGTTGGCCTCCTTCAGGTTGGCCTTCTCCAAGTTGGTATGGTTCAAGTTGGCCCCCTCCAGGTTGGCCCCCTCCAAGTTGGCCTCCTTCAGGTTGGCCTTCTCCAAGGTGGCCGCCTCCAAGTTGGCCCCCTCCAGGTCGGCCTCCCGCAACTTGGCCCCCTCCAAGTTGGCCTCCTCCAAGTTGGCAAAGTTCAACTTGGCCCCCTCCAAGTTGGCCCCCTCCATGTTGGCCCCCTCCAAGTTGGCCCTCTTCAAGGTGGCCCCGTGCAATCCAATACCTGAGAGATCAAGTGAACTCAGGTCTTGCGCATCCAAGACCACACGCGTCCCCACAACCGCAATCGTGCTTTCGATTTGCTGACGGGTGAGTTTGCCCAATTGAACCCTCCAGGGCGATGAAGGCAGCATCTTAGCATGGCTGCTCACCCCCTAATCTCCTCACCAGCACGTCCCGTACCCTCAGCACGCGCTCCGCAGCCAGACCCGTCCCCTACCTCACATACCACCACACATAATCCCCCGAGCTGCTCTCGGAGCTGACCGCCGGCTTGTGCCCCAGGCTGGCGCGGCCCATCTCGTTGCCGCCGGTGTAGCCCGGGCCCCAGCCGAAGAAGGCCGGGTCGTCGGGGACGCAGGTGTTGTTGTTGCGGTAGGCCCAGGTGGGTCCGTAGGCGAAGTGGTTCCACTGGCCGGAGGAGGTACAGACGCAGCCCTCGTAGTCGTAGACGCTGACGTAGAGGTTGGTGTTGTACAGCTTGCCCTGGCCCGAGGCGGTGGTGAGGTTGCCGGCGGTCATCTTGAAGGAGCGGCCCGCCGAGGTGGCGCAGCCGAGGTTGGTCGGCATCCAGCCGGCCACGGCCTTGCCGCTGCTGTTGACCTTGCCGTAGACCGCCCATTTTTTCTGCTTGTCCACGAAGAGCATGTCGGAAAATGGCAAGGTGGAGTAGGCCTGGGACTTGAAGTCGCGGTGCTTGCTCTGCAGGGAGCCGAAGATCGCCTTGTCCCACAGGTAGTGGTGGGTGTTGTAGGTCCAGGTGTTCTGGCCGTCGTCGGCGGTGGTGGCGATGAGGGTCCAGCCCCCGCCCGAGGTGGTCATGTCGCAGTAGGCGGTGAAGGCGTCCGCGGTGCTGCCGCCGGTGGGATCGAGGATGTAGTTGCGGCTGGTCGAGGTGGCGCAGGTGGCCTTGATCTCCTTGCACGAGGCGGCCACGGCGCAGGCGCCGGCCTTGCACAGCCGGTGGGCGCAGTCGCTGCAGACCTTGCACTTTTTGTTGCGGCCGCAGCGCTTGCAGGTGCCGCCGCCGCAGTCGACGTCGGTCTCGACGCCGTTTTTCACCCCGTCGCTGCACGACGGCGCCAGGCAGACGGTGCCGAAGGCGCAGACGCCGGAGACGCAGTCGCCCTTGAGCTTACACTTTTTGCCCGAGGCGCAGGACGGGCAGGTGGCGCCGCCGCAGTCGACGTCGGTCTCGTTGCCGTTCTTCAGCTTGTCGGTGCAGGTGGACGAGGCGCAGATGCCCGAGGCGCAGACGCCGCTGGCGCAGTCCGTCCCTGCCTTGCAGGCCTTGGAGTCGGCGCACCCGGGGCAGGTGCCGCCGCAGTCGACGTCGGTCTCGCCGCCGTTTTTCACCTTGTCGCTACACGACGGCGCCAGGCAGACCGTGCCGAAGGCGCACTGCTTGCTGAGGCAGTCGGTGTTGACCATGCACCCCTTGCCCGTGGCGCAGGAGGGGCAGCTGCCGCCACAGTCGACGTCGGTCTCGTTGCCGTTTTCCACCTTGTCGGTGCAGCTGGCCCCGGCGCAGGTGTTGGAGACGCAGAGCAGGCTCTTGCAGTCGGTGCCGCCGACGCAGGCCTTGCCCTTGGCGCAGCCGGCGCAGGTCTTGCCGCCGCAGTCGGTGTCGGTCTCGGTGCCGTTTTTCACGCCGTCGCTGCAGCCCGGGCCGGCGCAGGTGCCGCCGCTGCACACGCCCGAGGCGCAGTCGCCACCGGCCGTGCACTTCTTGCCGTTGGCGCAGGTCGCGCAGGCCTTGCCGCCGCAGTCGGTGTCGGTCTCGCCGCCGTTTTTGACTCCGTCGGCGCAGGTGGCCTTGCAGTAGGTGTTGATGCAGAAGGTGCTCTGACAGTCGGTGCCGGTGGAGCATCGCTTGCCGTCGGAGCAGGGGCCGCAGGCCTTGCCGCCGCAGTCGACGTCGGTCTCGCCGCCGTTTTTCACCTTGTCCGTGCACGACGAGGCGCAGAGCCCCGCGGTGCAGACCGCGGACGTGCAGTCGGTGCCGCCGCTGCACACCTTGCCGTCGGCGCACTTTTGGCAGGTGGTGCCGCCGCAGTCGATGTCGGTCTCGCTGCCGTTTTTCACGCTGTCGGTGCAGGAGGTCTTCTGGCAGAGCCCCGCCTTGCAGACCTTGCCTTCGCAGTCGGCGTCCACCGAGCACTTCTTGGACACGGCGCACGCGCTGCAGGTGCCGCCGCCGCAGTCGATGTCGGTCTCGGCGCCGTTTTTCACAGTGTCAGTGCACGACGGCGTGGAGCAGCTGCCCGCGGTGCAGACCCCGGACGAGCAGTCCGCGGCGGCGGAGCACTTCTTGCCGTCGACGCACGCGCTGCAGGTGCCGCCGCAGTCGATGTCGGTCTCGCTGCCGTTTTTCACCTTGTCGGTGCAGGTGGGCGCCTGGCAGGTGCCGGCGGTGCAGACTCCTGAGGCGCAGTCGGCGCCGAGGCTGCACTTTTTGCCGCCGGCGCAGCTGGCGCAGGTGCTGCCGCCGCAGTCGATGTCGGTCTCGCCGCCGTTTTTGATCCCGTCGGCGCACGACGGCGCCACGCAGATGCCGCCCTTGCACTGGCCGCTGACGCAGTCGGTGGCCGCCGAACAGCCCTTGCCGTTGGCGCACTTGGGGCAGGTCTTGCCGCCGCAGTCGACGTCGGTCTCATCCCCGTTCTTCGCCTTGTCGGTGCAGGTCGGCTGCGGCAGGTCCGGCGCTCCGCTGTCCGGGGCGGCCTGGTCGGCCTGGACCGGTCCGTCGGCAGCGATGCCCTGCTCCGCTGGCGCCGCGTCAATGACATCCGGTATCTCCTTGCGGGAGCAGCCGGTGGATATCGCCACGATCAAGATAAATCCGCACACCGCGCTCCGCTTCATCGGGTCTCCTCCTTGTGATGTCCACGTACCTTCCCATTATCCACGCTGGGCCGTAGCTCGAACACCGAAACAATTCTGGCCCCGCCCAGCCGCCGGGACCACACCTCCCGCGCCGCCACCTGGCTCTCGGGGCAGCCCGGGCGCCAGGGCGACAGCCCACAGGACTCGCGGTAATAGGCGGTGACGAGGTAGTCGGCCCGGCGCGGGTCGCTGACCACCTCGAAGCGGTGGCGGCGCTCGGGGTGCATGCACTGCAGGTTCACCGCTGCCGGCGAGTCGCCCAGGCCGCGCTCGTCGTCCGTCACGGCCAGCCGCCCGGCTCCACCGCGGCTGGCCAAAAAGCGCAGGCCCTCCATGGCGTCCACGGCGTAAAAGCCCGCCTGGAACTGCCCGCGGGCGCCCGCCAGCCCCCCCCACCAGCGCGTTGAAGTAGGCGTGCTGCAGCGGGTGGGCGCGCACCACCAGGGCCCCGGTCCACAACGCCACGCCGCAGAGCGTCGCGGCCAGCCCCACGCGCAGCGCGCGGCCGCGTCCCGGGCCAAGCCGCGCTCCCAGGCGCCAGAGCCGTACGGCCCCGCCCACGGCCAGCACCAGCAGGGGCGGGTAGACGAAGTAAAGGTGGCGCCACCCGTTGTACAGCGAGGTGCCGAGCAACATCACGGCGGCCAGCGGGATCAATGTGCAGGCCACCACGGCCAGCTCTGCCAGATGGCGCCGCACGCCCCCGCGCCAGGCCGCCGCGCCCAGCAGCGCCGCGCCGGCCAGCATCAGGGCGAGGTATGCCGGCGGCGTGGTGATGCCGATCCAGACCGGCACGTAGTGCCAGGGCACGCTGACGTGGACGCTCCCCATGTACAGCTCCGATCCGAGCCGATGATCCATGGTGGACCGCGACAGGGCCAGCGCCAGGTTGCCCACGGGGTCGGACCACAGCACCGGCCAGAGCATCACCACCCCGGCCGCGCAAAAGAAGGCAAAGACCAGGGCGGGCAGGGCCGTTCGCCGCAAGGCCGGCCAGGGGGCAGGCCGCCCCAGCGCCCGCACCACCAGCGCGGCCATGGTCACCGCGGGCACCACCAGGCCCGCGACGCGGACGTCGATCACAAGCACGCAGGCCGCGGCGTGGGCCAGCGTGGCCCACGGCCCGGGCCGCTCGAGGAACCGCACCATGGTGTAGATCGCGACGATGTAGAACGACAAAAACGGCATGTCGGCGGTGTTGAAGAAGGCGTGGGCGAAGATGCGCGGGCTGAGCACCAGCGCCGCCGCCCCGAGCGCCCCGGCGGCGACACTGCAAAACAGCCGCCGGCAGAGCAAAAAGAAGAAGGCCACGCCGACGGCGAAGAGCACGAAGCAGAGCAGGTGCCGCAGCCGCTTGACGTGGTACATGTCGTCGAGGTTCAGCAGGCGCTCGATACCGAACAGCGTCGCCTCCACCACCGGTCCATGCTGCAGCGCGTGGTTCAGGGCGTGGTCCGGCGTGGTGATGTTGGACGACACCGGCCCCGAGACCAGCCGCTGCTGCGTCGCCTCCGACGCGCCGGCGACCTGCAGCACGTAGCGCGTGACGTCCCGGCCGTAGCCGCGGTGGAGCGCCTGGTCCCAGGTGACGCCGTAGTCACCGTGCAGCCACAGGGCGAGGGGCAGCAGCCCGATGAAGATCAGCCCGGCCAGAGCCGGGGCCTTGAACCTATCGAGGCGATGCATTGCTGGCGGTCTCCATCGTGCCGCCAGAATATCCCCGCGGGTTCCTTGACGCCAGGGTGAGTCCTGCGGTGAGATACGCGCAGCACAAGGAGGTGCCCTTGAAACGTATTCTCACCCCGACGGTGGCGGCCCTCGCGCTGGTCTTCGCGGTCGCCTGCGGCGCCAGCAGGTACGACGCGCCGGCGGATCATACCGAGAGCCAGGAAGGCGCGATGCACAAGCCGGGGCTCAAGCAGCCCAAGACCAACTGCAGCGCCTGCCACGGCGCCGATCTCAACGGCGGCAAAAACGGCGTCTCCTGTTTCGAGTGCCACAAGCAGAAGTGGTGAGCCCATGGACTTTGCGCTGACCGACGAACAACGAGCCGTACAGGAGACCTTTCACACCTTCGCCAGGCGTGAGATCCGCCCGGCGGCCCGGGCGCTGGACGAGGACCCGCGCTACCCGATGGAGATCTTCAAGAAGGTGGGCGAGCTCGGCTTCTTCGGCATGCGCTACCCCGAGCCCGAGGGCAGCGGGGCCGACATCCTCTCCTACCTGCTGGCCGTGGAGGAGCTGTCCTGGGGCAGCCTGGCCGTGGGCGCGGCCTGCACCATGCAATCGCTCATGGGCACCTATTTTTTGCATGCCCACGCCGAGGGCGAGGTGCGCGAGCGGTTGCTCGAACCGGCCCTGGCCGGCGACGTCATCGGCACCATCTGCATGACCGAGCCCGACGCCGGATCGGATCTGTTCGCCATCCGCACCCGCGCCGAGGAACGCGACGGCGCCTGGTACCTCACCGGCCAGAAGATGTGGATCACCTCGGCGCCGGTGGCCGAGATGTTCACCGTCTTCGCCCGCACCGGCGAAAAGGAGCTGTCGGTCTTTCTGGTGGAGCGCGGCGCGGCCGGCCTCGAGGTGGGACGCGCCATCGAGAAGATGGGGATCAAGGCGTCGCTGACCTCGGAGGTCTCCTTCGACGAGACGCCGGACACCTGCATGCTCGGCCCGCGGGGCAAGGGCGCGGCCTCCCTGCTCGAGATCCTGGTGGAGATCCGGCTGATGACCGCCGCCCTGGCCCTGGGCGTGGGGCGCGCGGCCTACGAGGACGCCCTGGACTACGCCTGCGAGCGCAAGCAGTTCGGCAAGCCCATCGTCAAGTTCCAGGCCATCCAGGCCCACGTCGCCGACATGGCCGTGGCCCTGGAGTCGGCCCGGCGCATGGTGCAGTACGCCGCCTGGCTCAGCCACGAGGGGCGGTGCACCGACGTCGAGGCCAACATGGCCAAGCTCCACGCCTCCGAGGCGAGCATGCACGTCTGCGACCTGGCCGCCCGGGTGCTGGCCTCCTACGGCTACGCCGAGGACTACCCGGTGCAGCGCTATCTGCGTGACGTGCGCTTCACCCTCATCGGCGGGGGCACGTCGGAGATCCTCAAGATCAACATCGCCAGGGCACTGGCGAGAGGGAAGTGAGCATGACCGAACAGACGAACCGACAGCCGATCCGGGTGCTGGTGGCCAAGCCGGGCCTGGACGGGCACGACGTGGGGGCCAAGCTGGTCTGCCGCGCCCTGATGGAGGCGGGCATGGAGGTGGTCTACACCGGGCTGCGCCAGTCGCCCGAGGCCATCGCCGCCGCCGCCCTGCAGGAGGGCGTGGACCTCGTGGGGCTCTCCATCCTCTCCGGCGCGCACCTGCCGCTGTGCCAGAAGGTCAAGCACCAGCTGTCCGAGCGCGGGCTGGACGTGCCGTGGATCGTGGGCGGCAACATCCCCCGCGGCGACCACGCCACGCTGGCGGAGATGGGCGCGGCCAGGGTGTTCAACACCGGCACGCCCTTCGAGGAGATCGTACAGTTCGTCCAGCAGATGAAGGGGGCGACCGATGAGTGATGCGACAAAGAAGAGCAAGCTGCCCGAGATCGAGCCGCTGACCTGGGAGAGCGGCCTGGAGGTCAAGCCGGTCTACACCGCCGACGACCTGGTGGAAAGCGGCGGGTCCGGCGACATCGGCCTGCCGGGGGAGTACCCCTACACCCGGGGCATCCACCCGAAGATGTACCGCCAGCGACCCTGGACCATGCGCCAGTACTCGGGCTTCGGCACCGCCGCCGAGACCCACGAGCGCTTCCTCTACCTGATCAAGCACGGGCAGACCGGGCTCAACGTGGCCTTCGACCTGCCGACCCAGTGTGGCCTCGACTCGGACGATCCCATGGCCGAGGGCGAGATCGGCCGCGTCGGCATGGCCGTGGACACCCTCAAGGACATGGAGGAGGCCTTCGACGACATCGACCTGAACAAGATCACCGTGTCGCTGACCATCAACGGCTCCGCCGTGCCGATCATGGCCATGTACTTCGCCATGGCGCGCAAGCGCGGCTACGAGCTGTCCACTCTGCGGGGCACGGCACAAAACGACATCCTCAAGGAGTTCATCGGCCGCGGCACCTGGATCTTTCCCGTGGAGCCGGCCATGCGCCTGGTGGCTGACACCATCGAGTTCTGCGCCCACAACGTACCCAAGTACAGCGCGGTGAGCGTCTGCGGCTATCACATCCGCGAGTCGGGGGCCAACCCGGCCCAGGAGATGGCCTACGGCCTGGCCATCGCCTGCGCCTACATCGACGACGTGCTGGCGCGGGGGCTGGACATCGACCAGTTCGCCCGCGGCCTGTCGTTCAACTTCGACATCCACGGCAACCTCTGGGAGCAGGTGGCCAAGTTCCGCGCCGGGCGGCGGCTGTGGGCCAAGATCCTCAAGGAGCGCTACGGCGCAAAGAACCCGCGCTCGATGCAGCTGCGCATGATCGCCGGCGGCGGGGGAGGGGGGCTGACCATCCAGCAGCCGGAGAACAACATCGTGCGCGGGGCCTACTACGCCCTGGCCAGCGCGCTCTCCGGCACCCAGACCATGGCGCTCTGCTCCTACGACGAGGCCTACACCATCCCCAGCGAGCACGCCGCGCGCATCTCCCTGCGCACGATGCAGATCCTGATGAACGAGATCGGGCTGTGCGACACCGTGGACCCGCTGGCCGGCTCCTACTTCATCGAGTCGCTGACCAACGAGATGGAGCAGGAGGTGGTCAAGATCATGGACCGCCTCGACGAGCAGGGCGGCATCGTCAAGGCCGTGTCCGAGGGCGAGGCCCAGGCCGCGGTCAACCGCCAGGCCTTCGAGTACGAAAAGCGCATGCAGACCGGCGCGTCGAAGAAGGTGGGCGTCAACTGCTTCCAGGAGGAGGAAGAGGAGCGCGAGGTGGAGTTTCACCCCTACCGCGAGGACGAGGCGGCCAGCCAGCGCCAGCGCCTGGCCAAGATCAAGGCGCAGCGCGACGAGGCCAAGGTGGCGGCCACCCTGGAGAGGGTGCGCGCCGCCGCCGCCGGCGACGACAACGTCATGCCCGCGGTGATGGACGCGGTGGAGGCCTACGCCACGGTGGGCGAGGTCTGCGGCGTGCTCGAGGAGGTCTTCGGCACGTACCAGGAGCCGGTGCGGTTCTGATCGTGAGTCGGCTGCTCAAACCACCCGCTCCCCTGGACCTGGCGCGAGGCGAGCGCTGCGTGTTTTTGGCAGGCTCCATCGAGATGGGCGCCGCCGAGGACTGGCAGGCGCGGGCGGCGCGTGGGCTGGCGGACCTGGACGTGGTGCTGTTCAACCCGCGGCGGGACGACTGGGACTCGTCGTGGGACCAGAGCGAGCACGACCCGCGGTTCCGGGCCCAGGTGCAGTGGGAGATGGACGCTTTGGAGCGCGCCACGGTGATCATCTTCTACTTCGCGCCGGGGACGCGCGCGCCCATCACCCTGATGGAGCTGGGCCTGCACGCTCGCGGCGGGCGGGCGCTGGTCTGCTGCCCCGACGGTTACTGGCGCAAGGGCAACGTCGACCTGGTCTGCGAGCGATACGAAGTACCCCGGGCGGGCAGCCTCGAGGAGCTGCTGTGGCGCGCGCGACAGGCGCTCTGCGGAGCCGTGTAGCGGCTACATCAGAACCGGCCGCCGAGCACCAGCCCGCCGCCGCCGGGCAGCAGCGATGGGGCCAGCGACAGCCTGTGCTCGAGGACCTTGTCCGAGATCAGGTGCCCGGCCAGGGCCATGACGCCGCCGGCCAAAAGCTGTGCGCCGCCGGCGATGAACAGCGCCGTGTTCATCGACTTGCCCAGCTCCTCGTCGCCGCCCCAGATCTCGTCTCCCTCGTAGAACAGCAGCATGCCGCTGACGGTCATGTTGAGCGCGCCGGTGACCACCATGCCGAGCCCCATGCCCTTGGCGAAGGCTGCGCGGTAGACCCTGCGGTGCCTGGCGCCGGGCAGCGTGCCCTGGCGGTGTGTGGCGATCTGCCAGATGCCGACGCCCACGGCCGAGACCCCGAGCACGGTGGTCGGGATGGCGAAGTAGAGCAGGGTCAACGGTGCGGTCTCCTTGTTCTCGCCGGCCAGCCAGTAAAACGGCATCCCCCACAGCACCAGCTGGGGGCCGCCGATGATGCCGCTCCAGCCTAGCCCCTCGTGGAACCCGTGGGTGTAGGCCCGCTGCAGGGTCATGGTCCCTCGCAACCGCGGGCCGGTGCGCCGCTGCATCCGGACGCCGGGCTCCGTGGACTCGAGGCCGGGCTCGTCGGCCTGGGCCCAGGCCAAGCTCATGGGTTGGAGGGTGCTCACGACCAGACAAACGATCAGCGCTGCTCTTGCCATGGACCTACGGTAGCGCATCGGACCGCTTGCAGAAAGTGACGGGTAGCACGGTGGTCGAATCCTGTGGCCGGAGCACCCTTCGTCACGGCTAAGTTAAATAGTTGCGACTAACAGCGAGGGTGCTATTGCTACCGTGATTCGAGCCAGAGATTGCTGTTCACGAGCCGCCCGGTAGTGGTGGGAGGCCATCACTGCGAGCTGACCGACCATGCGCCAAGTCCTCACTCTCTTCGTTCTGCTCCTGTTGATGGGCTGCGACGGGCGCCTCCTGGGTCCCGGCCTGCAGGTTGACGGCAGCCTGTTGTCCTTCGCCGACGGCGGCAGCGAAACCGTGGAGCTCGGCCCTGGAGCGCCCGGGAAGCGGGGCACGGGCTCCGCGGCGCATCCCGACAGCGGCGCGACCAAAAAGGACAGCGGCAGCGGCGCGACCAAAAAGGACAGCGGCAGCGGCGCGACCAAAAAGGACAGCGGCAGCGGCGCGACCAGCAAGGACAGCGGCAGCGGCACGACCAGCAAGGACAGCGGCGCGAAGCCGCCACCGCCTCCTCCGCCGGTCAAGGGGCCGCAGATCTGGTACGTGCGGCTCAAGGGTGGCTCTCCGGTTCAGTGCACTGGCCTGACCAACGCGGACTACCCGGGCAGCGGCACGGGCCGGGCCTGCGCCTTCTCCCACCCCTTCCACCTGCTGCCGCCCACGGGGAAGGCGCGGCTGCGCGGCGGCGACACCCTGATCATCGGCCCCGGTTCCTACCGCGTGGGCATCGGCGCCCCGGGAGACGTGGGGTGCAACAAGGCCTTTTCTTACGATTGCGTCATGCCGCCCATCCCCTCGGGCACGGCCAAGCATCCCACCCGCATCCTGGGGCAGGCGTATGCCAGTGGCTGCAAGCAACGGCCTCAGCTTTACGGCGTGCAGCGGGCCTGGCGGGTGCTGGACCTCGCGGCGAGCAGCCACGTGGAGCTGCAGTGCCTGGAGATCACCGACCGCTCTGGATGTGTGGAGTCCCACAGCGGCGCGCTGACCTGCAACCGGAACAATTACCCCTACGGCAACTGGTCCCCGGTGGGCATCCGGGCCATGGACTCCAGCGACGTACTGTTGCGCAACGTGGATATTCACGGCATGGCCAAGGCCGGTATTCACGCAGGTCGCCTGCAGGACTGGACCCTGGAGGACGTCAAGATTGATGGCAACGGCTGGGTCGGCTGGGACGGCGACCTGGCGCACAAGGCCAAGGGCAGCAGCAACAGCGGTAAGCTAATCTTCCGCCGGGTGAGCATCTCCTGGAACGGCTGCGGTGAGACCTACCCCGGGCGCAAGCCGGCCGGCTGCTGGGGGCAGACCGCCGGGGGCTACGGCGACGGCCTCGGCACCCACGCCACCGGCGGCGACTGGCTCTTCGAGGACTGCCAGGTGATGCACAACACCTCGGACGGCATCGATCTGCTCTACCACTCCCTGGGCGGCTCCGTCACCGTGCGGCGCGTGCGCGCCGAGGGCAACGCCGGAAACCAGCTGAAGATCACCGGCAACGCGTCCATCACCAACAGCGTGCTCGTGGGCAACTGCGCTTACTTCCAGGGCAAGGCCTTCACCCACAACGTGGACCCCTGTCGAGCCCTGGGCAACACCCTCAGCCTGTTCTACGTCAAGGGCGCCAAGGCCAGCGTGACCAACTCCACCATCTACGGGCAGGGCGACGTGCTGCTGCAGACCGGCGTGCGCAAGGGGGCTTGCGACGGCAGCGAGTCCCTGGTGGCCACCAACAACGTCTTCGTCGGGGCCGTGGAGTACCACGCCAAGTGGGACCGCGCGGCGCTGTTCTACGACACCGGCTGCAAGGGACTGAAGATGCTCTCGGACTACAACCTGATCCACGGCGTCAAGGACAAGTGCCCCAAGGCCGGGGCCCACGACCTGTGCGCCGATCCCAAGCTCGGGCCCTACAGCGGCGACGCCTACGGCATGACGCCCAAGGCCACCAGCCCGGCCCTCGACACCGGCAAGCCCGTGGGCGGCGCCGTACCGATCGTGGACCACCTGGGGGCCAAACGCCCGGCGGGCAAAGGCGTGGACCGCGGCGCCTACGAGGTCAAGTGATCGGTGATCGGGGACGGTCCTACGATCTTGCGCATTTGGGGGACGGTCCTACGATCTTGCGCATTTTTGGGGCGGAGTTACGATTTTGAAAATTCAAGAAAGATCTCAGCCAAGTAGCTTTGCGCCCCGGGGGGGTCGCGTCCGGATGCCGGATTTTATGGCAGTCTCCGCGCCAAAATCATCAGGTTACGCGGCGTGATCCGCCCCTCGCAGAAGGTGCCGATCTCCACGCTGTAGCCCCGCTGCTCGATGTACAGCGCCAGGTCGAGCACCAGCCACAGCTCCAGCGGTCGGCGGAAGAGCCCCCGCACAAGGCCCAGGGCGTGCACCTCACGCAGCCGCCGCCAGGCCCTGCGCTCAAGGTCGTCCCAGCTCACCTCGGGCAGGTCCAGGTCGTAGGTCTCGGCCACGTGGCCGCAGAACTCGGCCAGGGGTGCCCGCACCCAGCGCGCCGGCACCGGCGGCACCGACCAGTAGCGATCCTGGCCCGTGTGCTGGCGCAGCAGCATGTCCAGGCCGAGGCGCCAGGCCTGCTCCCGGGTGCGCATGCGGATCACCCTTGGGCGAGCCACCGCCTGCTGCGCCGTGACCAGGCGCAGGGCCTGCTGGTCCAGCGACAGATCGTGGGCCCGGCCCAGGTCCGACAGCGGCGTGTGGCCCGGGCGCTGAGGCGGCGCGCACAAAGGAGAGGTGTAGTCGTCTCCGCGCGGATCTGGCTTCTGCCGTCGATTCTCGGGGACCACGTGGTGGTAGCAGCAGGGCGCAACCAGCAGCGCCGCCGCGCCCTGGTCGGCGCCCTGGACCAGCAGCTCGCGGTGCAGGTCGCCGCAGGCGTGCAGGGCCACCGCGGCGCGCCCGGCGAGCATGCCGTCCGCCTGTTGCCGCAGCACGTCGCGGTTGATGCGCTGGCAATGCACCCGGGCGTTGTGGTCCAGGTGGGCGCCGGAGTCGGT
>PVBE011633157.1_pt1 | contig 12664 bp, 22 predicted proteins | sample 1631181 | NCBI WGS metagenome assembly PVBE01 (sample SAMN08397723, study PRJNA350692) | Marine metagenome, whole genome shotgun sequencing project. | isolation source: water | place: Pacific Ocean | collected 2012-04 | reverse complement strand
CTGGCCTTTTTATTGGTGCCGGTCTACTCGGCCTGGTTCATGCCGTCACTAGATTCTTTTTGCCCGAGCTGATGAGCGAAGCCAACAAGCGCATCGCGAAGGAACTTGAGCAAAGGATGTGCGAGTGTGATTAATCCGTACAAGGGACTTGATGAGCACATCGAGCACCTTATGAAAACAAGACGCCGCACCCTGGCTCTCCTTGGCATGATCCTCCTCCTGATCATGTTTGCTCTGCCAGGGTGCGCGTCACTTAAAGAAGCGGGGTGGGTGACCGGCACAGCTCTCGCCACTGGTGGTGCTGTCGGTCTCGCGACCGGAACACTGCCAGCAGTAGCCGCCGCAAGTGCGGCGGGGGGACTCACTGCTGCCGTGATCTCTGATACACCCGCCTCGATGCCGAGTGCGCCGGAACAGGCGACCAGTGGTTGGGGAGCACTCGCGGTGCTCTTTGCGTCGTCTGCGCGCTGGGTGGGTTTATGCGCCCTGGCGTTCATCGTGCTTGGCTGGCTCATGCCGTCACCCTTCAAGTTGAATAAGCGTGAAAAAACTGGTTGAGGTGATTTGGATAGATGCGTTTATTGAGGGGGAATGGAAAGAGTTTGAGAAATCAAAAAAAGAAGACTGTCTGGTGAGCACCTACGGCTTACTGGTCGAGAAGTCTCGGGAGTGGGTCGTATTAGCAATGACCTTCGTTCCAGGAAAGTCCCCGTATTGGGGATCATTGTGGCACATCCCTCGCGGCATGGTTGTGCAGATTTCAGAGTTGGCCGAAGTGCCGGACAAGCCGCGCAAACGTGAGGTGTTGAATGAACACCGAGAACCATCCGAAAACAATATTTGAAACACCAGGACTCTGCTGCTCACTTATGAAATTACCCGTTAACCCTATTACTTCCGGCTCCCAATTCCACTCCGACTTGATGGCCGCGAAGACCAAGGGGGCGGTGATAGACATTCTGTGCAAGCGGGGATCGACGCAGGGCTGGTTCAGTGATATGCCTGACGGCCTCTTTGAGAAACTACAGGGTATGCGCTCATCCTCCCAGCCAAGACCGTAGGCACAGCCGGAGAGCTGCTCTTTCATTCCCGCGCCCTACGCCAGGGCTTCGATGTTTCCCTTCCTATTGGCGACAACTCCCCTTACGACTGCCTGATTGACACGGGCAAGAAGATCCACCGAATCCAGATCAAGACCTGTTCCAAGCCTGACGGCAAGCGGTATGGGTTCTCCCTCAAGCACTCCAACAGCGACAAGATCTACGCCACCAACCTGATCGATTTCTTTGCCCTGGTCTGCCTCGAACTCGATGTACTATATATAGTACCGATCAGGAAGCTCAAAGGAATGACAACTGCCAAGACCTGGCCCACCGTCGAAGGCAGTACCGGGAAGTTAGAGCGGTATCGGGAAGGGTGGGAGCAGTTCAAATAAAAACCCCCGCATTGCGCGGGGGGTAATAGTTGATGGCTCGATTGATGGCTCGGTTTAATTTGAGGCTATAATAATAGCGCCACGGAGCACCTGCACAACCTTGCCAAGGTTGGGGTCGCGAGTTCGAGTCTCGTTTCCCGCTCCAAAACTCCGAGAATAATAGATTCATAAGAATCGACTAATCTCCTCTCAAGTGCATATTTAGGCATCTTTATGCACCTCAGATGGCTCGCAAATGGCTCGATGCCAGCGAACAGATGGCTCGCTCTAACCAAGGGCTTCCAAGGCTCTAACGGCCTTCTTACGCTGGTCATCTGTACCGACCAAATAGAGCTGAGTCGTTTTCATCTGAGTGTGTCCCGCTAACTCCATCGCGACTCCAATCGGGACACCGGCCCCATTTACGAGGTTGGAGATGAAGGTCTTTCGCAGAGTCTTCAAAGTCCCTGGCGTTAAGACCCCTGCGGTCTTACGATCAGCCGTGAAAGCGCGGGAGATCGTGTGCTCGTCAAGGAATCCCACCACCTTGGGGCCAATAGGCTCGACCCTCAGAAGCGTTTTCAGAGCCTTCTGCGCGTCCTTATTGAGCGGGATATACCGAGTGGTCGAGGTTTTTGTGTACAACCCTTCCTCTGGCGCATGACGCACTTCGATCTCATCGTCTGAGCATAACCGACGCTCCAGGCTCAGAAGTTCTCCGCGTCTGAGTCCGGTATTGACCATCAGCGTCCACACCGCAGCGCGTTGAGGCCCAGCAGCTTCGCAGATTTTCGCGATCTCTTCCTCCGAGAACCGAAGGACGGGAGCGCGTTCCACGCTACCGACGTTGGCAGTGAACTTAACCGCCTTCAAAGGATTCCTGGCGCAGTAGACCGTCAGGCTCATCTTCTTCTCAGCGGCCTCGTTGAGCACCGCTCGAAGAGTGGAGAACTCCGCAAGAAGGGTAGAGCGTTTAACGACCTGAAGCCGCGCCTTCTTGAACTGCTCCCACTTGCGCTCCCAATACTTTGGCGCGTCGGTCAACCGCAGATCTCCAAAGAAGGGAAGGGCGTGGCCGAGTTGATACTTCACCTTGAACAGCGATCTCGACTTCTTTTCCGCGTGGAGCGGTAGATAGATTTCCTCAACAAAGTCCTTGAAGAACATTCCCTCGTGGGTCGGAGCTTCGCCATCGTTACGGCGCTCGACCTTGCGTTCTTCTTCTAGTCCAGAATGTAGCTTCACAAGAGAGGCTGCCTCACTTTTGGTATCAACGGTCTTGCTCCCGCCTTCCCATCGCACTCGCCACTTGCCGTTAGGCTTTTGTGTTTTGTTTGCCATCTTTTTCTCCTAGTTTGATTTCCAACAGCTCCAACAGACCTTCGGGCATGGTGTTCGCTGACACTGTGCCGTCGGTCTGCCTCCATTTACGAACCGTGCCGTGAGACACCCGGCACATCTCCGCAACCTGCGCGGTCGTGAGTCCGTGATTCTTGATCAGACGCATGAGCCGCTTGTTCGTTTTACGCATTTAGTCCTCCTTGTTGAAGTCTCATCAGTGACGCTATCTGCGCCAGACCGGCTCACGCCGGTTTCGACTATTCATCAACCTCGACCATTGCAAATTCCCGACGCTTAAATTCGGGAAGCGGCCCCACCAATGGAACGATCTTTCCGTCGAGGTTTACGACCTCATAGTCCCAAGGTAACCACCCCCTACGAACGTCGCTTTCTTCGGCGGCTAAACGCTTTTTCGCAAGAGTGGGGCTCCCGGCCCAACCTTCAGCCCGCCACTTGGAATCGCCTTTGCGACTGGCGATAACGTGGGTGTATGTCCGGTGGGTTGTGCGTGTGGCGATCCCGCCATCCGGTAGGGTCGCTGCCAGTTTTCGTTTTTTCATCTCGCTCTCCTGTAAGCCGCCCCCGAAGGGGCGGCGTTGGTTGTGTTAAAGCCACTTGACCTCGATCTCATTAGCTTCAAGGTGGTTGGCTAACTTGATGGCGACATCGCCAAAGTGTTTGCCACCGGCAGTGATCTCTTTATCGTCTTCCCAGTGATCTTCGCGGTAGTCAATCTGGCAACGGTTGTCTAAGTCACCATGGAAAATCTTGAGAACCTCAACATCGACCGGCGTTGACTTTTTGATTTGATCGCCAAGCCAGTCATTTAAAAACTGCCGGTACTGAGTCTGCAAGGGTTCACTAAGATCGTCTGAGCATTCCACAAAGTGGGATACCTCGTTGTACTTGTATTGGCTATGCTTGCCGCCGCTACACTTGAAGGTAATGCCAAAAGGTATTTCCATCTCTACTCTCCTGTTTTAGTTGACACTGACAAACCATGTTGGCTTGTCGCTATCAACTCAACTTCTTGTTGCCGTTCGGCGTTTTGTGAGGGCTGGTTCCCCACTCGGTATCAGGCTTCCTTGTCCTTCAGTCGCCCCCGCCAGAGACATAATTATCGCATACCCTGACAGGGTAGTCAACCCTAAAAGGGTACTTAATAGAGAAAAAAACGGAGTTATTTTTCCGAGTCCGGGTCGTTCCGAGGAAAGTAGACATACACATCCGATTTACAGAGAGGGCAATGAAGGTTTGTGACAATTGTGTATTCAACTGAATCCTCTGCATCATCGTCACCGCCCCAGATCAGCTCGGTTTGACAATGCCAGCACCGCACGTTGGTCAGGCGTTTTGTTCGATGGATTTGGAAAGGTCAGAACGCCGGTAAAGTTTCTTGCCCATGTGGAGCAGGGCGCGGATACCGGCCTCCTTGCGCTTGATCTGGAACTGCCGGAGGCAGACACCGCAGTAGTGAGCTGCCTCCTTCTCGGTGAGGTAGTCTTTGCCCCGTAGGTCGCTCATCGACGCTCCACAGGCGTTACCCAGCGCCCTGTGACGCGACACTGGCGCTTGGGAGCCTCTGACACCAGGCCATCCCTCTTCATGCCATTCACGCGCCCTGAGACAGCGTTAATCTCAAGCCCGGTGAGGCGGCTGATTTCCTTGAGGGTGAGATCGGTGGAGAGTTCCTGGTGTTGCAGACAGTTCAAAATCTGGCCGACCTGGGTGTCGCGTTTGCCGGAGTTCTTGATGTCCCGGTAGGCGAGGGTGCTAGTCATTCTTGGCATTTGATTTCTCCAATGCGTCTTGCACGATGTCGATTGTTTTCATCAGAAATATTTTCGTTTCTCTACTGACGTTGTTTTGGATGTCGTTGTAGACAGTCGCAAACCACTCTGAACTCCAATCCATCAGTCTCATTCGATCCTTCATGGAGTGACACGACTGGCAAGCTGGAATCATTTCTGTACCTCCGTGTCGTTTAGGAATCGGGGCGTGGTCTCCGCGACCTTTCGGCGGTGCGATTGCGCCGCAATAGAAACAATACTTAATGTCATCCGGGTTCTTCAAAAAGGAATGGGATCATCAAAAGGGACGCCATCTCCTTCGGGCTTTTTCTTGATCGACTCGATCTGAGCCGTTTGGAAAGCGGCCATTGCTTGAAACATCTTTTGCTCTGAGGACATCAGCTCGGGGGTCAGGTGTTGCAGATCCTTCGAGGTGAACTCCATCGGGTCAGCGTCCCAGGCGTTCTTAGTGGCGTTCACAAAGACCTTCTCGTCCTCCGTGACGTACACGATCTTTGGAGCCTCCTCGTCCATCTTGACGGCAGTGCCGAATGGCACGAGGTCGGGGATGAAGATGTGATCTCCGCATCCCTGGCGTTGCTTCTTGATGCCGATCGTCTGCCCATGACGCTCACAGCGCCAAGCGCCACGGTGTACGGTCTTACCCGGAGCGCCAGCGGTTTCCTCAAGGACCGGGGTAGAGAAGGCACAGGTGCGACAGTTGACCTGGGCCACCTTGTCTCCGTGACAGGTCTCAGAGAAGTTGCACCAGCGGCACTGAAAGAAGTCTGACTTCTTCGAGATTCTGGGCGGTGCTTCTTCGCTTTGAAGAATGCTCTTGGCGCGGTTTTTAAAAAACTTGAAAGCGGCAGCGTCGTAGTCGGTGCGGCAGCTCGTGATGTCCCGGCCTCCGGGTGTCGCTACCGTAAGGTAGTGGCGCTTGAGTTTCGTGTAGCCCATGTAGAGCTGGGCCTGGGCGAAGTAGGTCGTGTCCCACTGCTCTAATGCTTCTTTCTCACCCGAGCCTTTGAGCTTGTTCAGTTTGTTGAACTTGGTTTGGTTGACGCACTTGTGCTCCCAGATGTGCATGGTCTTAGGGGCTACTGCGACTCCAGTGATCGCGCCGTCCGTGTGGCCCAGGAAGTGACCATTGAAGTCAGCGACCTCGTACTGTGAGCCGTCTGCGTAGCCGGTCTCTAGCCTGATACCTTTGACCGCTCGAAGGCGCTTCGCCATCAGGTCTTCATCTCGGTGGCCGTCTTCGAACCGACGCAGTGTGGCTGCGTCGAAGTGTTCGGGAAACGCCCACCGCCATCTGTACCAGATCTTTCGTTCGCACTCCTCACCGGCCCCGGACATTCCCAGATAGTTCCGGGCGCTCGGCGGGTTAGCCTGGACGATAGCCTGATCGACGGCCTCCAGGGTTTTGTCTATTTCTAATTCAACCTTCATGCTTTCTCCTTGAGGTCAGACCCCACTGCCCACCTAAAGCGACCAAGCCTTTTCAAGTGAATTTCAGGCAGCGGGGTCTTTATAGAATCAAGATCAGAATTGCGACTGCACCAAGAACCAACCCACTGATGATCGCCAAGAGTTTTGTGGCGACCACCAGGCTGAGTGCTTCTTCACTCAGCGGGTTGTTGTTCTTGATCGCTGGTGCTGGTCGTGTCAGCATCGTTAGTTGCTGTGCCGGAGCTGCTACCACCCCCGACCTCGACGCAGCCGACTTGAATACTAAAAATCAGCGCAAGGCCCAGGGCGTAAAACCAGCCAAAAAATCTTTTGCCTTGTTCAGTCATCAGTTTTTGCCTCAATGTGGTTAAGGTGGAAGCCGGTACGCACGGTGTGGTCGCCGACGGTTGCGGAAACGTACCCGGCGCAGCCGGTCACAAGAAAGAGCACGGTGAGCACCAGGTAAGCGGTGATAAGGAATTCCCAAGAAATAATTTTTCCCATCAGTTTTCTCCTGTTATCGCGGAAGCGTTGCTTGAACTTCATCGTCGAGTTCTTGATAGGCATCGGACGTAATGATGTCTAGTCGCTCTGAAAAGATCTCCAGGGTGTGCGCCCAGTATTTGAGGCCCATCGCGAAGTCAGCCCAGAGGTCAGGGTCGTGGATCTTTTCGCTCTCTTTGTGAGCGGTGTCGAGCCAATCGCGCAGTTCCTTCTTGACTTCGTTGAAGACTTCATCGGCTTGACGCCCAAACTCACGTTTCTTTTCTTCGTTGGTCATCGAAGTACCACTCCAGAAAGGCTGCGGGTACGCAAAGGAGCGCACCCCAGCCGATGAAAATAAGCAGTAGAACGATCAGGCTTTCGATCATTGCGCCCACGGTGCTGTACCTTTCGGCGCGGCGTTCCCGGAAGAGGAAGGTGCAGATGACACCAAGCGCCGGTAGCCCTTGACGGCGTTGAACTCACCGTCCGGCACGAGCCGGATCTCCAACGAGTGACCCTCAACGTCTGAGGTATCAACGACTCGCGCTAAACCCACAGCACGACCCATCGACCTCATCTGGTCTTCAGCAATTTCTTTAACTCTCTCGGTTGAATGGCCGAGGTTGTACCAACTGTTGACGGTGCGACCGTTCTCTACGAGGAAGGAAATCTTTACGGCTGCATCCCCAGCCTGGGTGGTTACGTCCTCGGCAGAGGTGATCTTTGCTGAGTACCAGCCAGCCGGTAACGGCTCGAAGGTGATGGTTTCTTCTTCTTCAGGGATTTCTAGGTCGAGTTTCATGGGCTACTCCTATGCAGCTTTTTTGGGGGTGGAAATTTTCTTGCCCTCGATCTTCTTCTTGATCGCAGCGAGTGAGGGTTGTTCAAAGAGGTCAAGGCGACCGGAGCGGTCCTTGGCGTCGTATTGTTCGTCGCGGTTGCACTGAAGCCAGTGCTGGAGGTTGCCGTCGTTGTCCTTAAAGACGCGCATTGAGCCGACGAGATCGAAGTAGTGGGGGATTGCTGGCCCTAACTTCTGACCGGGCATCCCAGGCTCATAAAGCATCTGCCCTTGTGAGTCATCCTTTGACCTTGCTTGCTTGCAAGTCATCAAGACGTTCGCGTTCGGCAGATCGCGAAAGCCCTTGATGAGATCTGTCATCACTGCGTTCAGTTCACCGTAGGCTTTCATAGCCATCTTGGTGTTCTTCATCTCTTCAGCGAGGACGGTCTCAGCAACCTCAGAGATTGAGTCGATACAAACCCAAGGCGGTGGGCCTTCGGTTTTTAAAAAGGTGAGAACTTCTTCAACGTCTTTGCGGGTCTTGACCTCCGCGATCTTGATTGAGTTCGGTGCATCCTTGATAGATAAGAGTCCCGCTTCAGCCGAGATGATCAGCGTTGGCTCGTTCGCGGTTGCACAAAGGACTGTCTTCCCGGCCCCGGCTGGGCCGTAGACCAGCATCTTGAGTCCCTGCTTCTGGACTGCCTCTGATGGATTTATAAATTTGATTGCCATTAAGTTCTCCTTGTAGAAATAGGCATAACTATTCTACGCTGACCTATAGTTAATAGGCAAGCCTAGAATGCTAGATAAAAAAAACCGACCCGAAGGCCGGTTTCTAAGTTGCGAAAAGGGGTTAATTTCCGTTGCCAGCCTTGTCCAGCTCGGCGACCAAGCGCCTTGCCTCGTCATTTTTGTTTCGGAAATTGTCGATTAGATCCTGGACTTCGATCCGCTGGGTGGGTGTCAACCCACCGAGTTGATCGGTGTCGCTGGCGTTGCGGAGGATGCCCTCGAACAACCAGGATTCAGTAGTTTCCAGAACCTCTGCGAGTCTCTTAGAGTTGTCGCGTGAAATTGTTTTGATCTCGCCAGATTCCCAATGCTGCGCGGTTGGCTGTGAAACACCGCACCGTTTTCCAAGTTCTGTTTTTGTTAGGCCCAAGGCAAGGCGTTTCTCCTTGAGCCGTTCGTGCCAGGTAGTGCTCATATCGCACCCCCTATTGAAAACGCGGATGATTTGTCCCATCTTTTTTCTCGATCTGTAAAGTTAAAATGTTTCCAACTCATTTTCGTATCTCCGTGACTCATTGGGTGAGTCTCCCGCAAGTTTTTTTGAGGCACCTTTGCTGCAAGTGCCGTTTTTTCAGGGCTGATGTTGGCAAAACCACGAAGGAACTCCGATGTTCAAGGCCTCAAACTCTCGTCGTTCCCATTTATGTTTTAGGAAGCAAGTCCAGATGGACTGCAAAGACCAGCCCTTTAATTTTCGCTTGTTCCAAATCCCGCCCCACATCAGCACAATGTAGTTTCCTTCTAAACCGCACCACGATGCTCCGCTTTCGTGATTGTCCATATGGTTCGCCGGAATAATCGATGAATGCCGCGACCACCGGTCGCGCATCTGGCGGGTGGTCAGGCTGTCGATGCCCGATTCGTTTCGCCACTGCGTGTGTCCCTGCGAGATCAGGTAGTTCCACGCAACTGTGAGCGGGGGTGTTGGGAGGTAGCGCCAACGACCGGACCCTGTGTTCCGCGCACCAAACGCTTGCAGGTATGAGATCGGGAGAACTTCGTGATAACCACTTTTGACCAGACGATTTTTCAGATTACGTCGGGTAAATGTTTGGGAGTTGTTAAGCGCCCATAACTGCTCTGCATAGATTTTCATTTTTCGATCCTTTCTTTAAAGGGTAAGGCAAGCCTAACATAACATAGGTACGGTTGGTACATCATTATTTTGTTGACTCCCAAAATAGGCACGGCTATGATCCCGCCTATGGAACTGATCGACCCGAAACACCCTAGCGCGTCCGAGATCATTGACCGGCTGGGCGGGACTTCAGCCACAGCCCGCCTGTGCGAAGTGCGGTCGCCGTCTGTGAGTGAGTGGCGACACAAGGGCATACCAAAGGCCAGGATGCTGTTTCTCCGCTTGGCTAGACCGGACATCTTCGAACAAACCGCCAGCCGTGAGGCGTAAACCGGCAATCTCCTCCTCCTAATTACCCGCCCTTCGGGGCGGGATTTTTTTGGGTCGGGGAGTTGTGGACGTTTATAGGAGGGAATCGCAGTGACTGATCCAATCGATCTGTTGTTACCCAAGTTAGAGCACGTTAAGGGTTCTCATGGCCGGTTCACCGCCAGGTGTCCGGCGCATGATGACCGTGGCCCTTCGCTGTCGGTGTTGGAGACTGACGATCGGATGCTCCTGATTCACTGCTTCGCTGGCTGCGGAGCAGCCGAGGTAGTCGAAGCCGTGGGCCTCCAGATGTCTGATCTCTTTCCGAGAGATGAGTACATCCAGATGAGGCGTTACGACAAGAAGCCGAGAGAGAACTACCGGCTGCTTATTGAACGTGCCAGACACGCGGCGATCCTGGTGAATGTGTTTGCCGCTCAGATCATTAAGGACAAGAGATGGCACAACTATCCGGGGCTTTGTGAGGAAGAGCGGATCATCTTTGAACGAGCGTGTTTTGATCTCAGGAAAATTATTGATGCTTAACATCTTATCCCTCGGGGCTGGGGTGCAGTCCTCCACGATGGCGCTGATGGCAAGGAGATTGATTAATGCCTAACCTCATTGGACTGTATGACGTTGATTCAAAGATACCAAATCTCGCTCTAATGAAACTGTCTACTTGGCATAAATCCCTCGACGATGAAGTCCAGATGTACAGGCCGATTCTGCATCACACCTACGACAAGGTGTATGCCAGTACGATTTTCAATTTCAGTGATAAGGGCTATTTGCGTGATGACATGGTGATTGGGGGGACCGGATGGAACATGGAAGGTTCACTCCCCGATGAAGTTGAAACACTCGTCCCCGATTATTCCCTTTACAACTATCCGCACAATCTTGGTTTTACGCAGCGTGGGTGTCGCCTGAAGTGCAAGTTTTGTGTCGTACCCAAAAAAGAGGGCGCACCGAAATCGACTAACACGATTGATGAGTTATGGACGCAACGAACATCGAATTTTCTGGTGCTATTGGACAATGATTTCTTTGGGAACCCTGATTGGAAAAATCGGATCGCTGAAATGAACGAGTATGACTTGCGCGTCAACTTCAGCCAGGGCATCAACATCAGGAATCTAACTGAAGAACAAGCGAACGCATTGGCATCTGTGAAGTTCCGAAACATCAAGAACACGAGGTCGCAAATTCATTTCGCCTGGGATGATCCGCGCCACGAAAAACTGATCCATCGTGGAATCAAGAGGTGTTTAGAAGCGGGGATTAAAACCTGGCAGATGACGTTTTACGTTCTTATCGGATTTCACTCCTCAGAGTCAGAGGACTTACACAGAGTCGAGACATTGAGGTCTTATGGTTGCGACCCCTATGTAATGCCATACAACAAAGACGATGCCTACCAAAAAAATTTCACTCGCTGGGTAAACCATAAAGCAACTTTTAACGCCGTACCCTGGCATGAGTATTCCGGATGAATATGTTCGACCATGAGTGCGAAGGGATGTGCGGGGTTTAGATGCCTAGACTAGATCAACAGGTCGCAGAGTTAGACGATTACTATGCCTCACTGGTAGATGAGGGCAGGGCATCGCTCAACGTCGATGAGTGGGGAATTGGCGCTTATGAGGGCTATGCCGAGCCTATTGAGTGGATTATCGAGGGAGTATTGCCTCATAAGACGGTAGGGTTAATCGCCTCGATGGGTGGGGTCGGCAAGTCCTACCTGATGCTGGATCTCGCGGTGAGAGTCGCGGCTGGCCCAGGTCGTTGGGGTCAACGGTGCTTCGGAGGGGAACTCAAGGATCAAGGGCCGGTGGTCATGGTCACCGCCGAGGATTCGCGGAGCGCAATTCACAGGCGGTTGAATCAGATCATCAACCCCGGTGAACACGCCAAATTAGATGACCTATACGTCGTGCCGTTGCCTGACGCTGGTGGCACAAAGGCATATCTTGAGTGCATTGGCGGCAATTACACGATGACCGCAGCGTGGGATGACCTGTGCTCGGAGATCATCCGGGTCAGTGCGGTGTTGGGCCTGATAGATCCCATGCAGGCTGTCGTTCAGGCTGATGTGAACTCCGACCCGGCGGCAGCTCAGTGCTACTGGTCGAGTGTGTCAAAACTGACCGCCGAATCTGGCGCAAGTGTGCTCACCAGTCACCACATGAGGAAGGACGGCAACGTCGATGGTGTTGCAAGCGCCCGCAGTGCAATTAGAGGAACTAGCGCTCTCGTAGACGGCTGTAGATGGGCATATGCTTTGTTTCCTGTGCCAGATGACGAGCGCCGCAGGGCCGAGAAGGCCCTGGGCGAGTCCATCGGCCCCATGGAACTCGTCAATGGTGCTGTGGTGAAGAGTAATGAGTTCGGCATGGGCGAGATGGTGACTTATCGCCGTGACCCGGCGAGTGGTTTGCTTATAGACATCAGCGACGAGTTACGCGATGAAATCGCGGCAGCTTCCAAGCTGAGTATCGAGCAGATCCAGGAGATCTTCTTTGAGGTGGCGAGGCGTTGGGATAACGGTGATCCGTTCTCCCATAGTCCGAGTGGTCGAGATAGGTATTTGGGTAAATGGATGGCTGAAGAATTCAACTTCGACTATGGAACTGCCAAGAAATATGTCTCGTCCTGGATCAAAGATCGGAACCTCGTGATCGGAGATCACCCTCACATCAAGAGGGCCAAGGGGCTTCGTCGAAGGGAGACTCCAAGTGGGTGAAGTGCAAATTTCACACTTCACCCGTACTTCACCTACTTCACCCAAAAGGCAGGGTGAGGTGAAGTGTGTATAAGACATACACACTTCACCCTTCACCTGCCCGAGACCTTTAGCTGCACTTCACCACACTTCACCATGACTATGACGCGAGGAATCATTTGGGAAGAGGGCAATCGCCACGGGAAGCTCGAAGTGATTGCCTATGCTGAATCGACCAGCAACGGGGTCAGGTGGATGTGTCGCTGTGACTGTGGTCGTAGCCATATCGCGTTTGGTCGAGATCTCCGCGCTGGCCGGGTCAAGTCATGCGGTAAGTGTGATCGTGGCGAGGAGGCGTTGTGGGACGCTCTGAGCAAGATTAAAAGCCCGTGTGACAAGGGCTGTGAAGCATGGGAGTCATGCAAGGAAGAGGAACTGGCCTGTCAGCCATTTGCGAATTTCGTGAAGTACGGCTGGGACACCGCTGGGT
>PVBE010153588.1_pt1 | contig 12664 bp, 10 predicted proteins | sample 1631181 | NCBI WGS metagenome assembly PVBE01 (sample SAMN08397723, study PRJNA350692) | Marine metagenome, whole genome shotgun sequencing project. | isolation source: water | place: Pacific Ocean | collected 2012-04 | reverse complement strand
TTTCTTTTTCGTTTTTTCCCATTTTTTACTCCTGATAGAACTTTACCTACGAGTTCTTCAGTCGATCTTACTGATTCACCATGACCAACAATATGTTTCCAAAGTTTTATCATGCTTTTAGGATCTTTTAGAGCGAGAAGAGCTCGTGCATGACCAGCTGAAATCTCTTCAGTCCTGAGGCTCATCCGGATTTCCGGTGGAAGTTTTAAGAGACGTAGAGTATTGGAAATTGCAACCCGTCCTTTACCAACAGCCTGAGCGATAGATGCATGAGACATCTTGTATTTTTTTGCTAAGATCGCAAACGCTTCTGCCTCTTCCATTACATTCAAATTCTCACGCTGGATGTTTTCAATAAGAGCATATTCCATCATTTCAGCTCCTTCTTCCACATTCAGTATAAGTGCTGGAACTTCAGTTAATCCAGCAATTCTTGCTGCCCTCAATCGTCGCTCTCCAGCTACTAATTCGTAGTTATCCTCTCCTACTCGAACTGAAATAGGCTGAATGATACCTTTCGCCTTGATGGATTCTGCAAGTTCATGCAAACTTTCTTCATCAAACTTTTTCCTGGGCTGATGAGGATTAGGGGCAATGAGACTAACGGGAATTTGCAGGATTGAATTGGGACCTGCTGTCTCATCGGTGGTTTCTCTAATTAGTGCGCTTAGACCTCTTCCGAGTTTTTTTGCTGTCACGTTTAAGTATCTCCTCTGCTAATTTGAGGTAATCCTGTGCGCCAGTGGAATTGGCTTCATAGAGTAGTATCGGTTTCCCATGACTTGGAGCTTCACCAAGACGCACATTCCTTCTTATCACCGTTTTAAAAATATCTTTCTTGAATTGTTTCCTCACTTCCCTCTCCACACGTTTTGAGAGATTGAGCCTCTTATCGAACATTGTAATCAGCACACCTTCAATATCCAAGCGTGTATTCAAGTGTCGCTGTACAAGCTTAATAGTTTTCAGAAGTTGGTTAAGACCCTCCAATGCAAGATACTCACACTGCATTGGAATGAGGATAGATTTTGCTGCTGCCAACCCATTTAATGTCAGAAGACCAAGAGATGGTGGACAGTCTACCAAAATATAGTGAAATTTTCTAAGCACTGACTTCAATGCATCTCGTAAACGATATTCCCGAGCCATGAGTCCTACCAACTCGATCTCAGCTCCCACCAAATCACTTGTACTTGGTACTATATAAAGATGATCCAGATGGGTTTCGGTTATGGCTTCCTCAATGGGATTATTGTTAATTAGTACATCATAAATGGTGGTCGAACTATCCTTTATTAAATGAGAAAGGCCTGTTGTTGCATTAGCTTGAGGATCCAAGTCTATTAATAGAGTTTTTTTCTCAGAAACTGCCATACCGGCTGCCAGATTTACGGCAGAGGTCGTCTTCCCGACACCTCCCTTCTGATTTGCAAATGCGATTACTCTTCCCATCTCTTCCTATCTAAAGCAGTTAATTGATACGTATGCGGATAGTACTATTTGCTGAATTATAGCAGCTCGAATTTAACGGCAGCATCAGGGAGATACAAGGATATTTCCGACGAGAGCTCAGTTATTTCTCGACGAGAAATCATGGGAAATGGCTTGCAGGTGATACAACAGGAAACTAAATTGAATCCAACTGTTATACTTGAATTAATTAAAGAGAAAAGAAAACGAAGTCAATATATTAAATAGGTTATAATATGAGAAAACCCATTATCCTTATAACCGGGGCAAATGGTGAAATCGGCCACGGTCTTATTCGTTCTCTTTCACAATCTTCTCAAACGGATAAGATGGGCCTCGATTTGGATAACTTGGACAAGAGTATTCGTCCACACGTACAGGAATCTTTACAGGGTAATATTTTGGATCGTAATCTACTCGAGAGGATTAACGCTGAGTTTGAGGTTTCTGCCATTTACCATCTTGCCGCCATCCTAAGTACTAGAGCAGAATTTTCTCCAATGACAGCTCATGATGTCAACGTGGGGGGTACCATTAATTTACTCCATCTTGCAATGGAGCAATCCATAAGCCGGGGACGACCGGTGAAATTCTTCTTCCCAAGCTCCATTGCTGTTTACGGGATGAACAGCCTGGACGCAAAAAATCTTGCGGGACCCGTGGGCGAAGACGAATACCGCCATCCTGAAACTATCTACGGCTGCAATAAACTCTATTGTGAAAATCTGGGCATCTATTTCTCTCGTTTTTACAAACGACTATCTGCTGTATCTTCACGTGGTCGGGTAGATTTCAGGTCAATCCGTCTTCCAGGACTGATTAGCACTCAAACTCTTCCGGCCGGTGGAACCAGCGATTTTGCTCCAGAGATGATTCACAGAGCAGCTCAAAATAAACCTTATCACTGCTTCGTTAGAGATGACTCAACCATACCTTTCATGACCATGGAAGACGCCATTAATGCTATTCTCAAACTGATGGAGGCTGAAGAAGATTCTTTATCACGTTCTGTTTATAATGTGACATCTTTCAGCCCGTCAGCTGGTGAATTTCGCGATAAGACACTGACCTATTTCCCCAAAGCTAAAATTGACTACATCATCAATGATAAACGTCAATCCATTGTAGACAGTTGGCCTGCCCAGGTAGATGACAGTAAAGCTCGAAAAGACTGGAGTTGGAAACCCAAATACGATTTTGATAGTGCATTCGAAAACTATTTGATTCCTGAGATTAAGAAACGATACGAAATATGATTTTATCTGACACTAAAAGATTAGAATTAAAACCCTAGTAGAAGTATCATCACTGAATCATGAAGAAATAATGGACACACTTAAACCTAAGCTGAAAGAAGAATTGCGGAGCATCCGGGAAGGAGGACTGTTCAAAGACGAGCGTGTAATACAATCACCCCAAAGTGCAGAAATAACGGTAAGCGGAAAGACCGTACTCAACTTTTGTGCCAACAACTACCTCGGATTAGCAAACAATCGTCAGCTCATCAAAGCCGCTCAGCAAGGGTTGGAAAAGTGGGGATTTGGGCTCAGCTCAGTCCGCTTCATCTGTGGGACACAAACCATCCACAAGGAGCTGGAGCAAAAGATCGCCCAATTTCTGCGCACCGACGATACCATCCTTTACACCTCCTGCTTCGATGCCAACGGCGGACTGTTTGAAACGCTGTTGGAACCAGAAGACGCTGTCATCTCCGATCAACTCAATCACGCCTCAATCATTGACGGCATCCGCCTCTGCAAAGCTGAGCGGTTCCGCTATACTCACGCAGACATGTCCGCGCTGGAAAAGATCTTGAAACATACACAATCGCACAAGGTCAGACTCATCGCCACCGACGGAGTCTTTTCCATGGACGGCGATGTGGCCAAGCTGGAAGAAATCTGCGATCTGGCGGAGAAGTATAACGCCCTTGTCATGGTAGACGATTCCCACGCCACCGGATTTTTTGGTCCTGCCGGCAGGGGCTCCATTGACCACTGCGGAGTTATGGGCAGAGTGGATATTGTCACTTCAACTTTAGGAAAAGCTATGGGCGGAGCCAGCGGCGGATTCACTTCCGGGCGGCAGGAAATTGTGGACATCCTAAGGCAGCGTTCACGGCCGTATCTTTTCAGCAACAGTGTTGCGCCGTCCATCGTCGCTGCCGGCATTGCATGCATTGATATGCTGTCCGAAACGACAGAACTTCGAGACCGTTTGGAAGAGAGTACGATCTATTTCCGGGAGAAAATGACCGAAGCCGGCTTCGACATTCACCCCGGTATCCATCCAATAATTCCCATCATGCTGGGCGATGCTCAGCTTGCTCAGGACATGGCTGCTGATCTGCTGGACAAGGGAATCTACGTGATCGGTTTTTCTTTCCCAGTAGTTCCCAAAGGAGCCGCTCGAATCCGGGTGCAAATCAGCAAGGCACATTCTAAGGAACAGTTGGAAATGGCGATTGAAGCATTTGAGGACATTGGGAAGAAATATGGGGTTATCTAATATTAATAAGCGAGAAAGACGCGGCATGTGAAATTTCGCTCTGCAAAGAACTGAATGAGAAAAAGGTAGTCAGGTGGATTCGTCAGCTTCTGGAGTTGGTAGAAAACGACTAATACCTTGCCAAAAAGTAATTGCCTCCCTAAAGACACTACGGTAAATTCGCCACCGCTTGATCAAGATAAATATCTTTTGACCAGCAAACCAAATAATGATATCTCAAAATAACAAACCGCGTATTTTTATCAGTCTGATGATACTGTTGATAGCCGTCTGGGCCCTTTGGCCTTCAATAGAACTCCAGTTTTTCCCTCCAGACAATAATGCAGAAATTGAGGCACTCAAAAAAGAGTCCATTAAGCTAGGGCTTGATCTCCAAGGCGGAGCCTCTTTCTTACTTGAAGTGGAAATACCAACTCTTGTAGAGAATCTGGCGGTTTCTGTAAAACCTAAAGCTGACTCTCTCCTTGCAGCCATTATATCCGATGCAAAAAAAGGCGATAGCCAAGAAACCTTTATCAGCCGTTTTGTTCAAGCAGCAACAACTAATGAAATTCAACTCAGACGCCACTTCGAAGGACTAGGATCTACAAATGCTGAAATCGAGTCCGGTCTAAATGCAGCAGCAAATGACGCTATTAATCAGGTGCTTGAAATATTACAAAACCGAGTGGATGAGTTCGGTGTGTCCGAACCTACTATTCAAAAACAGGGGAGCCATCGAATAATCGTAGAGCTGGCCGGTGTGACCGACACTGATCGAGCTGAAGCTCTTCTGGAACGTACTGCATTGCTGGAATTTGTTTATTTAAAAGATGGTACCTCTACACAAAATATTATCAGCAAAATTGATGCTATCCAATCCGATGGTGATACCGCACTTGCAGAGTTGGACACTGTTGAGGCTGACACGAACACGCTGTTAAAAATAGCAGATGAAACATTACTAGAAACTGAAGCTATCAGCATAAATAACTTCACATCTTTACTGATCCCCACTCCTTCCGGTGATATGGGGGTTCCTCTTTCAAACCGGCCTCGTGTAAATAATATTCTTGAACAGGAAGATGTAAAACAGATCATTCAAAAAGATTACGGACGATTTGTCTGGAGCAGTGATCCTCTAAAATCTTCTGAAGAACAAGAAGAGACTTACATACTCTACTATCTCGATGCTGATCCCAATAATCCTGAACTTACAGGTCAAGTAGTAGAGGACGCTGTGGCCGATATTTACAATGGTCAGCCTATTGTCCGGTTAGGGATGAATTCTGAAGGAGCAAAGACATGGTCAGTTATCACCAGCCGGGTAGGCGACAGAGTAGCTATTGTTCTGGATAACAAGGTTCACATGGCTCCTTCCATTCGTTCGAAGATTACTGACGGTCGTACTCAGGTGGAAGGCCTGGATGACATGGAAGAGGCCAAAGATATCGCCATTGTCCTCAGGGCAGGTAAACTCCCTGCTCCCATCAGAAAAGTATATGGTCACGAAGTGGGTCCTGCTCTGGGGCAAGATTCAGTTGATAAAGGAACAACGTCTATCTTGGTCGGACTGGTGATTGTGCTGTTATTCATGCTCATCTACTATAAATTTGCCGGCTTAATCGCTGATATCGCGCTGATCTGGAATATATTATTGGTATTAGCAGTACTGGCTATGCTTGACGCCACTCTCACCCTGCCGGGAATCGCTGGCTTGATTCTGACGGTAGGCATGTCGGTGGATGCAAATGTCATTATTTTCGAGAGAATTCGTGAAGAAATGAGAAAGGGGAAAACAGTCAGGGCGGCCATTGACAGCGGCTATACTCGAGCTCTTACGACTATCATTGATGCCAATGTGACAACTCTTCTTGTGGCACTCATTCTGTGGCAGTTTGGTACAGGGCCTATAAAGGGATTTGCCGTCGTACTTTTCGCTGGAATCGCAATAAGTATGTTTACCGCCATTTTCTTCACTCGAACTATTTTTAACATAATCACATCCCGCAAACAGTTAAAAACGTTAAGTATATGAGATTTCTATCAGAAACTAAAATTGATTTTCTCGGAGCACGCCGTTTCGGTTTCGTCATTTCCGGTGCCCTCCTGCTGGCTGGGATGATTTCACTGTTCTTACAAAACGGTCCTAAGCTGGGAATTGACTTCACAGGCGGTACCAGAGTAATGGTCAAGTTCGATAAATCTGTGGAAATCAGCTCTGTACGTGATGCACTTGCCATCGTGGAAATAGAGGGCGAGACCTTCGACTTCAGCAAAGCAGAAATCAAGCTGGAGCGAGACAAAGAATTGGGTGATCTGGTGAGTGTACGCCTCCCAAAACTGCCTGAGACTGTAGATGATGCAGATGAGGCTGTTATAAATAAACTCATCAACGCATTTCCCGAGAGTGTTCCCAAAAATAAAATTGAATTCAAGCTATCCACGGACACAATCGGCCCTAAAATTGGATCCGAACTTCGCGGGAAAGCTATTCTCGCTATTATCTCGTCTATCTTGATGATCCTAATTTATGTTTCAATTCGGTTTCAATTCAAGTTTGCTATTGGTGCCATAGCCGCCCTGGTCCATGATGTTCTAATAACTCTCGGCATCTTCTCTATCATGGATTACGAGATTTCACTAGTAATCGTGGCGGCATTTTTGACGATTGTTGGATATTCACTTAACGATACTATTGTAGTATTTGATAGAGTACGCGAAAACCTCAAACGGCTGAAACAGGAAAAATATGAGGCCATTATCAATAAGAGTATTAACGAATCACTCTCAAGGACTATAATCACCTCTCTGACCACTTTCATGGTAGTCTTTATTTTATGGCTTGCCGGAGGTGAAGTAATCCGCTATTTCGCTTTCGCTATGATGGTGGGCATTCTGATTGGAACCTACTCTTCCATGTTCGTGGCGAGTCCTGTAGTAGTGGCGTTGCACAATCGCTATGGCGAGAGCAAAAGCCGATAAGGCGCTGGCTCTCCGCCTCCACAATATTCCCACACTTACACTTATAATAAAATGAATCCAGCTATTTTGCTGACCTTTATTCTCGTGAGTTGTGTTTGGGGAACTACCTGGTACGCCATGAAGATAGGGTTGGAAGATACGCCTCCAATCCTCGCAGTTGGTTTACGATTTGCAATTTCTGCTACGATTCTCTGGGTCATATTTCTTTTTCGTAAAGAGCAGCTTGTTCTAACAAAAAATGCCGTAAAAGTATATCTGGCATTCGGTGTTATTAATTTTAGCTGCTCGTATTCACTTACCTATTGGGGAACCAAATACATACACTCAGGACTCTCTGCAGTCATCTGGTCAACCTTTCCCATCGTTGTAGTTCTATTTGCCCACTTTATGCTCCGTAATGACCGAATTACTACTCAGAAAAGTGTCGGTGTTCTGCTTGGGCTTATAGGGACATTACTGATTTTTGTTCAGGATAAGACAGCTTTTGAGGGATTTGACCTAAAGGCTGTAGCAGCTGTCTCAGTAGCAGTACTGTTGGCAGCATGGCCTAACATACTCTACAAGAAACACCAGAAAGAAATACCTCACTTCCATCTGAATGTTGTATCTCAGACCATCGCAGTATCTGTATTGCTACCGGTTTCCTTTCTTATTGAGGATCCTCTGAGCGTCGAGTGGAGTTTGCGTAACACTGCAGCTCTCTTCTATCTCGCAATCCCGGGTACAGCGATTGTCTGGAGTATTTACTTTTGGCTCTACAAACACCTTAAGGTTACACAAATATCTACCATCGCTCTCATTCCTCCCATCATCGCCGTCATTTTAGGATGGCAGCTATTGGGTGAACAATTCACACCGAGGATGCTTGCCGGTGCAATCCTCATCTTTTCTGGAGTGTTATTCGTAAACTACAGACAAAGCCGACCGCCGGCAGTTGAAACAACACTCTAAAATGCTGTTTCACACAACACTTAAAGCACCTATTGGTCTTCTGAAAATTGTTAATTCAGAAATTGGAGTTCGCCGGATTATACTTCCCAGTGAGTCAGATGATCTATTTATTACCAATTTGAAAATGATTGAAGATACACGCCTCCTCCGACCGGTATGCGATGAACTCACCGCCTACTTTGACGGCACGCTCAAAAAGTTTACTGTCCCTATTGATCTTCAAACTACACAGTTTAGAAAACTGGCTTTGAATGAAGTGAATTGTATTAAATATGGAAAAACTGCTTCCTACAAAGAGATCGCCGAACGGATCGGAAATCCCAAAGCCGTCAGGGCTGTAGGCGGAGCCAACGCTCATAATCCCATTCCAATTATCATCCCTTGTCACAGAGTTGTTGCACACGATGGTACACTGGGTGGTTACGGAGGAGGATTGGAGATGAAGAAGTACCTCTTAAGGCTTGAAGGCTCACTGTTCGATTGAGTATTCACCCACAGGGTACTACGTACTATTTTCGATTTTCGATTGATAAAACAAGGATTGACTGTAATTTCACTACGTTGATATGAGCAGTTACATGAAAACAGTACGCAGTAAAATTATTACCGGTTTGATTACTCTTGCACCGGCAGCAGCAACAATCTGGGTATTACAATTCCTATTCAACTTCTTTGATGGTATGGCCGCTCCTCTTGTGGATAGAGTTCTAGGCAAACACATACCGGGGCTGGGACTTATCGTCTCTTTTACTGCTATCTTCTTTCTAGGTATTTTGGTTACAAATTTCCTAGGGAAGAAACTCATTCAGTGGGGTGAATCTCTGCTTCAGCGAATTCCAATTGCTAAATCTATTTATGGTACAATCAAACAGATCACTCAGACATTGGGAGGCACTGGAAACAGAGCTTTCAAAAGGACAGTGCTGATCGAATATCCCCGAAAAGAAATGTGGAGCCTAGCCTTTGTCACGGGAAAATCTATAGATCAGGATGGAATTAATTACATTCATGTTTTCCTTCCCACCACACCCAACCCCACGTCGGGCTTCATGCTCATCATACCTGAATCCGATTCGATTGATGCTCAGATGTCAGTTGAAGAAGGGATGAAAACGATCATTTCTGGGGGAATGATTGCTCCAGAGAAAAACCAGATTAGTTCTACAGGAAATAATAAAACCGGCCCGGGGGTTTAAGTGGGGTTATTAGGAGGGTGAGACAAGTGGCCCCCAAGCCGGCTTCTTCAAAACAGTTTACTCATCCCTGTTCTATTAAGTTCCCGACTATTTCATAATGCTCCAAATTTTCTCCGTAATCATCCTCGGATATCTTTTAGGATCAATCCCCACCAGTCTTACTTTAGGTAAAATTCACAGCCGAATAGATATCAGAAAACACGGCAGCGGCAACGCTGGATTGACAAATGTCTATCGTGTTCTGGGGGTCGGCCCTGCACTGGTGGTTGCAGTTGTAGATATCTCGAAAGGGTGGCTTGCCGTCGCTTTAATTCCATCTTTTTTTCCCGATCTCTTCATCAATGACATCCATCTTGCAGGAATTTTAACTGGCTCTGCAGCGGTGCTCGGCCACACCTTTACTCTCTTCGCCGGCTTCCGCGGAGGCAAAGGAGTCGCAGCACTACTGGGGGTGATCATTGCACTTTATCCGACTGTTATTCCAATTTGTCTGACCGTTTTTGTCCTCACTCTCATAACTTGGGGATATGTGTCTGTTAGTTCCATGACTGCCACTGCTGCCTTGACATTTGGCGTATGGATACTGCCTGAATTTGGTTTTGAACCTTCAGGAATCTCCCTGAAAATCTTCACCATACTCATCTTTTTCTTTATCATATTCACCCACCGAAACAACATAAGAAGATTGCTAAAGGGGACAGAAAATAGGTTTGAGAAGGTTGTACTGTTTAAATCTAAGAAGCGTAAACTTTAGAGAATTTTCCCGTCATCATCAGTAAGCATGAGCTGCCGGACAAGCGGAACAGGGGGAGCTCCAAAAGAGAGTAACGTGTCGTGGAACCGCTTGACTGAAAACACATCTCCCTCTTGTGCTTTCCAGTCCTCTCTCAACTTGAGGATCATCAGCTTCCCCAGAGTATAGTTTAAATATCCCGGATCAAAAGTCCCTCGTTCTGCTTCCTTTTGGGCTGGAGTCTCCGCCATAAGTGCATTTTCCATAAGAAAATCCTTTGCCTCTTCAACTGTCATTTTCTGAGTATGCATCTTGATGGAACAGATAAAACGACAGTCCCGGAGCAACGCTTCAGAAAGCTGTGCCAGTCGATAACGAGCTTCACCCTCATGCCAACCTTCGTCCAGCATCATCTCTTCGGAATAGTGAGCCCACCCTTCCCAGAAAGAATAAGCTCCGGCAAGTTTGGATACCTTTGAAGGGGCGGAAAGTGTATGGAGATAATGAACATAATGTCCTGGGTAAGCTTCATGAACTGAAACACCGTCAAGGGTTGCGTAATCAAACTTGGTAAGCCACTCTTCTTTCTTTTTATCCGGCCATTCATCCAGAACATTGGTGACATAATAAAAAGATTCTGTCGCTGACTTTTCATAGGGACCCGGAGTATCACACATGGCAAAAGCCCAGCGGTAAAAACTGGGGGTTTCTTCAACATTGATGCGAACTTCAGAGGGAATAGTGACGAGGTCTTTTTCTATGATAAAATCTCGTATCGCTTCCAGCATCTCTTCAGTATCTGAGATCAGAGAGTCTGCTTGCGGATGATCTTTCGCAACCTCTGCCATAACTTCTTGTACACTTTTCCCGGGCATGAATTCTTGTGCAAGCTCCTCGAACATTAAACTGTTTCGTGATAGATCCTCTTCACCAATTCTTAAAAGTTTATCCAGTTCAATCTCAACTCTTTCGCCGTGACGAAGCATATCAATATAATTAAAGCGGCCAATGGCAAAGGTATCCGTTGATTCCGGCAGAAGAATCTCTTCCATGTACTTAATGAAAATATCTAGAGCTTTAGTGGCTCTAATAACTGACTGTTCCAAATCAAGCAAGATGCTATCTTCTTCGATCTCACTAAAATATTGGAGGACATCCTCACGATAAAAATCTCTATAGCCTTTATACATTTCGATGGTAGTAGTTAGATTAATTTTGGGGAGAGGAGATTGAAGATTAAATTTTTGCTGATCAAGAAAATGGGGGATCGCTTTTAGATGATCTGCTGTGTGTTGAGCCCGAACAGTAATCGTATCGTAATTCCGTTTTAGATAAGTGCTGACATCAAGATGAAATTCGTACGCCATGGGATCTTCGGCCCACCATCTTAACTGAAGGAGCCCGAAGCGTTCATATTTGACAGCTTGAGTTAATTGAGCAAGATCTGCAGAATCCTGCAGGCTGAGATTTTCCTCCCCCAACCTTTCAGCTTCTAGTTCATAAAAGCGCAGCCGCTTGAGAAAACCCATAATGTTTTCATATGAAAAATCAGGTATCTTGCCAAGATAGCGATGGAATCCGGCATAACGTCCTTCAGTTGGATTATAACTGAAATAATCGTCATAGAAGCGATTGACGAGATCGTTAAGCTGTTCCTGCACGGACATCGTCTCGCTCCTTTGCTGTCACTTTTTTAAAATTTATGTCCAACTGAAATGTGCCATTGGGGAATTCGCCATTCATTGTCATGATAACCGATGCCGTAATCTACTCTAAACAACACATTTCCCGGTATAAAGAAACGTAACCCGATACCGGTACCTATTATGGGATCTTCACTAATCATATGGGAAAAGTTATCGTCTGCAGCACCAACATCAAAGAACTCAGCCAGAATCAAGCCGAATTCAGTGCCAAAGCTTGTCAGCCGCTTGGGGATCAAAGTCTGACGCAGCTCCGCTGAGAAAAAATAAGTATTTAACCCCGAGCGAAACGATTCCCCCGCATAGAGAGTCGAATCGAGAACTTCCCATCCGCGGACGGACTCTGCGCCCCCCACGGAAAGAGTTTTGTATGGGATGCTCTCACCATAATAGTTGTGGAAAGACAAGGATAAGCCTGCCACCCATTTCTTTTTTCCTGGAATCAGCAATTTGTAAGCTCTAGCTGTAAAATACAATTCAGTAATATTTGGCGAATCATCATTAAGCCCAAATTCCGGGCGAAGTTGAGTATCAATATAAATTCCTTCTGAAGGATCCTGATAGATATTCCGTGTGTCGTAAATCAACTGAAATTTCGTCTGAAAATACTGATGTTCAACATCTTGCTCTACTTCCGAAAAGAAATCAATCCACCTTTTCTCGACACTCACCGTCCCCCAGACTTTCCATTGATATCCGAAGTACCGGCCAATGGTTGTCTCCAGGTCAAGTTCTCGATATTCGTGGGGGAGAAATAGGTGGTCAGACAGGTTGTAGTACATATGTCCACGGAATGAAACATGATCACCCATAATCCACGGATCATTAAATCCGAATCCGCCAACTTCCTTGCGTCCAAATGTTGCAAAAAAGGACAGATCTTCATTCCTGCCCCTAAAATTTTTTAAAACCAATATTCCGCCGAAAGACCAACCAGACTCTTCTTCATACATTATTATGGGACCGGGGAAGATCCGCCATGACTCTACCACTTTGTATGACAATATTTGGGCTCCTTCTTTATCAGGCAGGAGCATTACCTCCACAGTAGAAAATATTCCGAGATTATCAATCCTGTTCCTATCTTCTTCTGCCAGAACAGAATCATAAGGAACATTCACGGGATGATGAATCTCACG
>PVBE012882160.1_pt1 | contig 12667 bp, 15 predicted proteins | sample 1631181 | NCBI WGS metagenome assembly PVBE01 (sample SAMN08397723, study PRJNA350692) | Marine metagenome, whole genome shotgun sequencing project. | isolation source: water | place: Pacific Ocean | collected 2012-04 | reverse complement strand
TGCAACAGGTTTTTTATAATTAAGAATCCAAGAACTGCACCCATCATCAACCCCGGTCAATACATCCGCGGCTCTAATCGCTTGAACTAGCTCTGGGTGAAGTGGATTAACTATCGCTGACGTCATTCCTGCAACTATCGACATTGGCAAAAAGGCATTGTTAATACCGTTACGTTGTGGCAAACCAAAACTCACATTTGAAGCCCCACAGGTTGTGTTCACCTTTAGTTCAGAGCGCAACTTGCGAACTAAATCAAAAACCTGATTACCTGCCTGTGCAATCGCCCCGATAGGCATAACCAATGGATCTACAACCACATCTTGAGGTTTAATGCCATAATCAGCTGCATGCTCGACAATTTTTTTCGCCACATTAAATCTCTCGTTTGGATCCTGATTGATGCCAGTCTCGTCGTTCGAAACTGCCACAACAGCAGCTTCGTATTTTTTCACCAAAGGAAGGACACGCTCTAACACTTCCGTTTCGCCTGTGGTTGAATTAACTAATGCACGACCTTGATAAGCTGCGAGACCAGACTCGAGCGCTTCAATAATTGAAGAATCTATACATAAAGGAACATCAACAACTGACTGTACACGGCGTATAGCTTCAGCTAGTATAGCAGGTTCATCAGCAAGAGGGATTCCGGCATTGACGTCAAGCATTTGAGCGCCCGCTGAGACTTGTGCAATAGCATCCGCCTCAACCCGCGAATAATCCCCAACCTTCATTTCTGCGGCAAGAATTTTTCTACTGGTTGGGTTGATGCGTTCTCCAATCATTACAAAGGGCTGTCCAAAACCGATTGTAACTTCTTGTTTTGCTGACGATAAGGTTGTAGCTGTCATTCTTTAATTTACTCCGTGTATTATTAATAATTATCTTTAGGCGACTATGGCTTTCTGCCATCCAGAACTCCAGAATTTTTCACCATTTCTGCAACGTGTTGCTTTAGCAGATTTTCATATTCCATTGATATCTCCGTTTTAGCATTGACTACTATCACAACCTTTACTCATCTGTGATTGGTAAAGTAGGACTGGTTGCTGGCAAGAGCTTCATCAAGCGCCAGTGGATAGGCGTCGAACTGTTTTACCAGATCAAAAAAAGTCACCATATTTTGAGGTGAAATGTCATGTCCGATATTGTGACAGGGCGCAATGATATAGCCCCCATTGCGACCAAGGTCGTGAATCCGCTTTGCCACCTCCCAGCGCAGCTGGTCAAGGCTGGCATTGGGCAATAACTGCTGCACATCTATCGCCCCGTGAAAAGCAAGTCGATCACCAAACTGTTGTTTGAGGGCCTGGGTGTTGTCCATACCCTGGATCGAGGTTTGTACCGGGTTGATGATGTCCACATTCATTTCGATAATATCTTCAATGATCGGCAACACCGCGCCATCTGTATGCATCATCAACTTCACGTCTGCCAGACCTTTGATATGGTCATGCAGTTCTTTCATCTTTGGCTTGAGACGGTTCCGAAATACTTTTGGAGATATCAACATTGAGGTCTGGGTACCCAAATCATCCGTAACATAAGCAAGTTGCACATATGGCCCTACCTCTTCCATATAACGAGTCCACATTGTTTTCAGGGACCAGGTGATTTTATCCAGCAGTGCATCAGCAAACTCAGTATCAATAATCAGATCCATGAAGAACTGTTCATAACCCCGCATTTGCAGGGCTGTCATCAGAGGACCGGCTTTGATGGAATCTGCCCCGATAACGTAGTCGGTGTTTTCATACAGGTATCTGGCCTGTTTACGCAACCCCTTGAATTGACGGGGATCATATGGGTCAGGCCAGTTAAAATCATCCAGGTTTTTCAGAGTGGCTGTTTTTAAGGGTGCGTCACGGAGCACATCAATTGCGTAATGGTCCTCTATTGCACGGTAAGGAACGCCCCACATGTCAATATAACCATCCACATCAGTACGTTCCTTGACCTGCACCCAGTTTGGGACCAGCCATCGGAAATCGATGCCAAAACGCTGCAGCAGTGCTTCATCAGGCACCACTGTCTGGGCCATGCGGTCCAGTATTTTGTCCGCATTTTCCATAGGCACATCGCTGAGATAGTGCTGCAGTTTTACGTAGGCTTTCTTATGGATAGAGCCAATATGTTTACCCATATCAACCAGAACCCGCTCTGGTTGCCGGTGACTCATTGCCGTGAAAAAATTCTCTCGTGATGTCATCGTCATAGCTGCATTCCCCATTCAATTAATAAAAGATTTTGCTATCTTCACAGCCCGGCTCGCATCTTTTGCATAACCATCTGCACCAATTTGGTGGGCATAATCGGCAGTTACAGGCGCACCACCAACAATAATCTTAACGTTCTCTCGTAATCCCGCTGCTTCAATTGCTCGTATCGTACTTTCCATACTAGGCAGTGTTGTAGTCAACAAAGCGGACAGCCCAAGAATATCAACACCTTCCTTAACAGCATCTATAAACTGTGCGGCATTAACATCTGTGCCTAAATCGACTATCTGAAATCCAGCCCCTTCCAGCATCATCGCCACAAGATTTTTTCCAATATCGTGCATGTCACCTTCAACCGTCCCAAGGACAACTTTGCCAATCGGTTCAACACCAGAGTCGACTAGATGCGGTTGCAAAACAGATAGTCCGGCCTTCATTGCCCGTGCTGCTAACAACATCTCAGGGACAAAGTATTCACCCTCTTCAAACAGACGCCCAACTTCTTCCATTGCGACAATCATGCCTTCCATAAGAATATCTGAGACTGAAATGCCAGCATCAAGGGCGGATTGGACATTTGTGGGAACAATTTTCATATCGCCATCTAGTATGGCTTCATAAATGTTATCTAAATGATCCATTTTCACATTCCTATTTCATAAATACAACTGCGTGCTTCGTCCAAAACGCAGTTCTCTTAGAACACTCATCAGCAAAGTTCCATCACCAAGCCCTACGTCCAAAATATTCAAGGCAGGTTTTCTTGGTTTGATATTTTTTATTTTATTTGAATTTTTTTTCGCAACGACACTTTTTTCATTTGTTGTTGTCACAAATAATAAGTATTTTTGGCGACTATCAAAAAATCTAAAGTTATTATTCATTGATTATCGTGTAGTTTTACGTTTAATCAATCTTCCCTGAATCAGATGGTTAACAGGTTCAAATTCCGCATCCTGCAAATAATCATCAATAAGCTGGGTTGTTAATTTTGCCATTTGTCGAACGGGCTGTCTGATCGTTGTCAGATTGTAGGCTTGCCAGTTAGCAACAGAGATATCATCATATCCAACAACTTCGATTTGATGCGGAATTTTTTGTTTTGTTTTTTGCTTTATAAAATCTAGGCATCCAAAGGCCATGGTGTCATCCGCGCAGAAAATAGCTGTTATTTTTTTATTTTGTAATAATTTTCCTGCAGCTTTTTGTCCTCCCTCATAGGTAAAAAAACCATCTTCGATAGAAGTCTTAACTTTTGCGGTTTTTTTTAACTGATCCAAAAAACCTTTGCAGCGTTGTTGACTCACATAAGATCCAGTTGGACCTTTGATCAATCCAATATGTTGATGATCATTATCAACAAAGTATTGAGCAACTATTTCACCCCCTATCCGATGATCACAGGCCACCGAACTTGTTGTGGGGATGTTCCAATTACGATTGTAGGCTATAACTTGAATATGCCGTTCAGTGCAACTTGTAACAAAAGACTCAGTTGGTTTTGTTGCGGATATGATAGCAATTAGTTTTTCTTTTAAATATGGTTGAATAAGATTGTTATCAAGTTCTTCACCATCATCAGTTGTAATCAATAATACTCTGTACCCCTTGACTCTGAGGGCCTCATGTAATTCTGTTAGAACTTCAGGATAATATCTATTAGTGACATAGGGTAATATTACGCCCACTAGCCCGCCATTCTTTGATGAAGAAAAAGAATGTTTAATAGTTTGACGCTTATAACCTAATTTTTTTGCTGCTTCGATTACGCGTAATTTCGTGCGACTTGAAATGCTGGCTCCTTTGGTGAAGCACCGAGAGACAGCTGACTGAGATACACCAGCTAGTTTAGCCACATCTCGGGATGTTGGGTTTTTTAAATTATTTATCATTTATCCACTAATATATTATTCAACATAATGCATAAATATTCAAAACAATGCAATATTTATCTTTTCATAGGAGTAAATATAAATAGATATAAAAAAGAGAGGATTAACAATGATAACAAATATTTCTTACAAAGAGCAGAAAAACAAATTAAGTGTCTAAACAATGCTTTGCACAACATATCTAGTGGAAATGATACGTATGCATGTATGTTGGGGTAAATATGAAGATCCCATATACATGATATCAGTCTAGAAAAAATTCTTCCAATAATTTTAAAAAACAAAGTAAAAAATCTCTTAATTGAGTCGTCAAATCCAAGGCACTCTCATGAGTGGAAAGTTTTTCAAAACATTAAACTTCCTCAAGATAAAGTTCTTGTTCCAGGTTTAATAGACTCAACTTCTAATTATGTAGAACAACCCGAGGTAGTTGCTGAACGATTGATACAATTTTCAACTGTGGTTCCAAAGGATCAATTAATGGCAGGTATAGATTGTGGCTTTAGTACCTTTGCCGGATTTGGAAAAATTGATGAAAAGATTTGTTATGAAAAACTCCATGCTCTTGTTGAAGGAACAAAATTAGCTTCAAAAGTTATATAATTAATTTTTTAAATTATTGTATCGACCGAGTAAGTCAATTCCAACACATTTCAAAAAATGTAAGTGATCTATAAAGATCCAGTTTTCGGCCAACTTGTTACCATTTCTTCTATAAAGATCAACTACCCTCATTTCTCCCACTTTATCTGAACTTGAGGTAAGTCCCATATAATTCCTTCTTGGTTTCATCCTTAAATTAGGCCAACCAAACCATCCTCCATAACTTCCTTCAGCATTCTCGACAATATGACCAGTAAACTCAACATAATCAAGCCCATCTTCAAAAGGACCTGTATGACCCTTTAAATATCCTTCATAAGTGTAGGATGCGCCTATACCTCCAGGGCCCCACCACAACATATCTTTGTCCCAATCCTTTTCTAAATCTGGGATTGTTGTTTTCATTCCTCCTCCAACTAATCTATTAGCCATACGTATAATTAAATCTAATGTTTTTTTACCTTCTTCTTCTGGTTGCCGTTCAAAATTTAATCCATCATGTGTCATGGGACCTGGATTAAAACCAATCATTCCTGTTGACTCCGGAACTACAGGTAACTGAAGTTGTTGCATAAACTTCATAATATCGAGGAACAAAGAACCTTCTGTGATTTTATTATTTTCAATTTTATAAAATTCACAATACCATAACATAACAGCTTTTCGTGTTGGTATAATTCCCAAAAAAGACTCATTGAATAAACCAAGAAAATGGCCCATATTTACAACCCATTTTGAAGAGTGATTATCTATTAAATTTGTTCCGGCATAAAAAATATCCATGCGTCGTTGAATTGGCATAAAAGATTTTTTAATTGGTAACCAAAATTTATTGGCTATATTTTCAGCACCTACTAAGTCATTAAATGGGTGAACACATCGCAGGTGAAAGTTTGGGCTTGCGTACTTATTAATTACTTCAGCAACTGATTCTGGATCAGCTTTATCAAGCTCTTTTAAGTAATTGAGTACAAGATTTTTTTCAAACTGAAAATCAGGCATATTTAAATTTTAGGTATTATACTTCATTAATAAAATAAAGTTAAATATGCAAAGAATTAAATTTTCATTTAGAGGATAGCTAAATTTTAATTGTATCAAGTTCCGATTGATATTAAGAATCATTAGAACTAATTTTATAAAATTATTAAAATACAATATGAAAAACCAAAAAGAAAATTCTATTCAATTAAGAGTTGAAGAGCTGAAGGATCAACACATGCCTAATAATTTTGATATTTCATTAGAGGCATATGGAGGAGGTGGGACAGATAAATTTTTAAATCAACCACCAAAAGATTTGGTGACTCATTCAATGAAAGGATTTGAAACTCAATATAAAAACATTATTGATTATATAGTCAGAATTACGTATCGAATTTGGGAAGAAAAAGATATTGGTTATATATATGACACTTATAGTCATGATTGCCGTGTATGGGATGATTTTGGTTTGCAATCTGGCTCTGAGAAAATTGTTGCTGATACTGTTCATACAAATAATGCTTTTCCAGATATACGTCTTTTCGCTGATGAAGTTATCTGGGCTGGAGATGAAGATGCAAGTTTCCACACATCTCATAGAACAATAATTTCAGGCACAAACACTAGTTATAGTAAATTTTCTGAACCAACAGGAAAATCTGTTAGATTGTTGTGTATTGCAAACTGTGTGTCTAGAGAAAATGAAATTTATTATGAGCATGTTGTCTACGATACAGCTGCATTGATTAAGCAATTAGGATTAAACGTAAAAGAAGTCGCAAAAGAAGTTGCAAATAATAGAGATGCTGGGCCATTTGGTCCAGATTTTAGAAACTCAAGACCAAAGAGAATGTCTGGTCAAGCAAAACCACCAAGTTATAAAATCCCAGAAAAAATTACTAACGTGAGAGAGTTTGTGCACGCAGTATTTAATACAATTTGGAATAGAAGAAATTTTTCTGCAATCGATCAAGTTTATTCTGATGATATTGTTTTTGAAGGTTCAACAGAACGGATATACAGAGGAAAAGAGCAACTAAGAAGTTTTGTAATCTCAATGATTACATCTTTCCCAGACCTTGCTCTAAGTGTTGAGGATATATATTGGATGGGCAATGAGCAAGATGGATATTTAGTTTCAGTACGTTGGGCCGCTGTTGGAGCACATAAAGGTAATGGCTCTTTTGGACCTCCGACAGGTAAAGAATGTTATATTTGGGGCATTACACAATGGCTTATTGAAAACAATAAAATAAAAAAAGAGTGGACGGCTTTTAACGAGTTTGGAATATTAATGCAGTTACTTGGAAATTCTAAATAATGAATGCCGAATATAATAAAAAGTTAGTTGCTGATATGTATGTTGCATTAAACACAAAAAATTTGGATGCACATGATAAGTATTGGCATCAAGATATGATATGGCATGGACCTCCAGGTTTTGGAGATATTCATGGTTTAGAAAATTTTAAAGAACAGGTTATGAAACCTTTTTATGCTGCATTTCCTGACTATTATGTTGAGAATGATATAGTTGTTGCGAATGACACATGGGTGAGCGCAACAGGATATCTTACTGGTACACACAAAGGAACTTATTTGGATATTGAACCAACTGATAAGTTAATTAAAATGCAATTTTCAGATTTTTGGTTAGTTAAAGACGGAAAATTTTCTGAAAATTTTGTAATGGTTGATAACTATTCTGTTTTAAAGCAAATGGGAATCACATTTAAATAATTATTAATTATACTTACTATTTTACTTTGTGGTTTTTCTTTTAATAAATTTTCCTTGAATCAAATGATTTTCAGGTTCAAAATCAGGATCTTTTGAATTCTCATTTATTAATTGAGTGACTAATTTAGACATTTGTCTGATAGGTTGTCTAACTTTTGTTAAATTATACGACTTCCAACTTGTCATTGATTATGTCATCATACCCTATAGTTTTAATTTGATTAGGAATTTTTAAATTTGTTTTATCTTTAACAAAATCTGAACATCCAAATGCAATAGTGTTATCAGCACAAAATATTGCAGATATGCTTTTATTTTTTAAAAGTTTTTCAGTTGCTTGAAATCCTCTTTCATATGTAAAATATTCATTTTCGGCATCTGTTTTTTTATTATTGTTCATTTTATCCCCATAATAATATTCAAATACTTGAATAATTATTCATAATATTGCAATATTATCTATTAATTGAAAAATGTGCATATTGCACACTATTAACGTAGATTATACGCTGTTAACGGAGATGATAATGAAAAAAATATTTTATATAGTATTGTTTGCTCTTGCAAGTACAGGTGTTTTTGCATCTTGTAATGTTACAAGTGGAACAATAAACATACTCGCAAATGAGTTTGCAACACTCAGAATTTTAATGGAAGAAGCAAAAGAGTGTGCAGGACCAGACGCTGATTTTAGTGTTACACATTCAGTTGATCACCAAAAACTTCAGGGTCCAGCTTTAGAAGCAAATCCTTCAGAATTTACAGCTAAAATTGTTACAAATGGATCTATAACACCTTTGATGAGTGCAGATCTTTTACGTCCTTTGGATGATTTAGTTGCTAAGTATGGTCAGAATTTGCAAAAAAGTCAGCTGATTACTTTTGACGGAAAAATTTACGCCGTTGCATTTATGGCTAATGCTCAACACCTTTGGTACAGAGAAAGCGTATTTAATGAACTAGGCATTGCAGTTCCAACAACATACGAGGAAGTTATTGCTGCGGCTGAAAAAATTCGTGCTTCTGGCAAAATGCAAAATCCTTACGGGGGTGCCTTCAAAGCAGGATGGAATCTATCACAAGAGTTCGTAAATATGTATCTTGGTCATGGTGGTGAGTTTTTTAAACCTGGAACAGCAGAACCAAGCATTAATAATGCAAAAGGTGTTGCTGCTCTTAATGTTATAAAAAAATTAACTGAACTCAGTAATCCGGACTTCTTAACTCACGACACTAATGCAACTAAAATTGAATGGGAGTCAGGCAATGTAGCAGTGATGAATTTATGGGGATCAGGGGCTGCAACACTTTTAGACGATGAAGGTGATCAAGAAATTAAGGCTGATACAAGATTAGCAGCACCACCAACTGTAGGAGGAGGAAGTTCTCCAGCAACAACATTATGGTGGGATGGACTTTCTATAGCTAAAAATACATCAGATGAGAATGCAGAAGCGTCATTTAGAGCGCTTGTTGGTGCTGCCTCTTCTACTGAAATGGCAAATGCAAATCCTAATGCAGCTGTATGGTTGATAAAGGGCTACACTCCTGGAGATGCTGCAGTTGGTGTTTTAGCTTCCGCTCAAATGGGTGCAACACCTTATCCTAGCATACCTCACATGGGCTTATTGCACGGTGCTTTAAGCACAGAAATGGTTGAATTTCTGCAAGGTAATGAGTCAGCAGAAAAAGCTCTAGCTGATGTAGAAGCTGCTTATAGAGCCAAAGCTAAAGAACAAGGTTTTTTATAAACCTTTGAATTTTTAATTTTAAAGAGTGGAACAATAAAATTGCTCCACTCTTTTTTTTTTAATATAAAAGTAAGCAATGCCCCATAAAACTTTTTTTTGGTTCTTTTTTCCTAGTGGTTTGGCAATGATTCTTTTTATAGGCTTGCCTATATTTTCAAGTTTTTTTCAATCTTTGCATATTGAAACTGAGCAGATATTAATTGAGGTTGAGACATGTGATCCATTTGGTTGTGAAATGGAAATGCAGGTCGATCAAGAAGCAACTGGACTGTTAAGAGAAGAAAGTCCTTTGGGTCGTTTTAATGGCTTTGGCACGTATCTTGATAGAAATCATTTAGCATTTGATGATTTAGGTGCAGGATGGGAAACTAAAACAAGCATTCGAAATTTTCTATCTATTGTTTTGAACCTTCCTTTTTATAAAAGTTTATTGTTCACCTTGACTTTTTGTTTTTCTGTTACTCCTGTAGTTGTATGTTTAGGATTTGTAGTTGCGTTAAGTGTTAATGCTCTTGCTAAGAGTATTAAGGGTCCAGTTATATTTGGGACAATTTTACCCATGATTGTTACGCCGTTGATTGGTTCTTTGGTATTGTTCTGGATGATAGACGCTCAAGGGATATTAGGGGCAACACTTCAAAAAATACTCGATGATCCGAACTTATCTCTTAAAGCCTCGAGAAATTTAACTTGGATAACGTTAATAATTTATGGAATCTGGCATAACACACCATTTGCATTTGTAGTATTTTATGCAGCGCTTCAAACAGTTCCACAAGAGCCTGTTGAGGCTGCAATTATTGATGGTGCATCAAGATTTCAGCGGGTTAGGTATATTGTTTTACCTCACGTTTATCCTGTAGCAACCTTTATAGCACTAATATGTTTGATGGATAATTTTAGAGTTTTTGAGCCAATAATTGGTTTTAGTGCGGAAGGAGTTGCCCAATCATTATCTTGGATGATTTATAAAGACCTTAGAAATGAAACTCTCATGTTATTTGGATCAGCAGGCGCAACTTCCATGTTAACAATTGTAGGAGTTGCAATTTTGTTAACACCAGTTCTCATAAGAACATGGAAAGAATTCAGAACGGATCGATAAAATGGAATCAAAAGTAAATAAATATTCAAAACAATTTATATTATTTAATTCAATTTTTATATTTTGTTGGTTAGTTATTTCTATCTTTCCTTTTCTTTGGACCTTCTGGGGATCATTCAAGGTTAAGGCAGATTTTTTTTCAAGAGCGGATTGGTGGTATGCAGTAAGTGGTGTTAATACTCTTATAGAAACCGGGGGCAGGTCTACATTAGAGGCTTATATAAATTCTTGGATAGAAGGTGAGTTTTGGCGAGCTGCAAGAAACACTGTAATAGTTACATTTTCTGTTGTGACTATATCGCTATTTCTAGGTACATTAGGTGCTTACGCTTTATCAAGATCGACATATAAGTATGCTTTTTGGATTCTAATTGCCGCTTTGATTTTTAGGGCTATGCCCCACATAACACTCGTATCAGGATATTTATTTCCTTTTTTTCAACTTAAGATTTGGGGAATACTGCCGACAACAATTATTGTTCTTGTAGCAATCAATCAACCCTTCACACTGTGGTTACTTTATTCATTTTTTAAAACAGTGCCAAAAGAATTAGATGAAAGCGCTCTAATTGATGGAGCTTCTTATTTTCAAACTTTTCGACATATCATTATGCCTGTTATGTGGCCTGGCGTAATAACCGCAGGTTTATTTAGCTTAATGTTGGCTTACAATGACTTTACTGTTACCGCATTGCTTCTTAATCAAGAAAATTACACTATGGTTCCAAAAATCAATGCTTATTTAGGAACAGTTGAACATGGAGGTAATTATATGTGGGCCGTAGCAAGTGTTGTGTCAGCAACAGCACCTTTATTTATGATTGTAATGTTTTTTCAACGACAACTTATTAGTGGATTGACTACCGGTGCCGTTAAAGGATAAATGAAATTATATATGTATCTTCAAGAACACAAACTTAACAATAAAACAGCACTTGTCACTGGTGCAGGCAAGGGCATAGGTAAAGCATGTGCTATTGCTTTAGCGGAAGCAGGAGCAGGTCTTATCCTTGTCAGTCGTACGCAAAAAGATTTATTAGCTGTTCAAAAAACAATTAAAAAATTAAAACGTAAATGTACTTCTTTTGTTTGTGATATATCCAATTATGATGAAACTAAAAAATTATTTTCTCAAATAAAAAAATTGGATATCCTTGTTAATAATGCTGGAACTAATATTCCAGAACATTTTCTCAAAGTAAAAAAGAAAGATATGGATTATGTTGTTGATCTGAATCTTAAAGCCGCATTCCATGTTGCGCAACTCTCCGCACTTGTTATGAAAAAATCAAAAAATAGAAAAAAAATTGGTGGATCTATTATTAATATGTCTTCTCAACTTGGGAAAGTGGGAGCCCCAAATCGCAGCGTATATAATATGACAAAATTTGGCATTGAGGGCCTTACAAAAGGTATGGCCATAGATTTAGCAAAAGATAATATTCGCGTGAATACCGTATGCCCGACTTTCGTGGACACACCGATGGTGAAAAAATTTTTTAAGGACAAAAAATTTATGAAAAATATGCTTGATAACATCCCCCTTGGATGTTTTGCAACCGTAAGTGATGTTGCAACCGCAGTTGTGTTTTTATCATCTAACGCATCATCAATGATGACAGGATCCTCCCTTATGATTGATGGAGGCTGGACCGCTAAATAATTTCTATTTAACTGATGATTGCTCTATCAACCCGTTTTGTTTCAGGGACATCTTTTTTGATAAATGATTCTCGGTAAGTTATGTAAATCACCGAAACAAATATTATTGCTCCTCCAACCCATGTCCAAATATCCGGTATTTCCGAGAATATAAACAGTCCAATTAAAGACACCCAAATTAACTTTGTAAATTGCAAGGGCATTACAAATGTGGTTTCACTCATTTTTAACGACTGTGTCATGCACCAATGGGTCAATAATCCAGCTATCCCCATCATTGAAAAAATTAGCAGTTGATTGAATGTGATGGATTCCCAAAAAAATAAAGACATGATAAAAAAAACAGGCGTCATGAAAAGAAGGTGATAAAAAATAATTGTCATATTAGTGTCAATGCTTGATAGTCGCTTGATAAGTATAAGGACAAACGAAAAGCTCAACGAAGCAATTAACATTAACAAGGCGCCATATTCAAAGGGAATGTAACCAGGACGTATGATCACTAATATGCCTATAAAACCCAGTATTAGAGCGGCAGTTCTATGTAACCGGATGATTTCTCCTAAAAAAAACACTGCCAGAACAGTGGTAAATAAAGGAGTTGTAAAACCTAAAGCAGTTGCTTTTTCTAGTTGCATCATTCCCAGCGCGGAGAACCAACAAATCATGGAAACAATATTGATTATGCTTCTAGTAAACTGCAATTTAATATT
>PVBE010568618.1_pt1 | contig 12668 bp, 13 predicted proteins | sample 1631181 | NCBI WGS metagenome assembly PVBE01 (sample SAMN08397723, study PRJNA350692) | Marine metagenome, whole genome shotgun sequencing project. | isolation source: water | place: Pacific Ocean | collected 2012-04 | reverse complement strand
CTTTGCTAGAATAGGACATTATTACTTTGCGCTTACACCGGAGAGGAAATGGTTGCAAGTATTTGATAAAAAATGAATATTATAATATTTATTTTTTAATAAATTAGAAGCTATTGAAAGGTATACCTCTCATGATTTAAAAAATGATTCTTGAATTACGAGAGGTATAGGTGCTTTTTCCCCCTTATTGAATGGATGTTTTCCTGAGGAGGCGTACCCCTAAAGCAAAAACTATAAATGCTGTTTCGACGACTATTATTTGTTTTAAGTATTTTATATAGACTTTATTTTTTTCTTGTTGAGCTATGTGCTGTTCTTGCTGAGCGAATTGCTGCTCTATTAGCTCATCTCTAAGCTCTAGTAGCTCACATCTAAGGGTGTCTAGTTTAGTATTTTCATCGACAAGCTTAGTATTTTGAGAATTTTTGGTGTCGAGTTTTTCTTTTAGCCAATCAACTTTATCTGCTAGGCAATCAATTTTCGTTGTTTTGGTAGCGACTGTTTTTCCTAGAAAATTAATTTCCTCTACTAGAGTAGCAATTTTCTTTGTTAGAGCTGTATTTTCCTTTACTAGAGAGGCAATTTCTAGTTCATAAGAACTAGGAGGTAGAGGCAATTTCTAGTTCATAAGAACTAGGAGGTTCTGGAGAAGAGAGGGAGCGATTACTGAATTCTATCGACATACTCAAAGAGCTCATTATAATTTTTGATATAAAATTTATTTAAATGTAAAAACAAATCGTTAAAGCTATATAATCAGAAGTAATCTTATCTTGAAAAGTTGAATTTAAGCCACAATTATATTCATGAATGGAAGCAGTTCTTATGAGGCTATCCCACTAAAGTGAATAAATGAATTTTTTGTCCATTTTTTGAGATTTTGAAGATAAACTTATAAAGTTTATCAAAAAAGGGGTAAAAAAGATCTAAAATGGAGGAAAAAAGACATCATTCAATTTAGTGGGATAATTTCATAGATAACATAAATAACCCTATGAATTTGTTTTAGAGAACATCTCTACATTTTCGGCTACATTTTTTCCGAAACATTTTTTAATTTCTTCAAAACTAGCACCTCGTTTTACTGTGTCTTCTATAAGAGTTGAAATTAAAATGTCTTTTTTATAAATGCCATGTCTAAGAAGGTCATTAGCTTCTAAAATCGTATGGTAGCTTTGGTTTGGATAGTCTGAGGAAAAGGCTACAGCTTCTACGATATAATGTAGATCCCCTTCATTCATTTTTTGGTTAGAATAAGCTTCTTTTAAAGACCTTACAAAATCGTCATAACACATCAAAACATCGGCGTTTTGACTGATTTCACCTCTGACTTCTGAAATATGCTTTTGAATTCGAGATGTTGCTGTTTCTGCTTGCTCTTCTATTTGATTTTTAGGATCTTTTAGATCTTTATAATTTTCTGGGGCTGAAGATGTAAAGGGAGTCAAAGATCCAAGAGCCAAAATAAGTGAAAGTAGTTGCATAATTTATATCCTTTTTTTTGAAATAACTTATGTAAAATAAACTTATAACAAATTAATTAGGTTATTATTGTATTTGTTTTATTAATTAAAGTAAATTAACTTAATTAATATTTGAGTTAACTTATTTTTTTAATTGAATCTAAAAATTTTTAAAGTTATTTTAAATAAAATGATCACTCTTAAGGGTAAGGATTCTTATGCATACAAAGATTTTTTTTATTTTCAGTATTTTCTTAATAGGGAAGGGCTTCTCCCAGGAATGGGAAATAGGGAGGCTATGGTTAGAAAATCTAGAAAAGAAATATCTTGCAGAAAAGCATAATGATTTTTTTGTAGATTTGGAAAAAAGATATCAAGAAGCTCTTGAGGAAAAACAGTTTGAAAAAGTAGATCCTTTTAAAATAAATTCTAGAGATTTGAGTTTTGATTTTAAAAGAAAGATAGAAAAATATCGAAAAGAGATAAAATGGTTAAATACCAAAACAAAACGCCAGTTATCTAGTATTATTACTTATCAGCCTCATTTGGAAGTATCTAAAATAGCGAAAACTTTACTTGAAGGGGAGCTGGAAGAATCGCTTGAAGAAGATTTTGAAACTTTAAAATACATTCTTTCTCAAGATCTAGTTGCAGAAAAAATTCGCTCTTTGCTTAAAGAGTTTTATATTAAAAAGAAAATTCTTTTAGGGAAATTTTACTCGGGTAAAAAAAGTTCTGAAAGATTTGCTCAGTATCTGGATGAAGTGGGGTTGTTGGGCATGGAAAGGAGAAAAAAATTGGAACAACTTCTTGCAGAAAATCATGTGAATAAATTGGAAAAAGTTTTGGGAAAAATGAAAGGCGCTCTTTCTGAGCAGTATACTATGGCTTATTTAAAAGGCCTTGCAAAGGGCTTTGTAAAAACACAAAATATATCAGAGAGGAGAGTCGGGTTTATTATGAAAGAGCACTTTCATGCGAAAAAAAACATTCATGGATCTGATATTTTTAAAATGAAGCACTTGTAATTATGAACCTATCTAAATAAAATTACATTTATGAAAATAAATGATATTGAAAAATCGCACAAAGCTATTCAAAGATATATTCGAAAAACACCCTTGATCCGTTTTTATGCTTTAGAACTGTTTTTAAAAACAAAGGCAAAAATTTATCTGAAGTGTGAAAACCTTCAAATCACTCATAGCTTTAAGATTAGAGGGGCAATGAGCGCTCTTCTTTCCCTTACAAATGAGCAAAAGAAAAAGGGAGTGGTCACGCGCTCTTCGGGAAATTTTGCTCAAGCTCTTTCTTATGGTTGTCACCATCTTCAGATACCAGTTACAATTATTATGCCTGAAAATGTTCCTCGAGTGAAAAAAGAAAAAACAGAAAGATATAACCCTAAAATTCTTTTTGGTAAAACAAGGCAAGAAGAAGAAGAACTGGTCGAAAAAATTGCGCATCAAGAGAAAAAGATTCCTTTTTCTCCTTATAATTCTTTAAATGTTATGTTGGGGCAAGCAACACTTGCTTTAGAAATTTTAGAAGATGTAGAGATCAAATATTTTTATTGTCCTGTGGGAGGCGGAGGGTTGATGAGTGGTAATGCATGGATTTTAAAGAAAAAAAAGCCTCAAATTGAAACAGTTGCTATAGAGCCTTTACAGGCAAATGATTTTCAACTTTCTCTTAAAGCAAAAAAGAGAACAGCTTTATCTCATCCTCAGTCGATTGCAGATGGTCTTTTGGCTCCTATAGTAGGGGATCTCAATTGGCCTTATTTACAAAAATATGTGGATCGAGTGGAGGTGGTATCAGATAATGCGATAAAAATGGCAATGCGATTTTTATATGAAAAAGCAGGTTTGATTGTTGAGCCTTCAGGAGCTGTCACAGTGGCTGCTTTGATGGAGTCCAAACAACTTTTAGGGGATACGGTTTGTGTATTATCAGGAGGAAATGTTGTGATGGATCAGTTTTATAAGTGGATTCAATGATTTCTTTTGTTTGTTTATTATTAGTATTTCTTTTCATTGCGCTGCGCTCAGTTCTTCCTTTTCGTTTGGGAATTTGGGTTTATATGAGTTTGGGAGCTTTGGTTGTCATCATTTTTAATGAAATCTCTTTAAAGGAAGCTTTTTTTGCGATCGATTATGATGTGATGATTTTTTTAGCTAGTATGTTCGTAGTGGCTGAAGCCTTTGAAAAAAGTGGGCTTTTAGAAAAAGTTTCAAATTATCTATTTCAAAAAGGGGATCAGGCTTACAAGTTATTTGCTTATATTATTTTTGGTTTAGGAGGGCTTTCTGCACTTTTCATGAATGATACAATTGCATTGATGGGTACACCTCTTTTAATTCATCTTACTAAAAAGAGAAAAGAGTACACAAAGCCTCTTCTTTTAGCCTTAGCTTATGCAATAACGATGGGAAGTGTGATGAGCCCTGTCGGTAATCCTCAAAATCTTTTGATCGCAACAACGAGTATACAAAATCCTTTTTGGGTTTTTTTGAGGTATCTTTTTTTTCCCACTTTTTTGAGTTTAGCGGTGTTATATCTTTTTTTTGTGATAAAGTTTCGCTTTATCTCTTTACCCCAAAATGAAGTTTATGTAAAAAAAAGCTCTTTTCAGCCTCTTGTATTATGGGCTTTTGCCATCTTTTTATGTCTCATTGTGCTCAACCTTTTGTTGAGAGGTTCTTTTCCTCTTTTTCTAGTCGCTTTGATACCTGCTCTTTTTTTATTGGTTTTTTCAAGAAAAAATCTTTTGCGAGGGATTGATTGGAGAACTTTACTCTTTTTTGTATCGATGTTTATTTTAATGAAGAGCGTTTGGAATCAGACACATTTAGAAAGTATTTTAAAACAAATTCCTCATCTTTTTACAGTCTTTGGAATGCTAAGTTCAGGAGTGCTTGTCAGCCAGTTGATCTCAAACGTTCCTTTTGTGTATCTTTTGCTTCCGTTAATGCCTGACTCAGATGCTGTATTGATGGCGCTCGCGGCGGGTTCTACTCTTGCGGGGAGTCTTTTGATTTTAGGAGCAGCAAGTAACATAATTATCATTCAAAATGCTGAAAATAGATCTGTCACCCCTTTTACTTTTTTTGAGTTTTTTAAGTGGGGGCTTCCTTTAACGTTGGTGAGTTTTTTCATCTACTGGATATTTTTAACTTAGGATTTAATACTGTAGATAGGAACTTTTTTATCGACGTATAAAAAAGAACCAACAATACCTACGAAAAATGAAAAAGGGATGCCATACATAGCCCAATACCAAGTATACATTCCTGATTCACCAAAAAAACCATAAGCACTTATGCCGCATATACAGCCAGCAATAATGCTTGCTATCACACCTACTTTAGAAGCTCGTTTCCAATAAAAGCCAGCAAGCAGCCCAAAAGATAAAGCAGCAACAGGAATATTCGCTAAAATCATTTTATCAAAAACTTGATCTATTAATGTATTTGAAAGCAAATAAGAACAAAAAGCAAAACTTAAGATAATCATAATACTCCGATAGCATCCCTTCTGTGTTGTGTTTTTTGTGGATGTAAAATCTGCCATCCACATTGCTGCTATCGCGCTCCAAATACCTGTTAGTGTAGTAGCACTGGTGGCAAATAAAAGGGCATACATACAACCCTTAATACCTATGGGAAGGCATTGATGAATGAGATTTGGAAATGCCATTTGTGGAGAGTCACATAAATATCCTCTATATTTTAAAAATGCTGTAGCGACAATAGCCGAACCGTAAAGAAAAAAAACGATCATAGAAGCCAAAATAACAGACCAATAAGCCACTTTTTCAGATCTAGCAGCAAAAATTTTTTGTCCATACCAAGGGGCTAAAATATAGGTAAACATAGTTAAAATTACTAACGAACATACAAAGCGTAAAGGCAATATAGTCTGCGATTGTTCAATGGAAAATATAGGAGTGTCTGAGATCGGAAAAAGTGAAGAGGATTTCCACATAAATAGGGCTATAAGAGGAAAAAATATAAACATTAAAATAAAACTGATTATATCTGTTCGTATAATTGCCATCAGCCCTCCACGAATACTCATGCAAAGAATAATCGCTAATAAAGATCCGCTGATCACCCATCTATTCAAAAAAGGCAGCATAGGTTCAAATAACAGGGTAAGAGATTTCACATAAACAGCACTAAAACCCAACATAGAAACAATTAATAAAACGCTTGTGCCTATTCCTACATTAGAGCCATATTTTTGTCTAAAAAATCCAGCGACTGACTCTCCGTCATATGCTTTCCATTTTTTCGCAACTGTCAGAGCATAAAACAGTAATCCTAGCAAAAAAACAAACGGCAAGACCAAAGCCCAAAAGCCAGAACTATATCCTAAAGAGGAAAAGGAAATCAGTGTAGCGCTATTAAACTCCATCATGACCAAAGTAGCCGTCAAAGAAAACAAAGAAGTTTTTCTACTTCCAAAAAGATAAGAAGAATCAGTCACTATACTTTTTGATCGATACATTCCTGAAAGGATCAATAAAACTACTATTAGGAAAAAACAGATGATGTCTATCGATGTCATAGATTTTTTCGGTATAGATGTAAATTTTACATCATATACTCCTTAACTTAAATTTCCGAACAATTGTATAGAAAATAGTTTTTTTGGAGAATTGTCAAAGAGATAAAAATATACCCATTATGATTCAAAAATCGGTTTTTGAATCATAATAATGGATATAGTTGTAAGGCGTAGAGGAATCAGCTTGAAGGTGGTTTTAAAAAAATTATGAAATTAAGAATTAGCTGCTTTTAAGCCATTTGATAATATCATCTGATTCATAAAGAGGTTTTCCATCATGAATTAGGCAGGGAACTTGTTTCTTTTCGCCTATTGCTATGAGCTCTTCTTTGAGAGAGGGGTCTTTTGACATATCTTTTAAGGTCATAGAGATATCTTCTGTTTCTAGAAAATTCAATACTTTCTGACAATAGGGACATTCAGGTTTGTAATAGAGGGTTAAGCTTTCTTCTTTGTATTTAAGGGACGATTTGTTTTTTTTCCCTTCTTCCTTTACTTTAAATTTTAATTTGCTGATTTCAAATTCAGTATCTAAAAAGTCTCTTGAAACGGTAGATACTTTTGAAACGTTATTTATTTTAGGAATACTATTTAATTGAATATCCATTATTTACCTCGAAAGTTAACAAAATAATAATGAATTAATTATAAATAAAACAAATATACTGTTCAATAATTTAAATTAAAATAGTTTTAACGTGTAATTGTTTAAAAATATTTTTTATATATAATCTTTTTTGAGAATTTTTAAGGAGAGCCACAAGTGAATATAGCAAGATGGATGATATATATAGGAATAGGGTTTTTAATTTTGGGGTTTTTAGTTTGGATTGGAGGGAAAATGCATATACCTTTTGGGCGATTGCCTGGAGATATTGCGATTAAAAAAGAGAAGTATGCTATTTATTTTCCAATTGTGACATCTATTTTTTTAAGTATTTTTCTCACAATTGTATTAAATGTGATCTTTTGGATTTTTCGAAAATGAAAAATGCCCAGGAAGGGACTCGAACCCCCACACCTTGCGGCACCAGAACCTAAATCTGGCGTGTCTACCAATTTCACCACCTGGGCTTCTCAATTAACAGCAGTGATAAAAATTTAAGACAATCAGTCCTTTTTTTCAAGAAGAAGTGGGAAAGTTGACTTAAAATGTTCATTAATTCTTATATGAACACATGGGGGAGGGAAATTTTATGCGTAAGATATTACTGGCTATGCTTTTTTCAAGCTCAGTCTTTTCCCAATGTATAGGCGATTCTAATGAAACTTCAGATAAACAGGCCTTTCAAAAAATAGATCAAAACATACTTCACCTAGAAAAAATCTACTGCGAAATGGAGATGTTTAAAGGAGAGACTCTTACCTTAAAAAATGATTTTGTAAATCTTGTTTTGATGAAAAATGAACTTTTAGATGAAATTCTAAAAACGCTTACCCTGTATTTTATGCAAAAAAGGATCTGTGAGAGCGACCCTCATTTAGAAAAAAAACTTTTGGTTGTTCATAGTATGATCTTCATTTTAGGGCAGATCAAAAACAATATTGACGTTGCTTTAATCTACCATCTTAAACAACAAATGAATGTTTTTAAAAGTTTGCTCTCCAGACAAGACCCTTATAAGATGCCTCCTTATAAAGAAATGCCTAAAAGAGTAAAACCAAGACGCATGAATTTATCCAATTAATTGGGTCAATTTTCTGGTTCGTAGATTGGATGGCTTTGAAAACCGATTTCCTTCACAGCGAAGATCAGCTTTGCAATCGGATCCCAAGGGGCCTCCTTGTCGATATGCAACAAAACCTCTGTTTGAGATTTATCCTTGGGTAAAAGACCAATATCGTACTGTCTAATCATTTCTTTTTGGACTTTTTCTATATTATCCATTTTGTAGCTATCAAGATCTGTCATCCATTTATAAGTACCATTTTTAGCGATACTGATATTGACATTGTGAGATTGATTTTGATTTTGATAAAGATTTGCCTCTTTATCAGGTTTGAGTTGCACAAGATTCACATCTGTATCAAAAAGAGTGGCTCTTGAAATGGCTAGGGTGGCAAAAAGAGCTAACATTAAAAATAAGAAATCAATCATTGGAGCAAAATTAAAGCCAGACATTGGCTTGATTTCTTCTTCAGGGAGTAAGTCCATACAAATCCTTTATCGAGCTTTTGATTTTTCCATTGTTTTGGGGATATCGATTAGACTGCTAAGCGATAAGGCTTCGTTTTCCACAAGGCTGAGAGTCTTTACAAGGCGGTATTTTAATGTTGTATAAAAAACCATGGCTGTAATGGCTACGATCAATCCTGATACTGTAGTTCCCACAGCTATTCCCAGACCATCAAAAAGTGCATTGATGCTTTCAATAGAGCGATTCACATCATAAAAGGAATAAAACATACCGATTACGGTACCGAGAAGGCCAAACATAGGAGCAATGACTGCAATATCGTTTAAAAGAGAAAGTCTTTGCCAAAAGGAAGCGGAAGCTCTTTTTCCTTCTGACTTCATTGAATCGATCATCACTTCAGCTCCATGCTTTCTCGAAGAGATTCCTGATGCGATAATGTTGGAAAAAAAATGATTGTGGCTTTCACATAAAAGAAGCGCTTGGTCGTAATTTTTTTCACAAAGATGCTTTCGAACTTCTCCTACAAAAATATCGGGTATAATATCTTTTTGTCGAAAGGTAATAAGAGAATAGAGCCAAATTCCTAAAGCAGATACTGACATAAAAAACAAAATAGAATAAATGATGGGAGATGCGCTAAAAACTTGTTTTAAATCAAGAGAAGAAGGAGCTACTTTGGCCACTTTTTCTTCATAAGTTTGCTCAACTACTGGAGTCTCAGATAGACTCATTTCATCGGCGTAAAGATAGCCCATAGAAATAAGGGCGATAAGGGGAATAAATTTAGTTAAAAATGACATTTGTTTGACTCTTTTGTTGCACTCTTCTTTACTTGCATAAACAAAAATAAGGAAAAGCGCAATCATTTTCAAGAGATGAGATGTATTTCCAAAAAAAGGGTTTTAATCATGCCTCAGTAAGAAAAAACTTTCACAGTGCATGAAAAACCGAAATCCTTTATACTTTGAGCTCTATGAAATTATCTGATTTAAAAATCCCCTTTTTACTTTCTGAAAGGAAGCCCACGCTTTTGGGCAAAATTTTGTATGTGCCTGCTTACTATTTTGACCATCAAAACTTTTCGTTCACATTAGATAAGGTATTTTCTCAAAGTCAGCCTGTTCATATTGAATTTTGTAGTGGTAACGGAAATTGGATTATAGAAAAAGCACAGGCTCAAAAAGAGGTGAATTTTATAGCTGTGGAAAGAAAATTTGAAAGAGCCCAAAAAATATGGCTAAAAGCTCAAAAACGCTCTCTTGAAAATCTTTTCATCGTTTTAGGGGATGCCCAGACATTTTCTCAATTTTATTTAGAAGAGAGTTCTATTTCAAAAGTTTATATTAATTTTCCCGATCCTTGGCCTAAAAGAAGGCATGCTAAGCATAGACTCATTCAAAAAGAATTTGCCCAAATGCTTGAAAAAATTTTACACAAAGGAGCTGAGCTGATTTTAGTTACAGATCATGTATTATATCGTGATCAGATGTTAGAAGTTCTATTTACTCATACAGAATTAAAATCACAATTTGAAAATCCTTGTTATCGAACAAAGTGGCCTGATTATGGAGAGTCTTACTTTGAAAATCTTTGGAGAGGTTTTGGCAAAGTGATCTATTATCTCTCATTTATTAACTGACGTTACGCGGCAGGAGCAAAAAATTAAACGAATCTTTTCCCGTCAGATTTTTCCAAAATATTCAAAGATATTCATTGAATATCTCTTCATATTTTGGAAAAGTCTGACAGAAAAATCTCTCATTTCTTTTTTCACTCTTGCCGTGTAACATCAGTTATTAAAAGGGAAACGATTGTATGTTAGAGCCTAAACTTGATCTTTCTTGGGATCAGAGTCATTTTTATATCGATGCGAAACCTTTTTATTTAAAAATTTTTGAAGGTGAAGATCCTCCTAAATCGTTTAACTCTGTTTTGATTAAGCTTGATGCAGAGGCTCAAGATTCTTTGAATTGGGATGAACAAATTAAAAGAGCAGCGCATCTTTCTCGTGATTTTTATATATTATGGCATCTTGATCTAGGAATGAACTCTCCTGAATTTTGTTTTAACAATCTTTTGAAGCGTAAATGTTGTGAGCTTGCCTTACAGCATTTTACGAAAACTATCTGGCCTCAATTTAAAGAAAAGACCATCGGAATTTGTTTGTATAAAGGTTCTATTGGGGGTAAAAATAAAGAAATTCTTTTCGATAAATATTTGTATCATCTTGAAGAGTTAAGCCATACGTTGAGTCATTTAGCTCAATTTTTAGTAGATGAGATTCCTATTTGTCTTTTTTTCGATGTTTCAAAGTCTTTTAGTTGTACTGAATTAGTACGTCTTTTTGATTTTGAGCGTTTTGAGCATTTTTTATTAGGGATTAAAGGAACATCTCTTCCTTTTTCGGGTCTTTGTTGGGAGAAAGGCCTATCGACACTGGGATATTTAAGCCGTAAAAATCACAATCGGAAAGAAAAAGAAACAGTGGGGTTTTTAGTTCCTCCATCAGGGGATTTGGAGAAAGTTTTTCAAGATCTGCAGCCTTTTAATTACCGATTATTGTATCAAGATTTTGCTGTGCTTCATTGGGATCAATTAGATGAGATTATTGTTTTGAGTCAATATTTTGATCACAAAATAGAGCGTCTTATTCAAGGATTTCAAGCGGCTGGAGGTAAAGTTGTTGTTTATGGCGATTCTTTAGGACTTAAAGAGGAAATCAACTTTCATGATTACTTAACTGATGTTACGAGCCCTTAGAGAAAAATAGATCTCAATTAGAGGGCGCGTAATATCAGTGAAATTGTCTTTTGTTGTACGATGATTAAACCCTAATATTCTCTCTATCACCTGGAGGCGGCGGAATAATGCCTATTTCAGCATCTGTACAACCCATTTCGCGCCAAAATTCTTGAATGTTTTCTTTTCGAGCTCCCCATTGTTGCATACCTACAGAAAAACCAGCGCCCCCCCCCCAAGGTTGATAAGGCGAGCTTTGTACCAGAATTTGGAACCACATCCGTAAGACGTCCAGGAGCATCTGCCAGTGCTGCTGCAAGCATAAATATATTGCCAAGGACTTTTGAACCTTTAGTTGCCGACTCTAAATTCATACAAGGAACGGCATTACATATTTTCACAAAAATTTTTCCATGCCCTAAATATTTCCAAAGCTCATCCAAAGAGGACTTTAGGCACTCTTGACCGTTTTCAGGAAGAAGGCGACCTGTAGTGCAGTCCATGAATTTGCTTAGAAAATCTCGAAGTTTATTTGGATCTAATCCATTTTCTTTTAAAATTTTTTTTATGCATTTTAGATCTGATTGCTGTGCTTGATTTTCACCCCAATACCCATAAAGAGCTGCAAAACTAGCAAGAGCTAGAACACCTGGTGATGATGCAGTTGCAGGGTTAATCATAAGCCCCCATATATTTAGTGTTCCTTTAAATATCGCTGCAGAGTGGAACCCTCCTTGAAGCATCGGGGTGACTTCTACAAGAGCTTGTGGAATACAAAATAGATCCAAAAAAGATAGAACCCGTTTTGATATAGGATCATGCTTAATGCTAAAATTTACATATTTCTTCGAGAGTTTGTAATTTTTTAAAGCCGTTAACTCATCTGCAACATAATCTTTAAGGCCTCTATAAATACCAGCGAACGCTATAAGAAATTTGCTATCAAATATATAAGAAGCAGCATAAGCAGAGGCCAATCCTTCAACAAAGGTTGACAGAAGGGCACCTAAAGCAATAAAACTTTCTTTGGTTACGCTTGGATTTTCTGATTGCAAGCCTTTTAGAAAGTCTTCTTTAATTTGAGCTAGTTCTGTTTCGCTCAAATCTTTTGCGCGTTCTTTTTGACATGCAGGTCTAGCAACATATTCCTGTTGTTCTAGATATTTAAGTGTAAAAGCAGCTGCAAAACATACGCCTGCTAAGGGGAACTGATAACTTGAATTCTTTAATGCTTCTAATAAACAGGAAAAAATAGCGATTGCTTTTTCCAAGGCTGTTGCTGTAGGATCTCTGAAAGAAGATCTACATAATTCATCCTTTGGTACTGGTATAATTGATATTCCAAGTTCTTCCGCAAGTTTTTCCATATCAATCACAACATCTGATTTGCTTGAGCTACAAGCTTGATATGTAGCATGTTTAGTTGGCACATACGGATTTGAATCTGCTCTAGGGGAACCAGATTGAGGTTTAGCTAAACTAGAACTACGTAAAGAAGGATCAAAAAGTTGAGCTGGCGCACGCGGATCTAAAGCTGGCACATGCGGATCTAAAGCTGGCACATGCGGATTTGAATCTGCTTCATCGAAAGCAGAGGAATGTTTAGCTAAACTAGAACTAGATAAAGGAGGCTTAGAAAGTTGAGCTGCCGCACGCGGATCTGCATCTATTTTAGAGAAATCAGCGGGAAGTTCAGCTGGCACACGCGGATCTGAATCTGCTTCAGGGAAACCAGAGACATATCTAGAAACAGGTG
>PVBE011288929.1_pt1 | contig 12669 bp, 3 predicted proteins | sample 1631181 | NCBI WGS metagenome assembly PVBE01 (sample SAMN08397723, study PRJNA350692) | Marine metagenome, whole genome shotgun sequencing project. | isolation source: water | place: Pacific Ocean | collected 2012-04 | reverse complement strand
ACTTTGATTAGTCTCAGTAACAGTTGACAGTCGCAGTTGACAGTCGCAGTTGACAGTCGCAGTTGACAGTCGCAGTTGACAGTCGCAGTTGACAGTTTGACCTGACTTTAAAAATTACAAAACTCGCCCTGGAATCTACCAGAGCGAGTTTTATTTAGATTCTTTTAGTCCAACCGCAGTCTATTGGGACTGTCTACTGTGACTGAGACTGTCAACTGAGACTGTCAACTGAGACTACCCTAATACTTCACCACCTTCACAAAGTCCTTGAATTTTCCATCTTCGGAAATTGCTACGATGTAAACACCTGAGCTGAATCCTGAGAAATCGAATACGGTTTGTGAACTGTCGAAATTCATTGCTTCAGAGATCAACACTTTGCCGCTCAAATCTGTTACAACAATCTTGCTGTTTTCAGCATCTTTCACGAAATAGTTAACCGTAACCTCTGTTCTCACCGGATTTGGATAAACCATAATGAAGTCTTCATCCAAAGTGATAGTAGTAACAGTTTCTTGCGGCAGGTAATTCGGATCAGCAATTCTTCTGAAGTTGTGATCGTAGCCACCTTCTGTAGTGATTAGCATATCTCTTGCGAGGTCGCTGTACGCACCACCATTCTCATCTATCAATTCAAGTACGCCCACCTGGTTGTTATCCAATTCGTAGAACTCACGGTTATTGGTTACCACTTCCATTTGCATTTGCTCAAGGGCCAACAGGTTGGCATCTTCAACAGTTTGTGGAGCAATCGCATTCAATGCTGCCTGGGCATCAGTGAATTCACCTTTTGCAAAATGGTAGTAGAAGCTGAACCATGCTTCGTTCGAACCATAATATCCATTTCCGGAAGTGTTGTTGTAGAATTCATTCAACTCATCGAAATCTGAATTCTGATTCAGCGAGAACAACATGGCCAAGGCTACCTTGAACCTTGTTTCGCTATTCAGATCCATCAGATTTTCCTGGTAATCCTCAGACAAACGGGTTTCACCACCTTGCTCTTCCATGAATCTTGATGTAGATAAATCAGCGATGTCATCACAGATTTCATCAGCACCAATTTGAGAACTAACTGTTCCAATTTGGTGACCACAAGATGCTGTGGAGTTGAACAAACCTGTTCCTACCGTGGTAACACCAACTGAAACTGTTGATACGCCATAGTTTCCGGCAACGATCATTGGGTTGCTTGAGAATACATCAATGGCACCATTTGGAATATTGTTGCTCACGAAGGTGTTTCTTCCGGCAGTTGCATATCCAGTGGCAGCCGAACCAATGTTTCCGGCAAAGTTGGTGTTATACACCCCATACTCCGTATAGTTATAGAAGAAGTTATTCCTGATTGAAGGAATCGGGTTACCGTTGATGGTTGACTCCAGGTAGAATGCGTTGGACGTTTCGAGCACGCAATTGCTTCTGAAAGTATGTCCACGATCGCCAGAAATAGTTTGACGATAGTACATGCCGATCACAACGGTTTGTGAAGTTTGATCCATGTTAATCTCGTTACAGGAGATATCGCAAGCCTGGCCATTGTCCATATAGATTCCGTAGAACTTGCTGTTGCGGATTTGATTATTCACCACCACAACCGTATTAGGATTGTGCAATTGTATGGCTGTTTCAAATCCTTCCACATAATTATCTTCTATGGAAGAGAGTGTAACTCGTAATCCATAGATCGCTGAGTTGGTCAATGAAGCTGATTGATAATCAGAAGAATTTCTGATTTCGTTATCGGCAATCACATTGTTTCCTCCATCTGACATTCTGATTTGATGTTCGGAAGGACCAAAGTCTCTGCTCACTTCAATTTCTGAATGCTCAACTCTTGTATTTGTACACGCAACCAAATCAACTGCACGATACATATCCGTGAAATTGTTGGCTGTCAAGGCAGCTGTTGAACGATACAAATAAGCGCCATGCATACGTTTGTTGGTTCCTGATTCAGCAGAATTGATGAAATCGTTTTGTGAAACCAAAGCAGTGAACGTGGTCAGGTATCCAAATACTCCAAAGTAGGTGTTGTTGAACGGAATATACACCGGACAAGGAGTGTTGTCGAAATTGATATCCGTATCATCATGAACGAAGGTGTTGCCTGTAATGGCTTCCTTGTATTTGTTCAGAACAGTGGTTACACCCCACTTACAGTTGTTGAACAAGTTGTTGGTTACCCTTGCATAAGAATCACCACCCTGGTTACCCCAGAAGAACAGTGCACGTTGCGCATTCTTGAAAGTACACTCGTTGACCACACCACCTGAGGCACCTACAAACTCAAATCCTCTCCAGCTCTTGGTCATATCGCAAGGACGGAAAACAGAGTTGTTTGCTCTCAATACAGCACCGTTGGTGAAGTAGATTCCGGCACATGTGTCGAACACTATGTCAACATTGGTTACATCGAAGATTCCTCCGTCAATGGTCAACACCACGTTAGGACCGAAGTAGTAATGTCCAGACCAAACCGTGTTTTGATTCACAATAGAAGTACTTGTCAATACTTTTTGGAATACAGGATCAATGGCTGCATAACAGTCGTTGCTGTCGCAAGGCAGTTGTATTACATCCAGAACATCTGAAGTATCTGTACACCCATTTGCAGTTACAATGATCAGGCTATAAACACCCGCTGTAGTTACAGGAAGGTTCTGACAGGTTCCGCAATTACTTGCTGCAATATTGGTTCCATTCATCACCCACTGGTAACTGGCATAACCTGGAGGTCCCGGTAAAGTATCAGGAAGACATAATTCAATACATCCTGTCAATACCAAACTCAGATCTGGCAAAGGCCAAACATTCACCGGCATGGTAGCAACGTTTGTACAACCGTTGGCATCTGTTACAGTTACGCTGTAAGAACCGCTTGTAGTCACATCTATCACGGAAGTGCTTTCACCATTGCTCCAATTCCATGCATAAACGTCCGGACCCGTGTTTGCGGTCAATTGAACGCTTCCTCCTTCACAGAATAAAGTGGCACCAGAAGCAGAAATTGTAACCACTGGAAGCGGAAGAACCGTTACAACAAATGGTGCTGAAGTATCGACACATCCGTTGGCATCAGTTACTACCACCTGGTAAATACCACTTACAAATGTGTTCGGGAAAATACAGGCTCCAGAACCGTAAGGTAAACCACTTACCAATTCAGTCCAGGCGTAAGTATAACCCGGGCCTTGAGTTGCACAAAGTTGTGCAGAAAAGTTGCCCTGGCAAATCTCATTCTCTCCATTCACTATAGCCACAGGACCAGGATGGAAAATCACTGTTACCGGACCGGCAACGTAAGGGCAACCCTTGGTTCCTGTTGCGGTTACAGAATAATCGCCTGTTGTATTCACGATAATGAATGGTGCAGTTGAACCAGTTGACCACGTATGAGGTGGAAACCCTGGTGCCCTTAGTGTATCCGTTTCACCGGAACAATGTTCGAGAGAGCCAAGGTATTGAATGGTATCGTTTTCAAGAGAATCAACATCGATGAATATAGTTGTAGAACCTACACAACCTGCAATATCTGTTACTGTCAAACTCACCGCATAAGTGCCCCATGTCAGGTAAGTATGACTTGGATTTTGAATCGAAGAATTAGATCCATCTCCGAAATCCCAGAACCATGAAATGATGCTGCTCGATGGAGTTGAAATGTCAGTGAATGTGATCGGAGTTAATTCACACAATGGTGAAGGTCCGGTAAAAGCAGCCACGGGCAATGCTGGAATAACTACCGTTTCAACATGCGTTGAGAAACAACTGCCATTTGTTGCTGTAAGCGTTACATTATACGTTCCGGCTGCCAGATAGGTGTTAGTCGGGTTTGGACCAGTTCCGAAGTTACCATCGTCAAAGTTCCAGGTGTAGGAAATCGAGTTTCCGGGTGTCCAGAGGCTTAGATCAGTAAAAGCCGTTGGTTGACCAACGCAGTTTATAATGAAATCAAAATCAGCAACCAAAGGAATTTCAATTGAAAATTGGTCTAATTGCAAACAAGTGTCTCCATTTTGATCGAGGAAATAACCCCACAACTCTACAATGTAGAATCCAGCTTCTGTGTAGGTGTGTGTTGTTGTTGGCACCAATGTAGGTTGAAACACAGTTGTGCCGTCTCCAAAATCCCAGGTATAATCAAACCCACCGAAACTCAGGTTCTGAAAATCAACAACATTACAGGATGTTCCGGATGGTGTCGATTGTCCCCTGATGATGCCTATCAAACCTGGGCAGCCACCCGAGCCACACACGACCTCTGTAACTGAAATACAATCAAAATCGGTGCAACCATAAGTATTTGTAACGGTTACACAGTAGGTTCCTGGTGATGAAACCGAAATGCTTGAGTTAGTAGAACCTGTGCTCCAGGAATACGAATATCCAACTCCGGTCAATGCATACAACACATCAGTATAAGTTGAACCAACACAGTGTTGAAGTACATTGGGTGATGAAATACTTGCTGTAGGACTTGGATCTTCAATTACATCCACTACAGCTATCAACTGGCATCCTGTTGAAGCTTCGGTTAAGGTAACTACATAAGTTCCGCCTATGGTTACTGTAATGGTTGGAGTTGATGCTCCGGTTGACCAACTATAAGAAGTATAAACTCCAGGATTCAACACAGTGCTTTGTCCGGCACAAATGTTAATTGTGCTCGGTAAAATTGATGGTGTTGGTGAGTTCAGGAATATCGGCAGTGTAACGATCACAGTATTATTACAACGCTGAACAGTACAAACCACAGTTGCAACGCCTGGGATATTATTCCACTGAATGTCAGCAGCGATGGTTCCTTGTCCGGCTATTACGCTTCCCCTGTTAGCCGGGCTTACGCTCCATGTGTAGGTAGCTCCAGCTACGGGAGTGATATTATAAGTGTTTACAGAATTGATACAACCCCCTGGTCCGGAAATGGAAGCTGTTGGTACAGGCAAACTGTCAACCAAACAGGTTATGGTATCTGAAGGACAACCCGGTGCATCGATCATCCGATGTTGTACGGATATACTATATGGTCCTGTTGGGTTCAAATCCCAAGTTACACTGATTGGATTTCCGCTTCCAGAAGCAGGTGTACCATTTTGAACAAACCATTCAAACGTAACTCCCGCTAACGAAGTAAAGGCTGTGTACATGTATGTGCCGCCAGGGCAAATTTCCTTATCTCCAGTAATGGAATCCGGTTCTGCAACACCAACTACATTGACTTGAATGTTGATGGTATCATTACAGTATGTTCCGGGAACTGTTGGCCAAACAGATACTGTTTGTGGCCCCATGGAACCATTAAACCAGATTCCGACAAAACCAGTACCAGCACCTGAAACAACACTGCCAGTTGTAGTTGCCCATTTAAAACTTGTTCCTAGGAATGCATTGAAAAAGGCCGTGTCTCCAAAACAAACTTCATCGGGCCCGAAGGCTGAATATTCAGGAAGCACATCTACAGATAGAGTGTCGTTCCCTTCACAGTCTAAAAGTTCGTTGTTCACATTTACCATCACAGTGCCATTTGGTCCACCAGACCATTGTACTTCAATGCACTGGGTATATTGACCGCTCAAGATAAAGCCCTCTGATGGTGGTACTGTCCAGGTATAAATTGAGCCTGGAAAAGTTGGCAAACAATAAGTTTCAATTGAGATTTGACAAACCGGATCAGGACCAGTAATGGTAGGATTGGTTGAAATGATCGGAATATACACTGTAGTTGGAACAGGGCACAACACGGGGCTACAACCGCTCACCTGAAGTGTCAATGTACCAACAGGACCAGATCCCCAACATACAGTTACAGTACTTAAAGTTGCACTTCCCGAAATCGTTCCGCCAACGGCAGTCCATAAATACGAACCACAGGAAGCTGGAGTTGAATAATCCGCACAATCACCTTCACAAACAGTTGTGGGACATTCAATTTCAGGTCCGGGCGTGTTATCGATGAATATCGTTGAAGTCACAGTATCGCGACAATGACATTCGTTTTCTACAATCAGGGTAACGGTATAGGTTGATCCCAATAAGTAAACATGCGTTGGATTCTGGTTAGTAGAAGTTCCACCATCACCAAAATCCCACCACCAGTTTATAATGTCAGAATAAGATCCATCAAAAAATGAAACTGGTGTATTCACGCAAGCACTGGGCACATGGGTGAATTGGGCATTGGGCGATTCGTAAATGGTAATACATTCTTCGGTAGAGTCAACACAACCAAAAATAGTTGTCTCCACAACTTTAATGTTTCCCGCAGCTGAAGGAACATCTCCCCAGATAACCGTCACGCAATTGGTACCAGCTCCGGAAATGATAGTTCCGTTTTCAACGGTCCATGAATAAGTGCTTCCGGAATTTAGAGGCGTACAATAAGTGATGGCCATACTATCGCAAACCGACATACAGACACGCCCTTCTCCCTGCCCTCCCGGGCCGTTGTGTTGCGAAGAGTCGCCAGCGCAAGTTGAAGTGAAGGACGCAGTAGCAGTAATTAAAGGATCTGGAAGTGGATGTACATTAATCTGCTCGGTGATCGTGTCCAACATTCCCAGGGAATCGATGGTGACAACCGTCAATGTATCAGTTCCAGGCGTATGCCAGTTCACAAAAACGCAGTTTCCGATAATAGACGTCACGGCACCTCCGTTGGTGACATCCCATAAATAAGTGCCCGCACCACTCACAGCTGGAACGGAGTACTTTTCAGTAGAGCCCTCGCAGGGTTCTAAATTGTTTTGAGCAATGGTATAACTGAAACAGAATACGATTGCGGTAAGAGTAAGTAGTAGATTCTTCATTTTTAAAAAGTTTTTGGGTACGGATGCAAAGAACGTTGGCCCAATGCTCTGAACTTTTGACAAATATTCGATTTTGTTGAATGGTTTGTGTTTTTTCGAAATTCGTACAAGATTCCTCGACAATCGATCACCTTTACCTTTCAGCACAACTATCCGAAAGTTTAAATTCTGAAAAGCCCCTTATTTTTGAATTGCACCTCAAAAATAACTTATGTGACTCTTCAGACGCACTAAAAATAACAGTAAGCCTTTAATTCGTCAAATAATAGATTTGGCCAAAGACGTGCGCTATTATGTGAAAAAGGCATTTCCGGGCGACAAAACCTACCTGGCAGAGTTCGGTTTTCCGAAGCTGCACAAAGTAAGATTCAGCACGCCTACCTTTATAATGTGGATGTTTGTGCTGTATGAAGTGGCAGAAACACATAAAGCGGCATTAAACGGTGTTGGTATGACCGATGCCAATATCGCCCAGATTGAAACCCATGCCGAAGATCTGTTGAAAGCCGATCGCGACCAGGAAACATTCAAACGAACCCGAACCCGGTTAGCCCGGGCAAGAACCACAGCTCTCAACCACATGTGGAGTTTTGTTACCCAAACCGCTTCGGCTGCCGAAATCATTTTTCGTGGTGATGAAGCCAACCTGTCAATGTTTAAACTACCCACCGTGAAAAAGCAGAAGAAAGATGAATAGCTTCCCTCGCGCCTCGCCCCTCGTTCCATTCCCATTTCTACAGTAACTTTGCGAATACTTGCGTAATTTCATTCAGCATCCTGCCGCCAAGACCTTTACAGCATTAACAGAATAATTCTATGAAATCTCTATTCTTTCGACAATTTCTTCTTGTTTGCTTGTCTGCAATCTTTTTGCAAACCGGTTTTTCCCAGGTTCCAAAAGGTATTAATTACCAGGCCGTAGCCCGCGATGCCATTGGACAGGTGATGGCCGAGGAAGCACTGGTTGTGCGGATTGTATTGCAAGACGGAATGGATAACACCGAGGTAATGTATGTTGAAGATCACCAGGTGAATACCAACCGTTTTGGCTTGTTCAACCTGGTGATGGGTGATGGAAACCCGGTGCAGGGCAAGTTTTCTGAAATCGATTGGGCTGAAGCTGAAGTATTTCTGACGGTTGAAATGGATGAAACCGGAACAGGCTTTTTCCGTGAAATAACCACCACCAAGTTATATAGTGTGCCTTTTGCTCTGCATGCCGAAACGGCAGGAAAAAGTCTTGAAACAACTAACCGGGCTCTGGCCGATAGTGCCTGGCTATTAACAGGCAATACCGGAAGTTCGGCTGTTTTCAATTTCATGGGTACCAGCGATTTTGAAGACCTGGTTTTCAAAACTAATAACATGGAACGGATGCGGATCAAAGCGCAAGGCGCTATTGGCATAGGCACCACATCACCTTCAGTTGAACTGGAAGTGTTTGGAAGCGCAAGGGTGGGCGATGGCTCTAATTATGCCCAATTAGATGCCGATGGCGACTTGTTTTTTAAGGGAAGCGGTGATTACCTGGTAGGCCCCAACCGCTATGCATTTCGTTATTCATTGTTGGAAGACTTTGGGCTATTCTTCAATGCCCTCACTTCAGAATATCAATTTATGGGTGCCGGGCCAGCCAGTATCCTTGATATTGATGCCACCAACGGAAGACTTTATATCTATGGAAGTGCAGGAATCGGTACGGCCACTCCGGGGGCCAAACTCGATGTGATCGGAGATGCACATATCGGTGATGGGGTGACTGATTTTGCACAATTCAGCAGCACCGGTGATCTTTTCTTCAACGGAGCGGCCGATTACCTGGTGGGGGGCAACCGTTATGCATTTCGCTACAGCGCCAACCAGACTTTCGGGTTGTTTTTTAATTCCAACAATGGGCAATACGAATTCAAGAATTCAGTAGGCGATGCGGCCATGAGTGTGAAAGCATTCACAGGCGAAACAAGAATAGCAGGTGTGCTGGGTGTTGGTGTAAGTGCTGCACCGATCGAGCAGCTGGAAGTGTCGGGCGGTATCAATATCGGTAATACTAGTTCCACCAATTCGGGTTCCATGCGCTGGTCGGGTACCGATTTTGAAGGTTATAATGGAAGTTCATGGGTTTCGCTGACTGGCGATCCCGATGCGGACCCCACCAACGAGTTGCAAGACCCTATTCTTAGTGGTGATACCTTAAAACTCTCCAACACAGCGGCCATTATTGACCTGTCGCAATACTGGGATAATACGGACAGCCAGACCTTGAATCATACCAACACAGGAAGCAATCACTCAATAAGTATATCAGGTGGAAATACGATTTCCTATTCTGTTGATGATAACGACAGCGACCCAACCAACGAGTTGCAGGAAATTGTTCAAACCGGTGATTTAATTGCATTAACCGGTGGCTCTAACCTGGTTGATCTTTCTGTTTACCGAGATACCGGAACTGTTCAGGATTTATCCTCGGTGAAAGCAGGGGAGGATGTCACAGTGAATATCTCGGGTGGCATCGGCACTACTTTCAGCGTGGCCGATGGGGACAATGATTTGAACAACGAAATACAGCAGTTGGTGTATTCAGGCACCACGCTGTCTATCTCGGCTGGAACCACCTCGGTAGATTTGAGTCCTTTCATTGATCCACCACAAAATTTGTCTTCTTCCACGGGATTTAATTCAGCAACGGTCAATATAACTGGCGGAACCAGTACCACCTTCAGCATTGATGATAATGATGCAGATCCATCGAATGAAATTCAACACATGAGCATTGCTGCCGATCAGTTAAGCCTCAGCAACAGTACTACCGTAATTGATTTGTCCGGCTATCTTGACGATGAGCAGGATCTCTCTTCCTCAAAATCGGGTGTGGATGTTACGGTGAACATTACCAATGGCATCGGCACCACCTTCAGCGTAGCAGATAACGATAATAACCCGACCAATGAAATTCAGGACCTGGTGTTGTTTGGCAATAGCCTTGGCGTAACAGGCAGCTCACTTTTTGCTGACCTTACGCCATTTATGGACAATACTGATAACCAGACACTAACCCTGGCCGGAAATTTATTGTCTATTCAAAATGGCAATTCAGTTACGTTACCATCATCTAGTGGACCCACCGGGCCAACCGGTGCCCAGGGAAATGTCGGCCCAACAGGTGCGGCTGGTACAACGGGAAGCCAGGGGCCTCAAGGTAATACCGGCCCCACCGGCCCTGCCGGAACAAATGGTACCAATGGTGCAACAGGCTCTACGGGTCCAACCGGTCCCGCAGGTCCACAAGGCAATGCCGGTTTGAATGGCGCTACCGGCCCCACCGGTGTAACCGGTGCAACCGGCCCGGCCGGCCCAACAGGTTCTGGCTTGTCAATTGCTGGAAACCTGGGTGAAACCATTTACCATGATGGTACAGAATTCACCAACACCGACAACTTGTTTCACGATGGAACCAATATCGGAATTGGAACCACCACACCCACCACAACGCTGCATATTGAAGACCCGGCCGGAGTCTTGTTTACCGGCACATTCAATTCAGGAAACCTGCCCATCACCGGACCAGGGGTGCGCATGATGTGGTTGCCCAAAGATGGTGCTTTCCGTGCCGGAGGTGTAACTGGAACTGCCTGGGATCAATCAAACATTGGGTTCTACAGTTTTGGAAGTGGATCGGATACTAAAGCAGGAGGCAGCTATGCAACAGCCACGGGTGCTTCCACCAATGCTTCGGGCCAGGCATCTACCGCCATGGGATGGAATACTTCGGCTTCAGGTGTTTATTCCACTGCGATGGGTTTTAACTCAAATGCGAGCAACACTGCTGCCAGTGCATTTGGATGGAATACCGATGCAACCGGGCAGTATTCTGTGGCAATGGGTTTTCATTCCACCGCATCGGGAAAATATACAACGGCAATGGGTAGAAATACCTTCGCAAACTCCTTTGGATCACTGGTTATTGGTCGTTGGAATACAGTTGCAGGTTTCCCATCTAACTGGGTAGCAACCGACCCGGTTTTTGTTATCGGAAACGGAACTGATTCTTTGAACAGGACTAATGCTTTCACAGTACTGAAGAATGGAAATACTGGGATTGCCAACAGTAACCCAACCGAATTGCTGCACGTAGGAACCATAGCAGGGGCCACCATTCAGATCGGATCCGCAGAGAAGATTTTGGATAATGGAACGGCTTCACTTGGATTCAACGCTAAGTTGAGCCCGATCTCAGATGCGATTTATGATCTGGGTTCTGCATCGTTTCGCTGGAATGAGGTTTTTGCTGCCAATGGTGCAGTCAACACTTCAGACAGAAGGGATAAGGAAAACATTACCCCGCTACAATATGGTTTAGATGATCTGATGCAATTGGAACCTGTAAGCTATACCTGGAAAGACCGCCCGGAAGAAGGGGCCAAATTGGGATTGATAGCCCAGGATGTTTTGACAGTGGTGAAGGAAGTGGTAAAAACCCACAACATTGAAAGAATGGATGAGGAAACCGAAAGGTTGGTGGAGGTGGAACTAGAACGGTATGGGATTTACTACTCTGATCTTATTCCTGTCCTGATCAAAGCTATCCAGGAACAACAGGCCCAGATTAAATTGCTAAACCAACAGTCCGGTCTTGGTAGTGAAAATCGCGAGTTAATCCTTGAACTTCGAGAGGAAATTGACGAACTCCGAAAAGGCAAACGATAGTCCACAATTTGGTTCACGCAGATCAGCCAGTGGGCAGACAAGTTCTCGCTGATTTGCGCAGAAACAGTACTATCAAAATCTGCGGCAATCTGCGATATCAGCGAGCCAATTAAAGTTGAAAGTAAGCGTTGACAGTAGAAAACAATGGCTCTTGTTCCTTGCCACAAGTCACTGTTCAGCCACTTAAAAGCCTTATCTTTGCGGCTTCGTTTTTTTAAGCGCAAAACAAAAAGTTCTATCCATGTACAAGACTTTGAAAGCCAATCTATTGATGATTCTTTGCCTGTTGCTCGCCACAACAACTTTCGCGCAGCAAGGATCGGTTAAGGGAAATGTAAAAGATGCCAATTCAGGTGAAGGATTATTCCCTGCAAATGTGGTGATTGACGTTTCAAAAGGAATAGCCACTACCACCGATTTCGATGGTAATTACGAGATCAGCCTGGAACCTGGAAGCTATACGGTTAAGTACTCTTACATCGGTTATGTTGACCAGGAAAAGGAAATCAGTGTAGCTGCAGGGCAAACTGTGACTATCAATGTTGAGCTATCCGATCAATTGGTGCAACTTGGCTTAACGGTTGTCAGTGCCAGTAAGTACGAAAAGAAATTGAGTGAAGAAACAGTTTCGATTGAAGTCCTCACTCCGGATTTGATCGAAAACTCCAATTCAACAGACCTCGAACAGGCTATTGATAAAGTTCCTGGTGTAGTTATCATTGAATCACAGGCAAACATTCGCGGTGGTGCGGGTTGGACTTATGGCGCGGGTAGCCGGGTTTTGATGTTGGTAGATGATATTCCCTTCCTTTCTGCTGATGCAGCTGATGTGAAATGGAGTGTAGTTCCCGTTGAAAATACCGAACAGATTGAGGTGATTAAAGGAGCAGCCTCTGCACTATATGGTTCTTCAGCATTAAACGGAATTATTAATGTACGAACAGCATGGCCGAAATCTGAACCATATACCAAAATCAATATAAGCCACGGTATTTATGAAACACCAAAAAACGAGGCGATGGCCTGGTGGACTGGTGAGGAAAACTACTTTGTGGACTGGTCGGTTCCAGATGGATATGCTGATAGTTCCGGCAGTTGGGTCACCATTTATGATGATAAGGAAGTAGCCAAAATCACGCGAATTGATTCCCTT
>PVBE011244945.1_pt1 | contig 12669 bp, 7 predicted proteins | sample 1631181 | NCBI WGS metagenome assembly PVBE01 (sample SAMN08397723, study PRJNA350692) | Marine metagenome, whole genome shotgun sequencing project. | isolation source: water | place: Pacific Ocean | collected 2012-04 | reverse complement strand
AGTCGGGCGACTTCGGCGCCGTTGCGGTCGATACGGAGGTCGTCGACTCGGTCGTGCTCGTCAACCGCGGTCCCGATGCCTCGCTGATCATCGCCACCGTGGGGGGACCCTTCTCCGCCCACGGAGTCGAGCGGATGGACCTCGCCCAGGACGAAGCGGTCGAGGTGATCATCCGCGCCTTCCCCCGATCGCCGGGCGTGGTCGAGGGGGCGCTGCAGGTCGTAGCCGGTAGCGCGAGCTACTCGATCCCCCTCCGCGTGGAAGGGGTGCTGGGCGGCCTCGACGGCGATCGGGACGGCTTCGCCGGCGATGAGGACTGCGACGACGCGGACCCCTCGATCCACCCGGACGCCGAAGAGCTCTGCGACGGCATCGACAACAACTGCGACGGCGTGCTCTCGGACGACGAACTGGACGTGGACGGCGACGGCTTCGCCGGTTGCGACGGGGACTGCGACGACGGCGACGACGCGATCAACCCCGACGCCGAAGAGCAGTGCGACGACATCGACCACGACTGCGACGGCGACGACGGCGTGGTCGACGCCGACGGCGACGGCGTGCGGGGCTGCGACGGCGACTGCAACGACAGCGACGCCACCATCAACCCCGACGCGGACGAGGTCTGCGACGGCGTCGACAACGACTGTGACTCCTCGATCGACGAGGGCTTCGACGTCGACGGCGACGGCTTCACCACCTGCGGCGGCGACTGCAACGACCTGCAGGGCTCGATCAACCCGGACGCGACCGAGCTGTGCGACGGCATCGACAACAACTGCGACGGCTTCGCCGACGAGGGCTTCGACCTCGACGGCGACACGTTCACCACCTGCGACGGTGACTGCGACGACGGCAACCCCGACGTGAACCCCGACGCGATCGAGATCTGCGACGGCCTCGACACCAACTGCGACACCCTCTTCGAAGAGGACGAGACGGACGCCGACGCCGACGGCGTGCCGGTGTGCGCCGACGACTGCGACGACAACAACGCCGACGCCTACCCCGGCGCTCCGGAGGTGTGCGACGGCGCGGACAACGACTGCAACACCGAGATCGACGAGGGGTTCGACGTCGACGCCGACACCTTCACCACCTGCGCGGGGGACTGCGACGACGCCGATGACACCGTCTTCCCGGGGGCCGAGGAGGGCTGCGACGGGCTCGACACCGACTGCGACGGGGCGATCCCGCTGGAGGAGATCGACAACGACACGGACGGCCAGGCCGAGTGCGAGGGCGACTGCAACGACGCCGACAGCGGGGTGTTCGACGGCGCCACCGAGGTGTGCAACGGCACCGACGATGACTGCGACGGCGACGTGGACGAAGGCTTCGCCTTCGACGGCGACACCTTCAGCTCGTGTGCGGGCGACTGCGACGACTCCGACGGCTCGATCTTCCCCGGCGCGGACGAAGGCTGCGACGGCGTCGATACCGACTGCAATGGCTTGCTCGGCTCCGACGAGATCGACGACGACGGCGACTTCCTGAGCGAGTGCGACGGCGACTGCAACGACGCCAACCCCGACATCTACGACGGCGCCACGGAGCTCTGCAACGCCATCGACGACGACTGCGACACCCTCGTGGACGAGGGCTACGACCTCGATGGCGACGGGGTCACCACCTGCGGCGGCGACTGCGACGATGGCGACGACACCATCTACGACGGCGCGCCCGAGCTGTGCGACGGCCAGGACAACGACTGCGACGGCCTCTTCGCGATCGACGAGCTCGACGGCGACATCGACGGCTACCGCGGCTGCGAGGGGGACTGCGACGACGGCAACGCGGCGATCAACCCGGGCGTGGCGGAGTTCCTCTGCGACAGCATCGACAACAACTGCGACGGCACCGTCGACGAGGGCTCGGTGTTCCAGGAGTTCATCGTCAAGGGCGTGCGCGAGGGCCACGGCCACTGGTTCGACAGCAACTTCGACGGCACCTTCGGGAGCGCCGTGGCCTACAACCCGCCGGGCTCCGGCACCGTCTACACCTCGGTGGCGGGCGACTTCACGGGCGACGGCTACCTCGACTTCATGCTCGAGCGCTACAGCGGCGGCGCGCACCTGCACTTCTACGAATCGGACTGCCAGGCCGGGTTCTCCCAGACGGACCTGTCGTCTCAGATCTCGGTGCTGAGCAGCGGGGATGTCTGGGGCGCCGCCGATCTGGACAACGACGGCGACCTCGACCTGTTCGGTTGGGACTGGAGCGACGGCGAGGGGCAGGTCTGGCTCAACGACGGCTCCGGCTACGTCTGGACCCGCCTGCCCGGCAACCCCGACTTCGACGCCCGGCCGTTCGACCTGGAGTACTGGGACGTGTCCGACGGCGACTCCCAGGCCGTCTCGATCCCGGCCTACGACGTCACCGGCGACGGCGACGTCGACCTGGTCGAGTGCGGCACCGAGGCCGACGAAGAGATCTGGTGCCGCCTGCACGAGGGGGACGGCGACGGAACGTTCACCTTCGGGCCCGAGTTCGAGGTCGACCGCACGATCAACGGCTTCGCCTACACGGATCTCAACGGCGACGGCTTTGCCGACTTCTTCGGCGGCCTGGACGACGACGACGACGCCGGTCAGGTGTGGGTCTGGTACGGCGATGTCTCCGGCACGCTGCCCAGCGGCGAGGGCGAAGAGCTGTTCGACGTGACCCCGGACGTGCCCAACGACGAGGGCGAGCTGGACGACAGCAACGAGCCCGGCCGCGGCTGGATGCATGCCTACGACGCCGACGGCGACGGCGACATGGACGTGCTCGTCTCCTACATGAACCCCAACGGGAGCCTGACGCGCGTCATCAAGGTCGCGATCAACGACGGCGCCGGGAACATGACCCTGCAGCCCGGCTTCAACAGCGTGCACATGTTCAGCAGCTTCTACGCGACGGTCATGGACCTGGTCGGGGTGCCCGTCTGGCCCTGATGCCCTGACGCCGCAGCGTCAGCCGACGCTCGTCCTGCGAGTGGCTCTATTCCCTCTGGGCATTCCGCCCCAGAGAGAGAGAGACCGTCATGACCCGGACCCCCTTGTTGATCGCCGCCGCGCTCGCGGCCAGCCTCGCCCCCCGCGCCGCCGTCGCCTTCCCCGACTGCGCCAACGCCCCGGCCGACTACCTCGGCATCGCCAGCGGAGACGCCCGCACCTGCGATGGAGGCGCGGCCAACAACGTCTGCTGGCTCTCAGGCAAGGAGATCCGGTGTGACCTCGACGTCAACGGAACCTCGTCTGGCGCCGACATCGAGGCCTTCTACGCCCCCCCCGCGCGACTCGGGGATCGACCACTGCGCCAACACGACGGGCTACGGCACGTTCCTGTTCTGGGGCCACGACGCCGCGGGGAACGACTTCTGCTGCCGCGTTGATGGGCTGATGCCCACGGACGTCTGGATCACGGGCTCGGATGAAGATGACGTCATTCAGTTGTTCCATGAGGGCGAGGACGAAGGCGATGGCTGCGACGACGTCACGGTCGGGCTCGCGGATGCGTTCGAATTCAGCAACAACCCGTCGACGTCGCTGGATGTCGAGGTGTGGGGCGGACGGGGCGGAGACACCATCGAAGGGAGCCCGGGGGGCACGGACTACGACGAGCGGCTCGAGGGAGGCCGCGGTTGGGACAGGTTGGTGGTGCGATGGCCGGGGGCCGTCGCGGTCGGCGACCAGGGAGACGACACCCTCATCGCGGAGCCTTCCGCTACGACCGCGGTCCTTTCCGGGCAGGAGGACGAGGACACCGTCGAGGCCTATGCCCTCGGCGTCTACATGTGGGGCGGGGCTGATACCGACCACCTGTACGCCTTCCAAGAGATGGCTCGCATGCACGGCGGCGCCGGAGACGATCTGCTGGACGCGACGGGGGTGACCCACCCCTACGTCGGGGTCTGGATGTACGGCGAGGGAGGCTCCGACGTGATCCACGGGAGCTCCGCGTTCGGGGGCGACGAGATCGAGGGTGGAGACGAGGTGGACCACATCTGGGCCTACGCTGGCGACGACGGTGTGGACGCGGGTCCGGGCGCAGACTGGGTCTATGGGGGAGCCGGTGACGACCACCTCGACGGGGGCGACGGGGACGACCACCTCTACGGCGGGGGTGGCGACGACGTGCTCCTCGGCGGCGAGGACAACGACGTGCTGAGGGGCGGCCTCGAGCAGGACGTGCTCTGCGGTCAGTCGGGAAGTGACAACCTCTTCGGGGGGCAGGGCAACGACCACCCCCAGGGCGGCACGGGCGCCGACGTCCTGGACGGTGGCCTCTTCTTCTACGACACCTGCTACCCGTTCGACGTCTCGAGCAACTGCGCCGTGATCCAGATGATGAGCCACCCGGAGTGCGGACCCACGCGCACGCTCCCCTAGCTGGCGGCGCGGCCCTCACCCCAGATGGGCTTCTTTTGCTTGCTCAGGTCCCACAAGGACTTGGCCGTCTTGGCGTACTGGAGCAGCTCCTGCGGTCGCTTGAGCGAGCGTCGGGCCTGCTGCGCGATGTACGCGGGGCGGAAGTAGAAGGAGCGCACCGCGTCGTGGCGGATGCGGCGCATCTCCTCGTGGGTGATGTCGCCGGGGGCGTACTCGGGGTAGCCGATCTCGCCCCGCATGAACTTGTCGAAGGTGTCCTCGGTCGCCTTCCCCTCTTCCACCGCGAGGTAGAAGTTCTTGGTCTTGGGGATGAGGATCATGATGTGGAACTCGACGTACGCCGCCTGGATGGACTTCACGAACTCCACGGACTCCTTCATGTCCTCGCGTGTCTCGTTGGGGTGACCGAACACGATGGTGCAGGCCGGCTCCACGCCGATGCGGTTGGCCGCGCTGAAGATCTGCTTCACCTTGGCGTTGGTGAAGTCCTTGGTCATGTCCTTGCGTAGGTCGAACACGCCAGACTCGAGGCCGAAGCCGATCTTGCGCATGCCGGCCCGGTGCATCAGGTCGAGCAGGTCCGGGTCCATCAGATCGACGCGTGTCTTGGCGCCCCAGGTGAACTCGATCCCTTCGTCGATGATCCCCTGGCAGATGTCCACGACCCACTGCCGGTTGACCGTGAAGGTCTCGTCGATCATCTCCAGGTAGTTCGGCCGGTATTGCGTGATCGTCTGCTTGATGTCTTTGACGAGCACGTCCGCGGGCACGTAGCGCGACGCGTTGAACATCGAGTTCGGGGAGGCGCTGGAGCAGTAGCAGAAGGGGCACTTGTAGGGGCAGCCGCGGCTCCCTAGGGCGACCTCGATGGAGCCGACGAACGGCAGCTTGTAGTTCGGCGACCGCAGGCACTCCCGATCGGGGAGGTAGTCCGCGAGGTTCTCCAGCAGCTCGGGGTGCTTGGTGTAGACCCGGAAGTCGTCGGGGTGATCCGTCTCCGCGATGATGATCCCGGGGATGTCCTCGGGCTTGCCCTCGCCCCGGATCAGCGCCTTGCACAGCGACGTGAAGGACTCTTCGCCCTCCCCGGAGATGCCGTAGCGGATGCCCAGCTTGGGCACGACCTCGGGCTCGACGGACGGGTGAGCGCCGCCGACCACGATCTCGTAGCCGCGACCCTTCATCACCTGAATCAGCTGGTACGTCGCGCGAAGGTTCGCCACCAGCAGCGAGATGCCGACCACCTTGGCGCCTTCGCACCGGCGGGCCAGCTGCTCCATCGTCAGGCCGGCCACGTTGCTGTCGATGCACTCGACCGAGAAGCCGTGCTTCTTGAGGGTTCCGCTGATGGCGAGGATGCCGATCGGCGGGTACATGAACTCCAACGAGGGGAGATCCATGACGAGCGGGTCGTCCTTGATCACGTCGGTCGCCGGCAGAGGCGGGTAGACGTAACTAGGATTGACGAGGATGACTTCGGCCGACATGAACTCTCCGGGAGACCAGGATCGGAGGGTAGCCGCGCGGATCGACGATCCGCAATTCCGCAGCGAAATGGGCCGCTTGCCCACGCTCGTGGGCTTGCTGTTGGCGGCTGCTACGGCCTGGCCCATGGTCCGGGGCGACGGCATCGACGTGCCCGACGACGCGCTGTACTACGCCGCCGCGTCCTGGGAGTGGCTCGCGCGGGCCTGGAGCGAGGGGATCTCGCCCTGGTTCGTGCCCGGCAAGCTGGGCGGCGTCTCCCTGTTCGGCGATGCGGTGCCGATGGGCCCCTTCTACCCCGCCTCGTGGCTGCTCCACGTGCTCCCCGCGAGCGTCGCCTTCCCCGCCGCGTGCGTGCTCCACGGCCTGCTCGCCTTCGTGGCCGTGCGATGGATGGCGCGCACCTTCGGCGCCAGCGAGGGAGCCGCGGCGCTGGCGGGAGCGGCCGTGGCGGTGGGGCCGCTGGGGGCGCTCGGCTTCGTCGACTGCCGGTCCGATGCGTGGCCGATGATCGTCTGGTTCCCCGTCGCCCTGGGAGCCATGGAGCGCTGCCGAACCGCCGACGGGACGCGCGCCCGGCTGGGCTGGACCGCGCTGGCCGGCGCCGCCGTGGGGCTGGTGCTCCTGGGCTGCCACGTGCGCCTGGGGATCGCGACGACCGCGGCGTTCGGGGTGTGGGGGCTGCTGTGCGGCGCGCCGCTGCAGTTCGCCGTGCTCGCGGGGGTGCTCGGGATCGCCGCGGGCGCGCCCCAGTGGGTGCCCACGATCCTGGAGTGGGGTGAGGCGAGCGCCTCGGCCTCGGCGGGCAGCCGGCTCGACGGCCTCGCGGCGCCGGTCGAAGCGGGCCTGTCGCTCCCCGGACTCCCCGGCTTCCTCGCGCCCCGACCGTGGGTCTCGTACGCCGACTACAGCCTCGGCGCGGTGCTCGGGGTGGTGCTCATCCTGGCCATCGGGCGGGGACCGCTGCGCATCGGACTCGGCCGCGACGTGCCCCCCGCGGGCCGGCTCGCGCTCTTCTTCGTGCTCATGGCGGGGGCCTCGTTCAGTCCGTCGATCCCGGGCCTGCGGTACGTGTTCGCCCCGCTGTTGGTGCTCAGCCACCCCGTCAACGACGTCTGGAGCGCGCTCGCCATCCTCACCGGGGCGGGGGCCGCGGCGGCAGCCCTCGACGGCGTCGTCGCGATGGACGTGGACACGGTGCGGGGCCGGCTCAAGGGCTTCCGCGGGGTGCTCATCGCGGGCTTGCTCGGAGGCGGCGGCACGCTCGCGTTCGTGGGGGCGTTCCGGGACGCTGACAGCCGCCAGTTGTACGCCCTCGGGCTCGTTCAGGGGGTGGTCTCGGCCGGCCTCGTGGTGGCGTTGGTGGCGCGCCGCAACCGGCCCGCGATGCTCATGGCGGTGCTGGTGGGGCTGGGGATGGCAGACCTCGGGGGGCAGATGCTGCGCATCCACACGGCGGTGCCGTCGGCGCCGTTGGGGCTGACCGATCGCACCGACGTCGACGGCGTCGAAGCGCTGGGCGCCGGGTTCGTCGACATCGACGATCTCGCCCGCCTGGAAGGCTTCGCCTACGAGGAGGGCGGCTCGGGCGCGGACGATCCGCAGGACGAGCCGGAGGAGTTCTGGGAGGACACCGCGGCGATGATGCAGGAGCAGATCCTGCACCGGCGCTGGCCCCCCCACCTGGGGATGGATCGCGGGTACCGGGGGCTCAGCGGACGCGCCAAGCTGCCTCCGGGGCGGCAGATCCAGGCGCTCACCCCGCTGGCGGAGATGCTCCGGGTGCGGAACCAGGCCCCCGACGCCCTGGAGGAGCTGTTCACCGACGGCGGCCTCGGTGTGCGCACGATGCAGTTGCACGGCATCGCGGCGGCGGCGGCGGCCGACGGCACCGTCTGGACCGTCGACGGGGGCCTGCCGCTGTGCCGCATCCCCACCCGCCTGGAGCGGGACGAGGACCCGCGCAGCCGGATCGGCCGCCTCCTGGAGGACCGCGACTTCGTGCTCGGGGGCCCGATCGTGCTGGTGGAGACGCAGGCTGACGAGGGGCTCGTGGGCACTGGTGAGCTGGTCTCCTGCGCCGACGGGGAGGCGGAGGTGCGCTCGGAGCAGGGCACGGTGTTGGTGGTGCGGCAGCGGCTGCACGGCGGCTGGTCGTTCGCATCGGATGTTCCGCTGGGCGAGCCGTTCCCCGTGGATCAGGTGCACACCGGCGTGCGGGTACCGGCGGGCACGCACACGGTCCGGTGGCGGTTCGACCCGCCCGGTTTGAACCGGGCGTCGGCCGTCGCGTGGGCTGCCTGGGGGCTGCTGGCGGTGCTGGGGGTCGCGGGGCTCCGTCGCGCCGGAGCATCCGCCGTCGGTCCGTGAGACGCCGCGCCGCCCTGGTTGCGATGAGCGGCGTGCGCATCGTGGATCCCGAGCTCCGCGCGCTGGGCCTGAGCCTTCCCGGCTTCATCGAGCGGGGTGAGACGATCGCCTCCCTTCCGAGCCTGGGCTTGCTGACGGTGGCAGCGCAGACGCCGCCGACGTGGGAGCTGACCTACCGAGAGGTGGACGAACTCGAGGGAGCCGCCGAAGGGCTGTTGGAGGAGGGCTTCGACCTCATCGCCATCTCCTCGCTGACGGCCCGGATTCTGGATGCGTATGTGCTGGCCGACCGCCTCCGGAGCGCGGGGACCGTCGTCGTCCTCGGGGGACTGCATGCCTCGGCCCTGCCCGCCGAAGCGGCCCTGCACGCTGACGCGGTCGCGGTGGGCCAGGGCGAGCCGCTGTGGCCCCGGATCCTGGCGGACTTCGAGCGCGGCGAGCTTCGCCCCCGGTACGAGCATCCCGCGTCGGAGCGGGCGCTCGGCCGGACGCCGCGGTACGACCTGCTAGAGGTGGACCGGTACAGCCGGATCACCCTCCAGACGACCCGTGGCTGCCCCCTGGACTGCGCCTTCTGCGGCGCCTCCCGGCTGATCGCTCCCTACCAGCGCAAGCCGATCGACCAGGTCCGGGCCGAACTGCGGGAGATCCTCCGGATCTGGCCCAAACCGTTCATCGAGCTGGCCGACGACAACACCTTCGTCACGAAGAGCTGGGCCCGGGAGCTGGCCGGGGTGCTGGCCGAGTTCCCCGTGCGGTGGTTCACGGAGACCGACATCTCGGCCGCCGATGATCCGGAGCTGCTGGACCTGCTCGCGACCTCGGGCTGCGTACAGCTCCTGATCGGGCTGGAGTCTCCCAACCTGGAGTCCCTCCGCGGGGTCGACTCCCGGGAGTGGAAGCGCCGTCAGGCGGACCGGTACGCCGAGAGAGTCGCAGCGATCCAGGGGAGAGGCATCTCGGTGAATGGGTGCTTCGTGCTCGGGTTCGATCAGGACGGACCGTCGATCTTCGAGGAGACCGCTTCGCTGGTGCGGGAACTCGGGCTGGCGGAGGTTCAGATCACCGTGCTCACGCCGTTTCCAGGCACCCCCCTGTTCGCTCGGCTGGCACGGGAGGGAAGATTCCTCAGGGAGCGGTTTTGGGATCAGTGCACCCTCTTCGATGTGACCTACACCCCCGCGCGGATGTCGGTCGACGAGTTGAGGAGCGGCCTCCGCTCGCTGATGGGTGAGCTCTACTCCCCCGACGAGGTCGCGCGCCGGAAGGAAATCTTGCGCACATGCCTGAAGAATCGCGCTCGGTCGTAGCCACTGCGTTCGCGGTACTCACCTTCCGGGCGTCGCCCGAGGAGCTCGGTGGGCTCGATCGGCGCCACCTCCGGTTCGGCCTCCTCATGACCTGGCTCGCCGGCATGGGGCGCTACTGGGACAACCCGAAGGCCGACCTGCTGCAGAACCTGGGCGTGGGTTCGCTCGTCTACGTCTTCGCGCTGTCGGCGCTGCTGTGGATCACTCTGCGGCCGCTTACCGGCAAGGGGCTGCGCTACGAGCAGCTACTGACCTTCGTCACCCTCACCGCGACGCCCGCGGTGATCTACGCGATCCCGGTCGAGCGCTTCATGGCGTTGGGCTACGCCCAGACGGTCAACGTCTGGTTCCTCGCCGTCGTCGCGACCTGGCGCGTCGCGCTGCTCGCCTGGTTCCTGCGTCGCGCCCTGCGTCTGAGGTGGTTCGAGCTGGTGGTCGCCACGACCCTGCCGCTGACGCTGATCGTCGTGTCGCTGACCATCCTCAACCTCGAGCACGTCGTCTTCAACATCATGGCCGGCCTGAACCCCAACGAGAGGTCGGGCAACGACGGCGCCTACCGCGTGGTGCTGACGCTGACCGTCCTGTCGGTCTACGCGGTGGGCCCCCTTCTGCTCGGGTACGGGGGAGCCGCGCGCATGGCCTCCCGCCGCCGGCGGACCGCAGCCGCGGACCAGCTCAGCCGCTGAGCAGCTCCGTGAGTACGGTGCCGAGCGGGTCGCCCGCGCCGTCGAGCACGAAGACGTCACCCTCGGCGGGGGGACCCGCGGGGGCTGGGGGAGCCGCGGTGGACGGCGCGGGCTGAGCCGCGGCCAGCGGCGGGAGGCCCGAACCGGTCCCCTCCTCGGGGGCTTCGGCGGGGCCGGGGGCCGTGCGCGAGGGGATGTGGAAGTGCTCCCGGCCGTCCAGCCATCGGCGGTACCGGTCCAGCGTCCAGCTGCCTTCGTCGCCGCCCGTCTCCAGCACCGTGGCGAGGTGGGCGAGGGTCTCTTTGCGCACCGTCGCCCGGGCCGCCCGGTTCATCCGCAGCACCTCACACTCGGGCACGCGGATGCCGAGGTCGGCCCGGTACACGAGCCGCTGGCAGACGACCGCGGTGAGGCAGTCGGCGAGCTGGGCTCGCACGCCGGCGCGGGCTTCCGGGGAGAACGAGGCGATGACCCTCCCGATCGCCTCGGCGCAGGAGGAGGAGTGGATCGTGCTGAAGACGAGGTGTCCGGTCTCGGCCGCGTCCAGCGTCAGCCGCATGGTCTCGGGGCGCCGCATCTCGCCGACCACGACCACGTCGGGGTCCTCGCGCAGCGCGTCGATCAGCCCCTGCTGGAACGACGGCGTGTCGGTGCCCACTTCGCGTTGGCGGATCAGCGAGCGTTGCGGCTTCATCCAGAACTCGACGGGCTGCTCCAAGGTCACGATGTGGCGGGCCCGGGTCAGGTTGATCTCCTGCACCAGCGCCGCGATCGTCGAGCTCTTGCCCGAGCCGGTGGGGCCGCTGACGAGCACGAGCCCGTGGGCGCCGGCGCTCAGTTTCTTGAGGGAGGGGTGCAGGTTCAGCCGGTCGATCGTCGGCACCTGGGTTCGCAGGAGCCGCACCGCGAGCCCCACCCCGCGGCGCGACTGCAGGACGTTGATGCGGCAGCGCACCCCGGCGACCGTGCGGGACAGGTCCAGCGATCGCGTCTGGAGGAAGCGGCTCCAGCCCTCGGCTCCGGCGGCGGAGCGGGCCATCGCCTTCACCGCGGCGGGGGGCAGCGGCGCACCCTCGATCGCGAGGCCGCCGTCGACCCGCACGGCTACGGGGAGCCCCGACTCGATGTGCAGATCGCTGGCACCGGCGGCGTAGGCGGATTCCACGAGTTGGGCGAGCGTCGTCATCGATCTCCTGACCCCCCGAGCATGCCGATCTTCCGACGTGCCGGTTCCTGCCCGATGCGGGACGGCTAGTTGCTGTCGCCGGCCCTCAACGGGATACCTGCGCCGTCGAAGGTCACCAGGAGGCGGTGCATCGCGTGGGGGTTCACGTTGGTCGGGTCGAGGAAGAACCGGTAGCCCACCCGGACGGGTCCGTGGCGGATGTCGATGCCGAGGTCGAAGCCCGCGCGGAAGCTGCGCTCCTGGTCGATCGTCCGGTCGATGATGAACGCGCAGCCCGACGCGGCGTCGGCGTCGCCGCAGTCCGACACGAGCTCCTCGTTCTTGTGCTCGAACCGGTTCCAGCCGGCGCGGAAGCCCAGCGTCGGCACGATGTAGTTGCGCGCCCCTTCGCCGAACATCGGGATGCGCCAGCCGAAGGACGCGCCCGTCTCGATCGACCACCAGAAGTCGCGCGGGCGGCTCCCATCGTCGTCGATGAAGGGGGCGCGGGTTCCGAGCACGACCTCGATGAAGGGCTCGATCCGGATCTGGTCGAGGAAGACGCCGCGAAGGCCGTAGGACAGCGTCGCGCCCAGGTGCGAGGGGCGGTTGTGGGCGGCGATCCCGATGCCGGCCCAGGACTGCAGGTGGTGGGCTCGGGTGTACGGCTTCTCGAGCCGGGGCTCGGCGACCAGATCGGCGACAGCAGCGGCGTCGACGGCGACCCCGCGGCCTCCTCCGCCCTCGACCGCCTCCAGCAGCAGGCCGGCGAAGCGGCCGTCGGCATCGAACAGGGGGGCACCCTCGTCGCCTTCTCCGGGGGAGCGGTCCACGAGGAAGCGGCGCGGGCGCTCGCCGGGGGCGAGGTCGGTCTCCTCGCCGAAGCCGGCCTCCAGGGCCGAGACCTTCGTCGACAGGGGGGAGAAGGTCAGCATGCCGCGCAGCTGCAGGTTCCCTTCGCCGAGGCCGACGGAGCCGCCGTGGCCGACGATCGTGAGATCTTCGCCGACGCCGGGAGGCGAGGTGCGGATGACCGCCGCGTGGCCTGCGGGGGCGGCTTCGTCCAGCGCCATCAAGGCGAGCCCCTCGTAGTGGTCGACGGCGACGATGCGGGCGCGGGTGGAGTGGCCTTCGCCGAGGGTCACGAACGCCGGCCAGCCGATCTGCACGGTGGCGAGGGGGGCGACGATCGAGCGGCCTTCGTCGACGAGGATGGCGCCGGAGACGCGGCCCGAGGCGACGATGCGGGCGGTGGACTGGAGGTGCGGGGGAGGGGT
>PVBE012724861.1_pt1 | contig 12672 bp, 6 predicted proteins | sample 1631181 | NCBI WGS metagenome assembly PVBE01 (sample SAMN08397723, study PRJNA350692) | Marine metagenome, whole genome shotgun sequencing project. | isolation source: water | place: Pacific Ocean | collected 2012-04 | reverse complement strand
CTGTCCACCGCCCTGGACGCCGCTACCCAGGAGCAGCGTCTCGCGTGGCTCTCGCGCCTGCCCCGCAACCAGCTGGCCACCCTGTTTGACCTGGCCCAGGGCCAGCACCTCGACGTCGAGGACATGCAGGGTTCCGAAGGACAGGTGGTCATCCACCAAGGCACGAACTCGGCGCCGTCGTTCCGCTCGTTCCAGAAGCGCGTGGTCCGTCACGAAGGCCAGCTCAAGGGCTACAACCACCAACCCTGGTCCTGGCTGGTGGGCGCTGGGTCCTTCATCGTCGTCCCATCGCCCGACGAACCGGGCGAGGTCCTGTTCGACTACACAAGCCTGCCGAACAGCGGCTTTCCGGACTTCCCGCCGGTCATGCCCAACACCGCCGGCCTCTCACGCTTCGTCTACGGGCACATGGTCGACGTCGTGAGACGGGTCAGCGAGCAGGTGACCATCGGAAAAGCGTTCAAGAAGGGAGAGTACGCCGGCTTCCACTTCGCCCTCTGCCGCCGCGAGGACGACTGAGGGCGCAGCCAAGGTGGTTCGTTAGAACTCGAGGGCGTAGGTGCGGCGCCCGCCAGCTTCCCAGAGCGCGTACTGGCCCGCTGCCACTGCGTCCGCCGCGATGTAGACGACATGCCGTTCGTCCTGCCCGATCTCCTTGACCTTGGCCTGGTCGGGGTCGACCTTGACCCGCTCCCATTCGGTGTCCGACTCGAACCGAATGCCGAGATATGCCCAGGGCTCCTCGTCCTTGTCGGGCTCCGCCTTGGTACCGAAGGTGCGGTCCTGGCTCTCGATCATGGGGTAGAAGCCGAGCTTCTCGATGTTGCGCTCTCCAGAGATCATTACGTACTGACCGGCCTCCACCGAGGTGTAGCTGACGGGCATCTTCGAGGGGTAGTAGACCTTCTCCTCGCTCTCGAAGAGGGCCTTGGACTCGACGTCCACGGCGGTGGAGAGCTTCTCCATCTTGGTGCCGTCCAGGATGTAGACCCCCGCTCCGGGAGCACGCCATACCTTGGTCTCGACCACTTCCGTGGCTTGCACGCTGCCGTCGATGATCCCGACGCCCTCGAGGAGCATGAACTGCAGCCCGGGCTCGAGCAGGTAGGTGTCGCTGCCGCACAGGCCCTGGACGGTGAAGCTGCCGTCGGCCGAGGTCAGGGCATCAAAGGTCTGACAGGTCATGTCGCGGGAGACCGGCATGGACTTGGCCAAGAGGCGGACGTCGGGGAGCACATCGCCGGTCATGGCATCCACCAACTTGCCCTGGTAGCTGCCCGTAGGCATGCAGCCGACGCCAACCGCGGCGAACAGGAACAGATGAGAGCGGAACATAAGAACCTCCTTGGGAATTCATCCACGTTCTACCAGGTATGACGGCGACGCCAAAGCCAGCAGGGCGGCATGAATCCCCGCCAAGCCGAGGCAGCGGCCACCCCTCCACCCCTCATTCTTCCTTTTGCCGCTTTTACCCTAGGCTTATGGGCTGTACGACCCACGCCGCGAGGACCCACGGAACCCGTCACGAAATGGCACGATCCCGTTCCAGAGCCCGGCGCACTCGGCGCTAGGCGCGCCCGGAAAACCGGTTAAAACCTACCAAAAATACAATTACGGAAATACTCGAACTAGCTCCGAGGGCTCCAAGGCATCCGTCTTCGCCCCCACGACAGCAAGGCTGGGAAGAGCAGCCATGCGGTGTCCACCCGACCCCGACCTCCGCAGCACCCACCGGTTTCCTCCGAGACCGCGGGTGGGCCCGCCTGCACCGGCAGCGGGACTCCATGGTTGCCGGTGTTGGCAGCGTCGTGGTGGACCGATGCCCACTCGACGACGCCATCGGCTGGCCCTCGGGTGGCCCAGGCGAAGACGTAGCCGGCCCGGGTGACCACCACGACATCCAGGTAGCCATCGCCGTCGATGTCCCCAACGGCGGGTGAGCCGATGACCCACTGCCCCACGAGCTTCGGCCAGCCGTCAGGCGAGACACCGGCGGCGTCCCACGCGTGAGCCAGGTAGCCGCCACTGACCACGATGGCCTCGGCAGCACCGTCTCCGCTGATGTCGGCGATCACGGGAGCCATGAAGAACTGCAGATCCTCGATCTGTCGAGGCCAGCCGGGGAGGAAGCCCCCCGTGGTGCCATCCCAGGCCGCCACGGGCTGCTGGAAGTCCCGATGGAACACCAGCGGCAAGGACACGAGGTACATGGTGCCCACGCCACCCTGCACCAGCTCCGGCACACCGTCTCCGGTCATGTCTCCAAAGACCGGGTGCTCGGCAAAGTGCACCATGGAGGGTTCGTCGGTGTGAGCGTCATCGCCGTACTCGTCGGCAAAGTGGGCCAGGTCGTGCACCACCTCGCCGTCGTGATGAAGCAGCTCGGTATGAGCCAGGAAGACCGTGTCCGCCAGCTCGAGGTCTCCATCACCATCCACATCGGCGAGGGACAGGCTGGATGGGTGCCCCTCCCCAACGATGGGGATCAGCGACGCCTCGCCCACCAGCCCCTGGGTCTTCCGGGGCCACCCCTCGAACGCCTCGCCCGTGTTCGCGTCCAGCAGAAAGCTCACCGAGAAGCGCGCGTCGTCCGTGGTGTCGTTGCTACCCAGAGCGACGTCGAGGTCTCCGTCGGCGTCGACGTCCCCGACGGCCGGGCTGCAGACGATGGGGGCGCCGAGCACACCGCAGTTGTCGGGGTGACAGATGTCGATCGGGTAGGGTCCCCAGTCGGCGCCGGTGTGGTCCAGGACGTACAGGCGCCCATCCATGGCGGCCGCGAGGATCTCCAGCGTGCCGTCCTCATCCAGGTCCACGAGGGTGGGCGCTGCCCAGAAGCCCCGGTCCCAGGTGTCGTCGCCGTCGAACTCCTCGGGCTCGCGACCGATGGTCCAGACCGGGAAGCCATCGCGCAGCTGACCATCGCTCCAAGCGTAGATGGCCCCCGCCATGGTGGCACCCACCACCTCGGGCTGGCCGTCACCGTCCAGGTCGCCCACCGCTGGAGCGGCGAGGAAACCATCCCCCCCGTCGGGATCCACCGCGCCCTCGACGTAGGCGGCGCTGCCGCCATAGTCCGCCATCTCGGGAGGGGGATCGGTGGCGAGCGGGAACCCATCCACGGTGCTTCCGTCGCCTCGAATTGCGTAAACCTCACCGCCGGAGGTGGTCAGCACGATCTCGAGGATGCCATCAGCGTCGAGATCGGCGAGCACGGGGCTGGCCTCGATGGATGAGCCCACCTGCGCTGGGAAGCCGGAGAGAAGATCGTCTTCCCACTGGGCGAAGAAGCTGCGGCGCAGCTCCGACTCGAGGCCCTGGTCGTCGACGACGGAGACGCGCAAGGACACGGAGGGAGCGTGGACCCGCTCCACGCGCTCCAGCAAGACCTCGTCCTCCTCGGGCTCTGGCACGCGGGCCAGGACGCCGTCGGGCAGCGCGGTCAGGTCTACCGTCGCCAGCACGCCTTCGTAGCTGCCGGACCCGGATCCGGAACCGACCTCCGTCCAGTCGGTGGGTTCCCAACCCCAACCCAGCTCCACCACCCAGTCGAAAGAGCCAGCGCGCTCGGCGCCGATGCGCCCCTCGACCACCACTTCGGGCTGTCGTCCAACCTCGAAGTAGTCGAACCAGGCGGGCTCGCTGATCTCGATCTCGGGTGGGACTTCACCGTCGAGGGCACGCTCCACCGCCCGTGCGGCGTTGAGCTTGCCGTAGCCGTAGAACGGATCCCAACCCTCGCTCGAGGGGTAGGAGCCCGCGATCTCCTGCTCGTCCTCGTCGAGATGGATGTCGTCCGCAGAGCCGGTGATGAGCTGACGGATCTCTCCGGCGCTCAGCTCGAGGCCCAGATCGCGGCTCGCAGAGTGCAGCAACCCGGCGGTACCCGAGGTCATGGCGGTGGCCCCGGTGGCGCAGCCGCTGCTGCCCGCGGAGATGTCCGAGCGTGGACCGTAGTTGTTGCAGTTGAAGAAGTTCTGATAGGAGTAGGCGACGTCGTCCTCGTCCATGGTGTCAGCGCGGATGCTGTGTGCGTAGAGCACCGTGGACACGACCGACGGGTAGTTGTGGTGATAGGCGTTCTCGTCGCCTGCAGCTCCGACCGTCACCACGCCGTTGTCTTCGGCCCAGGCCAGAGCCCGATCGACGGCGGCCGAGTGAGAGAGGGCGCCGATGGACATGTTGATGACCGAAGCACCCGAGTCCACCGCGAAGACGATGGCCTGTGCCACGCGTCCGGCGTCCGAGATGAAGGCATGGCCGACGCGGACGGGCAGGATGGCGCAGTTGGGGCAGACCCCGATGTCGCCGCCGCCCCCTTCTCCCTCGGCGCCAATGGTCTCCATCACTCCGCTGCCGTGGGTGCCGTACTCTTCGCGCTCGTAGGTGTTCCAGGCGTCGTTGTCGTGGGCCATGAAGTCCCACCCGGCGATGTCGTCGGTGTAGCCGTTGCCGTCGTTGTCCACGCCGTCCCAGTCACCGCCCCAGCTCGTGTGGACCAGATCCGAGGGATCGAGCATGTCATCCGAGGCATCCTCGCCGGCGGTGATGTCCACTCGGGGATCCTCGGCCCAGTCCGAGAGGTTGACCAGGCCATTGGCGTCGAGATCGTGGCTGTCGGCCTCGGTACCGTCGGCCCACTGCGGGAGAGGCAGCTCGCCAGCGTTGAGGAAGATCTTGTCCACCAGGTCGCTGCGACCCCACTCGATGCCGGAGTCGAGCACCGCCACCACGACGTCCCAGCGGCCTGGAGTGGTGCGCCAGGCGGAGTCGGCGTGGCAGCCGGAGCCGACCTCGAGCTCGGCTTCCCGCACACCATCCCTCGCTCCGGAGGGCACGTAGGAGATGAGCCACCAGTTCTCGTCGAGATCGGAGGGGCACAGGTCCGCGCGATCCTCCGCACCGCACTCCGGGTAGGCGGCCATCGGGACCTCGGCACGGGGAGCCGCGATCAGGAAGAAGAGGGATAGGATGATGGAACCCATGGTGCCTCCTCGGAGAGGCTAGCCGAGGGCGGCGGTTGTCACAAGGGGCACCTCGATTCCCCCCGCGCTAGATTCCCTCTCCACGACCGGAGAACCCCCATGCGCCTCGACACCGAGCACTTCGTCCCTGCCGAGCCTCGCGCATACTGGGACCTGATGGAAGATCCGGCGTTCCTCGCGGCCACCGATGCCAACTCCGGAATCCTTCGCGAGATCCTGCGCAACGAACCCGGGGCTGGACGAGACGGCCGCAGGCTCCTGCACGTGCGCTGGAGTTCCCAGCGAGAGCTGCCTGGCATGGTCAAGAAAGTTCTCGGTTCCGACCACTTGAGCTACGAGCTGGTCCAGCACATGGACGACGAACGGTTTCACCTCACCTGGGAGATCGTGCCGCCGATCTCCCAGGACCGCTTCCAGGGCAGAGGCGAGTTCTCGATCCGGACCGCACCCGGGGGCTGCATCCGCAAGGTCACAGGGGAAATTCTGATCCGCATCCCCATCGTCGGGGGCCGCATCGAGAGGATGCTCGCCAGCGAGATTAGCAAGGGGCACGCGGCCAACGCGAAGACGGCGACGGACTGGCTGTCACGACTGGCCTGACAAACGTACCCCCGGTCACTTTCTGTCCAACCTTCCCTTGCTGATGGGGCTAGGTGGGTCCGGACACAGGTCCCCGCACCACCGCCATGCCCGACCCGACAACACATATCGTCGTCCAAGGCGCCCGAGAGCACAACCTCGCGGGCGTCGACGTGGCGCTGCCCCGCGATGCCATGGTGGTGATCACGGGCTTGTCCGGCTCTGGCAAGTCCTCCCTGGCCTTCGACACACTCTACCAAGAAGGCCAGCGCCGCTACCTCGAGTCCCTGTCGGCCTACGCACGACAGTTCCTGGGAAAAATGGAAAAGCCCAGGGTCGAGAAAGTCGATGGGCTCTCCCCCACCCTGGCCATCGACCAAAAGGGCATCAACCGCAACCCCCGATCCACGGTCGGCACCGTCACCGAAATCCTCGACCACCTGCGACTGTTGATGGCCCGGCTGGGCACCCCGCACTGCCCGGTCTGCGGCGACCCCATCCATGGCTCCAGCCCAAGCCAGTTGGCCGACCGACTGCTGCGCGATCACCACGGAACGGTCGCAATCGTCATGGGGCCGCTGGTGCGCGAGCGCAAGGGCGAGTACCGCCGCGAGCTCGCCGACCTGTTGGCCGAAGGCTACACCCGCGCCCGCATCGACGGCACCCTCCAGCGGCTCGACCAACCCGTCAGCCTGGCCCGCTACGAGAAGCACAGCATCGAGGTGGTCATGGACCGCATCGAGCTGGCGGACGACCGTCGCAGCCGCCTGGTCGAGGCACTCGAGAACGGGCTCGCCATGGGCAAGGGGGTGGTCACGCTCCTGATCGGCGATGTCCACCGCACCCTCGCCACCGAGCGGGGCTGTCCGGAACACGACGTCTTCCTCCCCGAGCTGGAGCCCCGGCTGTTTTCCTTCAACACACCGCAAGGCGCCTGCCCCGACTGCGGCGGCCTGGGCTACCTCGAGGCCTTCGACCCGGCCCTCTTCATGGCCCCCGAGGCTCCCACGGCCGAGTCCTGCAAGGCCATGCGCAACGGGCACATGCCCTTCGTCACCACGGTCGACCAGGGCGTGCTTCGAGACGTGCTGGCCCAGCTCGACGCCGACCCCGATCTCCCCTGGGCCCGGCAACCCGACCCCATCCGACACGCCCTGCTCCACGGGGCACCCATCAGCTACACGGTCGTCAAGACCAACACAGGCAAGCCCAAGCCTGTCACACGCAGCTGGAAAGGCCTGCTGCACCTGCTCGAGCGCATCTGGCACTTCACCCGACACAAGCCCCTCGAGGCCTTTCGGCGCCGAGCTGCATGCCCTGCCTGCGACGGCACGCGCCTCAACAAGCTGGCCCGGGCGGTGACCTTCCAGGCGCACGACCTACCCTCCCTGGTGACCATGTCGGTGGGCCAGGCCCGCGCCTTCTTCGACGGGGTCGTTCTCTCGGACCGGCAACGGCCCCTCGGGCAGCCCATCATCCAAGAGCTTCGCCACCGGCTGCGCTTCCTGGACGACGTAGGCCTGAGCTACCTCACGATCGATCGCCGCACCGCCTCCCTGTCCGGCGGCGAGGCCCAGCGCATCCGCCTGGCCGCCCAGGTAGGCAGCGGGCTGCAAGGGGTCACCTACATCCTGGACGAACCCAGCATCGGCCTCCACGCCCGTGACAACCGTCGCCTGCTCGACACGCTGCTCGAGCTGCGCAACAGGGGCAACACGGTGCTCGTGGTCGAGCACGACGCGGAAACAATGCGCGCCGCCGACCACCTGCTCGAGATCGGGCCAGGAGCGGGCAAGCTCGGCGGCGTCATCACCGCCCAGGGTTCCTGGCCCCAGTTCGAGCGCTCGGCCTGCATCACCGCTCGCTACCTCCGGGGCGAAGAGCGCATCCCCATGCCCTCCACCCGCCGCACGGGCAACGGCCAACGGTTGATCGTCCGCGGCGCCAGCGCCCACAACCTCCGCGATCTCGACGTCGCCATCCCCCTGGGCTGCTTTGTCGTGGTCACCGGGGTCTCGGGTTCGGGCAAGTCTACTCTCCTCCTCGACATCCTCGAGCCGGCGGCCGCCGCCACCCTCCAAGGAGCGCGACGCACCCCCCTGGCCCACCGCACCATCGACGGCCTCGAGCACCTCGACAAGGTCATCTGCATCAGCCAGGATCCCATCGGCCGCACGCCGCGCTCGAACCCAGCCACCTACACCGGCGCGCTGGATGGTATCCGCCGCCTGTTCACCAGGCTGCCCGAGTCCGCGGCCCGCGGGTACAAGCCCGGCCGCTTCTCGTTCAACGTCCCGGGCGGCCGCTGCGAGACCTGCCAGGGGGCAGGCGTGCAGGTCCTCGAGATGCAGTTCCTGGCCGACGTGCACGTCCCCTGCGACGACTGCGGGGGCAAGCGCTTCAACCCGGAAACCCTCGAGATCCGCTATCGCGGCCGCACCATCACCGACGTGCTGGCCATGACGGTGCAGGAAGCCCTCGACTTCTTCCAACACCATCACGCCATCCGCCGGCCCCTGGCCGCACTCCACCAGGTGGGCCTCGGCTATGTCGCCCTGGGGCAGCCCTCGTCCACCCTGAGCGGCGGCGAGGCCCAACGCATCAAGCTCGCACGCGAGCTGCAACGCCCACCCACCGGTCGCACCCTCTATCTGCTCGACGAACCCACTACCGGCCTACACTTCGCCGACATCCAGCGACTCCTGGACGCCCTTCAGGCCCTCGTGACCGCGGGCAACACCGTCGTGGTCATCGAGCACAACACCGACGTCGTCAAGGTGGCGGACCATCTCGTCGACCTGGGCCCGGGCGGCGGGGACGAAGGTGGCCGGCTCGTCGGCCAGGGCTCCCCCGAACATCTCGCCACCCTCGACACTCCCACGGGCCAGGTTCTGGCCGGGCTCCCTGATCTGGCGAAGGTCTCGGCCCCGCTCCTCGCCGCCCAGCCAGCGGCCTCCTACCAGGCCGATCCCCACTTCCATCGTCCCCTCTCCCGCGACATCGTGGTTCGCGGTGCGCGCCGTCACAACCTGCAGGGCATCGACATCACCATTCCCAAGGGCAAGCTCACCGTGGTCACCGGCGTCTCGGGGTCGGGCAAGTCGTCTCTGGCATTGCACACCCTGTTCTCCGAGGGCCAGCGCCGCTACGTCGAGTCGCTCTCCACCTATGCCCGCCGCTTCCTGGGCCGACTCGACCGAGCTCCGGTCGATTCCATCGAAGGCCTCGCCCCCTCCATCGCCATCGAGCAGCGCCGCGCGGGCCACAACCCGCGCTCGACGGTGGCCACCGTCACCGAAATCTACGACCTCCTCCGCCTGTTCTGGGCCCGAGTCGGCCACCCCCACTGTCACCTCTGTGGGCGCCCAGTCCAGGGCTTCGACCCCTCCTCGGCTGCCCGCTGGCTGGTCCACCAAGCCCCGGGGAGGGGCCGCCTGCTCACACGGCTCCAGCCCGTGCGCGCACCCGCCGCCCGCCAGAAAGAGCTCCTTCGCGACGGCTTTGCTCGCCTCTGGGACGGCCAGGACGACGTCCCACTCGACACCCCAGCCGCTCGAACCCTCCTGCGCGACGGCGGCTTGCTCGTGCTCGATCGCCTCGACCCTCGAGACGCCCCCCCCGAGCGGATCGCCGACGCCATCCGGCAAGCCTACGGCTACGGTCACGACAAGGCGCTCTTCCAACCAATCCTCGGCCGCACCCTGCCCCTCTCCCTGCGGGCCGAGTGCCCCGAACACGGCGCCGTGCTTCCCGATCAGCCCAGTCCCCGCCACTTCTCCTTCAACAGCTGGGTAGGGGCCTGCACCCGCTGCGACGGGTTGGGAGAGGTCAACCCCAACCCCCTCGCTCCAGCCGGACGCGACGGCAAGCTCCCCTGCCCCGCCTGCCATGGCCAACGCCTGAAACCCCCGTACCTGGGCGTGCGCATCGCGGGGCTCAACATCGCAGAGCTCTGCGCCATGTCGGTCGAACAGGCCATTTCCTGGGTTGGCGACCTCCAGCTCACTTCCCGAGAACGCACCATCGTCGACCAGCTGCTGCCGGAGCTCGCATCGCGGCTCGGGTTCCTGCGCGACGTGGGCTTGGGATATCTCACCCTGGACCGGCGAGGTCACTCCCTCTCGGGGGGCGAGGCCCAGCGCATCCGCCTGGCCAGCCAGCTGGGCAGCCGCCTCACGGGTACGCTCTATGTCCTCGACGAGCCCACCATCGGCCTGCACCCGCGCGACGTCGGGCGCCTGCTCGACACGCTCGAGGGGCTGCGAGACCTTGGCAACACCGTGGTGCTCGTGGAGCACGACCTCGAGACCATCCGCCGGGCGGACTGGGTCCTCGACCTGGGCCCGGGCGCGGGCAGCGAGGGTGGGCAGCTCGTGGCACAGGGCACGCCATCGGCCATCGCCACTCACCCGGACAGCGCCACGGGGGCCTGGCTGTCGGGCAAGCGAGCGCTCCCCGCCCCAGCTTCACGACGCGCCGGCGGCCCTCCCATCGTCCTGCGCGGCGCTCGCGGGCACAACCTGCGCAAACTCGACGTCGCCTTCCCCACGGGGGCTCTCACAGTGGTCACCGGGGTGTCGGGCTCGGGCAAGAGCTCGCTGGTCATGGACACCTTGGCGCCACGTCTGAAGCGAGCCCTGTCCCGCAAGGGAGAAGGTCCCGCAGGCTTGCCCGCCGACTCCCTCGAGCTACCCCAGGGGCTACGGCGCGTTGTCGTGGTGGACCACGCCCCCATCGGCCGCTCACCGCGCTCCTGTCCTGCCACCTACACCAAGCTCCTCGACCCACTGCGGAAGCTCTACGCCCGCTTGCCGGCCTCCCAGACCCGCGGCCTGAGGCCCTCCGACTTCTCCTACAACCGCGACGGGGCCTGCCCCGGCTGCGGCGGGCGAGGCGCCGTGCGCGTCGAGATGCACTTCCTCTCCGATGTCTGGATGCCCTGCGACGATTGCCTGGGGGCCCGCTACCGCGAGCGTGTCCTCGACGTACGCTGGCAGGGCCACTCCATCGCGGACGTGCTCGCCATGCCCGCACGGCAAGCCCTCGAGGTCTTCGCCAACCAGCGATCCGTGGCGGGTGTCCTCCGCACGCTCTGCGAGGTTGGGCTGGGGTACCTCGAGCTGGGCCGTCCAGCCAACACCCTCAGCGGGGGCGAAGCCCAGCGGGTCAAGCTGGCGCAGGAACTGGCCGGTCGCCGCAGAGGCACGGTCTACCTGTTGGACGAACCCACCACCGGACTCCATCCAGACGATGTCGTCCACCTGCTGGGGGTCCTCCAACGCCTGGCCGATCGCGGTGACACCGTCGTGCTCATCGAGCACCTGCCCGAGCTCATCAGGGCCGCCGACTGGGTGATCGACCTGGGGCCCGAAGGCGGCCAACAGGGGGGGCGTATCGTAGCCGAAGGAACCCCAACCCTCTTGGCAGGCGTCAGCTCCAGTCACACCGGTCGGGCACTGGCCCGGCTATTCTCTTCCGCCTGATCCAAGCGGGAGACATGCAGCTCCACCAGCTCGAGTGGCCGGGGAAAGGGCCTCCCTTGGTGCTCGTTCACGGCCTCAACAACTCAGCCTGGCTCTGGTCCCGCAGCGCCGACCGGCTGGCAAGCGCTGGCCTTCGCATCCTCGCACCCAGCATGCGTGGACACGGCGAAAGCGACAAGCCGGCCACGGGCTACGACCTCGCGTCCACCAGCCGCGACCTCGAAGCCTTCCTCGACCACCACCGACTGGGCACCGTCGACCTGGCGGGCCACTCCTGGGGCGGCAAGATGGCGATGCACTTCGCGGCCACCCGGCCGGAGCGGGTCCGCTCCCTGGTGCTCGCGGATCCCGCTCCCCCAAGAGGACTGTTTTACGCGTTCCCAGGCCTGGTCCGAGCGGCCTTCCACCCCGAGCGCCGCCCCTTCCCCGACGAACAATCCTGGAAAGCCGGAATGCACCGCCTGGTCCAACACCAGGTAGGGGACGCCACGGACCGCGTCACCTGGTCCGCGATGTACGAGCGACTCCCCGACGGTAGGTACCTTCCCCGCCTCGCGGACGAGGCCTTCGACGAGATCGTTCGCAGGGCAGTCCAGCAGGACATCACCCCTCTGCTCGCCCGCATTCGTTGCCCCACGCTGCTGCTCATACCCGACATCAGTCTCACGCCAACGCCGCAATCCTGGCGGCGAGCGCGGCAGGAAATGCCCAACCTCCAGGTCGAGTCAGTGGTCGGCGACCACACCTTCATCTACACCAACCCACTCGCCGCCTCCGCGGCCGTGAACCGCTTCCTGGTCGGTCGGTCCTGAAGCAGAAAACCCCCGGGCCAAACCCGGGGGCTCTCGAAAGACGAAGCTGCCGTTGGCCGGTGCTAGCCGGGGTAGCAGATGGAAGCGCCGCCGGCGGCCTGGCAGGTCTGATCCGCGGGGCAGTCGGCGGCGCTGGTACACACCAGCACGCACCAGTAGTTGGTATGATCGGTCAGGGCACAGTAGGGAATGGCGCTGTAGGAGGTGTCCGGGCAGCTGCCGTGATCGCCGGAGGTGCAGGTCGGGGCGCAGTAGCCGCTGGTGCCGTCTCCGAGGCCGTCCACGCCGATGCAGTCGGTACCGTCATCGCAAGTCTCGACCTCGCACGAGCAAGGCCAGCCGGAGTTGGTGGAGCAATCGCCCACGTCGGTATCGGCGTCGCTGTCGGCATCGCTGTCAGCGTCGGTGTCCGAGTCGGCGTCGGTGTCGGTGTCGGTGTCGCCTTCGGGATTGGCGGTGTCGTCCTTGCCGAAGCAGCCGATCAGGCAGACGGAGAGCAGGCTACCAGCGAAGATAGCGAGGAGCAGGTTCCTCATGTTTCCTCCAGGGGGTTGACGCTCGCGGGTTCGCGGCGGTGAATACGCCGCCTCAGAGCGGCAGCTTGGGCCGTGTATCGCGGCGATCGAGTGACGCCACCCCACGGCTACCAAAAACAACCGGACGAACGGCTATCGAACTCGGACCATGCACTCAGCGGGAATGATGTGGTAACCGCTGTGCGGGTTGAGCACCCAGAAGGCGTGCTCGGCGACAAACTGGGCGCCCTTTTCGAAGAGCACGTTCTTCATGCGGTCGAAGGTGTTGCCCGGCCGG
>PVBE011093573.1_pt1 | contig 12672 bp, 10 predicted proteins | sample 1631181 | NCBI WGS metagenome assembly PVBE01 (sample SAMN08397723, study PRJNA350692) | Marine metagenome, whole genome shotgun sequencing project. | isolation source: water | place: Pacific Ocean | collected 2012-04 | reverse complement strand
AGTAGGCTTCATGCCCACACTATACCACCGTAGGCATGATAAATTAAAACGCTCTAACCCTCGTGGCCTCTTAATTTGCGTCATCTGGATCGCTTTTTTCCCTCCCCCGAAAAAGTGCTTGACTTTCCCTCCGTTGCTTGTTCTGCTCAGTCTAGCCCGAATACCGGTGAGATATTCGGGTTAGGGCTCGGAATTTCTATATTTGAGGGTGGGGATGTTGTCGGGGAAAAGTTGCTCGGTATGGCCAAGCCGTACGTCGTCCATTCGCCGCTTGATACTTGGCGCGATGAGTAGCGGTCTCGGTTTCTTCTTGTGGGAGTGTGCGCTGCCCATCCTTTTCAGTGCGATGGCGCGCAGGGGATAGCTACATGTTCAGCCGCGAAGCGAAGGATCTTGTACTGCGATCGATTCCGACACCTGTGCTGTCGGGTGTACGGCGGGCCTACCATTCGGCGAAGCGGTTTCGAGCGTACGGGGCTTCGGCACGGTGTCGGAGGGCGCTGGAGGCTGCCGCTCCGGAACCGAGGTGGCTGAACCCGGACATTCTTCCTTCGCTACATGAGCGATTCGATTTTCCGCCTCCTACGCCGACGTCGATGGAGGAGCTGATTGCGCAGGGCCGGGGCCGAGTGCGGCAGCTTTCGGCGGTTCTTGGAAATGGCCCCCCGTCGTTGGACCGGTTCTTGGAGATTGGCTGTGGGGCGGGGTTGACGGCCCTTGCGCTGGCCGCATCGGGGAAGCAGGTGACTGCGACGGATTTCGATGAGGGCCTCTTTAGCAAGGTGGCTCTCGATGGGGGTGTCGAGTTTCTTGGGATGGACGCGCAGGCGCTTGAACTCGAAGATGAGTCCTTTGACTGCGTATATTCCTATGGAGCCTATGAGCATATCCCGGATCCTGGTATGGCTTTTGCCGAGTCTCTACGCGTATTGAGGCCGGGAGGTAAAATCTACATGCACATCGGCCCGCTGTATTTGTCGGCACAAGGCCTGCACGGTTATCGCATCATCACGACGCCTTTCGTTCAGCATTTGTTCGAGCCGGATGTTATCTCCGAATTCGCGCAGCGCATTGCCCCTGGGCACCCGGATCTTCGATTCTTGGACGAGGGCTATGTAAACCGGTGGCCGCTCGCGCGTTACCGGGAAGTATGGGAACGGCATCGCGGTGAGTACGACAGCGTTATGTATTTGGAGATACCCGACGATCAGCATATGGGTCTAGTGGAAGAATTCGCGTCATGCTTTCGTAGCAAGAGCGATTCCTTCGATGATTTTATGATTGGATGGGTGGAGGCGGTTTTCGTCAAGCGTTAACGCGGATATTTCATGAACGTTTTGCCAGTTGGGAGGCGGCGAAGCGACCGTCAAATGGAATAGCGCCATGCTCGTGCTCGTTGCCCGCCATCTAGCCCACTGTGTTCACGCGTCGGCGCCTTCGTCCAGGGGATCCCAAAGACGGAGGACCGGCCGTCTGATGCCGCCGCGATTGTGATATTGTTTGTGATTGCGGCAGATATGGTCAATACTCCGTTTCTAATTCGATAAGGACTTTTCAATGAAATTGACACGGAGAAATTTCTTGGCCGCTGCGGGCGCTGGGCTGACCGGGAGCGTATTGACTGGTTGCCCGGACGAAGACCCGCGACCGAGTCCTCCGGAACATCCCAACATTCTATTTATCCTCATTGACGATATGGGCAATCGGGTTGCCGGTATGGGCGATCCCTATTCCCAGACTCCGAATATGGATGAACTCATACGAACCGGCGTAACGTTCAATAACCAATTCGTCCAAACGGCTTCTTGCGGGCCAGCGCGCACGGCCCTATTCACCGGCATGTATCCGGACACAACCCACGCCTGGCACAATCTTGTGGATTTTCGAGACATCGTTCCCGACGCCATTACCTTGCCCGGCCAATTCGGACTCAACGGCTATCAAACCGTTCCCATTTGGAAAGTGTTTCATCTTGGGCGGCACGATGACGAAGCCTTGTCGTGGACGCGTCCATCGTGGCGACCCGAAGGCTCCTTTCCGCGATACTACAACCCGGGCACCTCCGGAAGACCGCCGACCGAGGTGGGGGCGGTCCCGAGCGAGATCTACCATGACGCGCAGGTCACCCAGCGCGCGATATAGCAAATCAGCGCGTTTGCTGGAGGAGAACCCTGGTTCGTGTGTGCGGGCGTAATCCACCCCCATCTACCCTTCGCTGCGCCAGAACATTACTGGAATCTCTACGACCCCGCCCAATTTCAGATCGACCCGTTGCGCCAGAGGCCAACGAATGCCCTAGAGATCAACGGACAGAACGACGAGGTCAGGGTCTACGATGGTATCCCCGAATCCGGTCCCCTGCCTGAAACCGCGGCCCGCGAACTCACGCACGGCCACTACGCGTGCATCACTTTGACCGACGCGCAGATCGGGCACCTCGTGGATTTTCTGGACTCGGCGGGATTGCGCGACGGCACCCTCATCGTCTTGTGGGGGGACCATGGCTTTCACCTCGGCGAACAGGCGGCGTGGGGCAAGAGCATGCTTTTCGACACTTCGCTGAAAAGCCCCTTGCTACTCAACGCTCCATGGTTGGCCCCCCAGCAAATTGACGCGCCCGTTGAAGAAGTCGATATTTATCCCACGCTCTGCGAGTTGTGCAACATCCCGATTCCCGCGGGCCCCGAGGGCCGCAGTCTCGTGCCGCTCATCGAAAACCCAACGATTCCATTCAAGTCGGTCACTTTTCAACAGACATTTCGAGATTTCAATAGCGGCACCCCCGATTGGTTTCGGATCTGGGGCTATTCGGCGCGTTCGGAACGTTTTCGATATACAGAATGGCGAAAGAACGACCGCACCCTGCACGCGGTGGAACTCTATGACTACGCGAATGGCCCTCTCGAGACCGCCAACCTTGTCAACGAGCCCGCGTACCGGCAGGCGGTTCTCGACCAAGCGAACCTGCTGAACATTATGTGGGAGGGGGCCTATCAGAAGGCGATCATGAGCGCGAAGTGGTATACGCCATAGACCGACAACTACGTCGAGGACCACCAGCCCGGATATCTCACCGGTCTTCGTAGCGAGACGGTGGAGAAGGTTGCCATGGCCCGCCTCAGTTGAATCTCCTTGCTCGTCAAGCCGCGAAACCGGTTGATGCGAAATGGGAGGGAATTGTATACTCGCGCCAAACTAGCCCGGATATCTCCACGGGACCGCCAAACTCTTCATGGCCAGCCGCCCAACCGACATCGAAGCGCCCGCCCAGAGCCCCCGCAAGACCGAACTAATCGCATTGGCTTCGATTATTCTTGCCCTCTGCGTTTGGAGCGCCGCGAATGATCTCACCCTCCTCGCTTTAATGGCGGGCATTCTATGGCTGGCTCTTCTTCCATTGGCGAGTTGGGCGTCTTTGGTATTCTTCGCCGTCATGCTGGGGCTCAGCGCGGTCGTAAATCAGACCCCCATCGAATTGGGCTTCGCGAAACTTTACGGGACCGATCTCCTGGCCGTCCTCTTGACTTGGGGCGTCGTTCTCCGGTTGTGGGGCGGAAAGCGGGTCGATAGATTCCCACGCTCAGCGCGACGCAACGAGCGTATCCTCCTCCTGCTCGCCGGCGTCTACGTATCCTACGGATGCTTTTCCCTTGCCGTGGGACTCTCGATAAAGGGATACGAATACGGAGAAGCCTTCGGGGATTTCCGCCGCTTCTTCTTCTACGCGCTCGCCTTCGCCGTGCCTATCCTGATGCCCATGCGCGAGCGCCATTTGCGCGCCCTCGCGTACGCCCTTACGATGGGCGGCGGATGCGTCTTGCTTCTCGGATACTTCCGCATTCTCACGGACAGCCCCGTTCGGGAAGACGTAGATTCGGTCACTCAACATGTGGGCGCTCGCATGTTGCAGCCTGACGAAACCACGACCCTTTGCCTTCTGCTTGTGTATTTATTGCTCATATTGCGGTCATCCGGAAATACCGTCACAAAGTTGGCCGCCCTCGCTGGCGCTCTTGTTACGTTCCCGCCTCTGCTCTTAAGTGGCTACCGCCTCAGCATTGTCCTCGCCGTAACCACGCCATTCTTGGGTTATCTCGTTTTGACCTGGGCTCGGCGTCAACCCCTCCGCCGATTCCTGGCTTCTACGCTACTCTTGGCCGCGGCGGTCGGCCTGCCGCTTGCCGCAGCCCCCTTCGTCTTCCCCGAACAAGTCGAACGGGCGCAACTCGACCTGATGGTGCGAGGCCAATCCGAGGCCGCCCAAGGCGGATGGCGCATCTGGACATGGGGAGGAGCCATTGAGGAGTGGAAAGCAAACCCAATCTTCGGAACCGCCATGGGGCATCGGCTGGTGTTTCCCTTTCGCACCAGCGACGGTGCCTTCGTATACATCGATAGCGGCGCTCACAACTACTTCATCGAGGTCCTCTACCAGTCCGGCCTCGTGGGACTAATCCTCCTTCTGAGCTTTCACGGGTGCTTTGTGTGGTACGCCTTGACGCGCATACGGCGCATGGCTTCACGCTACTGCATCATTGCCGTAGCGCTCTTTACGGGATACATCAGCATCATGGCCGGGGCCTTTCTACAATCTCCAGGCGTATCGCGCTACGTATACCTCTACTTGCTCATGGGATTTCTCGTTTGCCTCTTGCGCTACACCGAGGCCCCGGAAACTGGCGCCGGTCAGACTCCAGAGCCATAGGCGCGCGCCCTGCCGCGCTCAGGATTCTCGCACGGCGCGAATGGCCAGCTTCCATCCATGCCGATTCGCGCTGAAGAACGTGTCCGTAAAGAGAATCAGGGGATAGAACAAGAGGAAGAACGGATATTGAAGACGGTATCTCCGCTCGATCATTCGGTAGATGAAGTTCCCCACCGCCGTCGAGACGATGAACTTGTAGTCCGTCAGCTTCATTCCATTTCCCTCAAGACACCGCGTGACCGTCTCCAAGTCGTATAGATGAGGCGTAAAGAATCTCTCGTGATGCCGTGCTCGTTGCGCGTCCGTCGTCGTGGGATACGTGAGGCTGTCCAACGTGAGCGCAAGCACCCCGTTCACTTTCAGACAGCGTCTGATTTCAGCAAAAGCCGACTCTCGATCCGCGATGTGCTCCACGGAGCAAATGCCGAAAATCTTGTCGAAGAACTCGTCTTCGAAGGGCATGGCTTCTGCCGAACCCATCACGAACTCGGTATGGTTCTTGACCAGATTCTCCCGCGCTGCAAGATGCGACGGCCAATCGATATCGAGTCCAGTGGTATGCGCGGCCCCCGTAATGCGCCGCATCCAATACCCGTCGCCGCTCCCGATATCGCATAGCCGGTCGCCCGCTTGCACGTCGAGGTAGCGTCTGATCAGGTTGATCTCAAGCCGCCGCGATACACGAAATGGGTGAAGGGATAGTCCAAATAGCTTGTTGGGCATTATCGGAACCTTCGAAAGTCTGAGTGCTTCGAGAGAGAATCGTCCACAACCGCGGCAGACGAAATCACGAGATTGTAACCGCAGCGGTGGCGATGGTCAAAACTGCGAGCAACCTTTCATGACTCTTAGCGGCGATCATATTTCGGGCCGGCGGGAATCGCGCGCCTGATTGCGAGAGCCGCGGTGTTTTCTTGTTTTCTCCCGGCAATTGTTTAACTTGGCCCTCGCTATGGGTCATAATTCACCTAATCCAGCGCCCGTTGCGCCTCCCAAAGACCCCGTATGGAAAACCCTCGGTTCCTATCGTGAATCGTCCAAACTTCTTTATCGTCGGCGCCCCGAAGAGCGGTACTACAGCTCTGGCTCAGTATCTCGATCAACACCCCAGCATCTTCTTCTGTCCACAAAAAGAGCCCAATTATTTTTGCCGCGACTTTCCAGGCATTCGCCTTGTGAGCACCGAGGAAGAGTACCTTCGCCTTTTTCAAGGCGCCACCGCGCAACATCGGGCGTTGGGCGAGGGCAGCATTCGCTACATGTACTCGAAGGTCGCCATCGAAGCCTTGCACGCCTTTGCCCCCGGCGCGAAACTGATTATCATGCTCCGCAATCCCGTTGACATGATACATTCGTTTCATTCCCAAGCGCTCTATGCGCTGTACGAATCTGAGAAGAATATCGAAAAGGCGTGGGCGCTTCAGCATGAGCGAGCGAACGGGGCATCCGTACCGAAAGGATGCCTGGAGCCGGCATTTCTTCAGTATCGCGAAGTCGGCATGTTGGGACAGCAAGTCGAGCGTGTACTGAAGATATTTCCCCGTGAGCAAGTCCGCGTATACTTTATGGACGATTTCGCGCGCGACACGCGAAGCGTATACGAGGAGGTGCTTTCATTTTTGGATGTGCCGTCGGATCATCGCACGGACTTCCCTAAGGTCAACGAGAACAAACGACTGAAAAGCTCCCTCATCGCCACCGTTACCCAGCGGCCTCCCAAAGCGTGGGTGAAAGCCCGTAAAGCCATCCATCGCGCCCTGGGCATAGAAAGCTTGGGCCTCCTTGAGCCTTTACGCCGTTGGAACAAGCAGACGGAAGATCGGCAACCGATGACTCCCGAATTACGCGCTATGCTCACCGAAGAATTCAGGCCCGATATCGAAAGCCTGGCAAAGCTTCTCGACAAGAACCTCGATGCTTGGCTTCAACCACTCGAACCGTCGCAGGGCTCTCGTTTGAGCGCGGAGAACTAGCGATGCACACCGATGAGGAATTCGTATCCCAGAATCGGGCGAGCCACGACAAGTTCGCCGCAAACTATGATGCGAAGCATACCGAGATATTCAATGCCGTGGAACAGGCAAGGATAGCGGCCCTCCTCGAACAGGCGAAAGTCGCCATTCAAACCGATGACTCCAACCTTTCTGCCTTGGATCTTGGCGCTGGAACCGGCAACCTTACTCGCCACATGTTGCGGCAAGGCCTTGAGGTAACGGCAAGCGACGTATCCGAAGGAAGCCTTCGCCTCCTGGCACAGCAAACGGACGGAGCCGCCAAGACGGTCCTCTCAAATGGACGGGACTTGGGCAACTTCGCGGACGGCCAATTCGACTTGGCAGCCACATATTCAGTGCTGCATCACATCCCCGACTACCTTTCCGCCGTATCTGAAATGATTCGCGTCGTCAAACCGGGGGGCGTCGTCTTCATTGACCACGAGGCCTCTCCTTCGTATTGGACCCTCGATCACGATTACATGAATTACCTTCGCCAACTGCGCGGCGATGCGCTGGGCGGCTATCTGTGGAGCATGGGCGAGCAACGACTTGAGCCATTGAAACTGAAGCTGGCCCGGCGCGCGCGCCAACTCCTATCTCCGCGCGCGTGGCGAGGCTTCCTGATACGGAGCTTCCGCCCGAACTCCGCCACCTACTGCGATAACGGCGATATCCATGTCTTCAAAGCTGACCACATCGACTGGACCGCCGTGCGCAAGATCATTACGGCTCAGTGCGAAATTGTGCTCGAATCGGACTACCTGGTCTGCCGTGAACGAGAAGACTCGGCGCCCTGCTGGACGCTGTGGCACGAAAAATTATCCGACATGCGCGTGACCATTGCGCGCAAACGCAACGCGGATGGGTAGCCGAGATTGAATATTCTAGTTGTTACCGACAACTTTCCACCGGTCGTGGGGGGCGTCGCCGTCGTTGGAGAGATGATCTGCCGCGGGCTGCCGCCCGGCGACGTCTGCGTGCTCGGGCCCGCGTGGCCCGGCGCCGAGAAGCTCGACGCCGGCTTGCCTTACCGCGTCATCCGCGTCAGGTGCCGAAGCGCTCGGCCCGCCGGCATCGGCCGCAAAATCGAGACGCTGCTTGGCCTCTTGCGCATGAAGAGCGCCCTGAAGAAGATCCTGTCGCGCGAAAAATTCGACGTCGCCTACTTCACCTCCATCTGGCCTGTCGGCCTGTTGAGTCCACTAGCCCAACGGCACGGGTGCGCGACAATCATTCACGTCCATGGCCAGGAAATCGTTCGCCCCATGGCCGGGTTCTTAGGGCGAAAGAGAGCAGAGAGCCTACAGGGCGCGGATCGCATTGTCGCGAACAGCCGGTGGACCAAGGGCCAAGTTTTGGCGCACGGCGTTCGGCAGGACAACGTGACCGTCATTCACCCGAACATCGAATTGGAAAAATTCGAGAAACCTGTAGACGTGAGAGCCTTCAAAAATCGAGAGGGCCTCGCAGGCAAACGCATCTTGTTGATTGTCGCGCACCTGCTTCCGAATAAGGGATTCGATCGCATTATTCGGCTCCTGCCAGGGGTTCTCGCGGAATTTCCCGAAACGGTCTACGTGATCGTGGGCGAAGGCCCGTACCGCGAACCTCTTGAACGGCTCGCGGCAGACGTGGGCGTGGCGGATAGCGTGCAATTCGTGGGCAATCGAAACGTACTCGAATTCTTCCACGCCTGCGAAGTATATGTAATGACCACCCTCTATGACTTGGGGAAACTTCACCTGGAGAGCTTCGGGATCACCTTCCTCGAAGCCAACGCATGCAAGAAACCCGTCATCGGGAGCAATATAGGTGGAATTCCAGAGTCGGTGGAAGATGGGGTATCGGGTCTGCTTGTCGATCCCGAAGATTCCGACGCTATCGCCGGTGTGATCGAACGCCTGCTGGGTGACCCGAAACTCTGTAAACAGCTTGGCGAACAAGGCTTTGAGCGGGTTAAGGAAGAGTTTAATCATCCCATCGCAAGCCAAGCCTTTGCGGAAGTTCTTGAACGCTTGCCAAGAAGGGTGACCGAAAAAAATCGCCATCACGCTTCCGCGTAGGCGCATGATCGACTACGATTCGAGTTCGAGCAACACCACAATCAAGTGGATAATTCGAGGATTCATCCGTGATCGGTTTAGCTCTACTTGGATTGGCTTTTGCGCCGTATTTTCGGGTGTTTTCACTCATACGGGAATGGCTTCCAGTTCTGCGAGCAAACCACCAGCGCGGGCCCGGTTGGGATCTATTGCCTCTTGAAGCATGACCGTGATCAGGCCGCGTCCGCCTTGCTTCCGTTAAGGACGCTGACGATAGTAGGGTTGGCGTTGGCCTTGAGACGGGTAACGAAGAAGCCGCCTTTGCGTGCGATGTTTTGAAAGAGGCGATAGCCGTAATAGCCCAGGTCGAAGAGTAGGAGCCGGTCCTTGACCCACGGTCCGACACGCAGAAGTTTGCTGTCGTTGCGGCGCTCGGCGGAAAGCTGCACGGAGTGCGCGCCCTTTCCCGTCACGCTCATGACGACAGTCAGCTTTGCCGCGGCCTTCGTGTGATTCGTGCGGCAAGCCGGGTAAGCGCGCTCCAACAGACCGTGCAGGCGCACCACCGTGCCGTCGATGGCCATCAGATCGATAAACGTCGAGAGTCGGCCTCGCAATGCGCGGGCGGGGCCAGTACTCTTCTGCAATACTTCCAACAGGATACGCTGCAACCATTGAGCCAGCGCCGGCGTGAAGCGGTCGTAAAAAGCGGAGGGGACCAGCGTGGCACCGGCATGAAGTGCATAGCAGCGCCGCAGGCTCGCCAAGGATTTCTCGGCACCCGCGCCAAAACCGAGCACCTGGGCCCAGAAGAACGCCACGGGATCAACCTTTCGGGCGCGCTGGATGAATCCCTCCTCACGCGCGGTCCGCTCCAATTGGCTGGGGGAAATTACACTGGACAAGACACGACGAACCTCGATAGAATGCTTATGGGCCATTTGGGGCGCTCCTTCTTGCGCTCTCGTAAACACAATTGGAGCAACCGCTTGGCCTCTTGTCAACACTTCAAACCGCTCTTAACCGAACACGAATGTTCGAGGATTCAGAGCTTCATGAAACAGGTCATCAATCGGCGCGGAAAAGTGAGCGTCTCCGAATTTCCGAGACCGGTCTGCGGTCGCGGAGAAGTTATTGTTGGGTTGACCCACTCGCTCATCAGTTCCGGCACGGAAAGCATGACCCTCAAGGTAACGGGCCAGAATCTAGTCTCGCGGGCGAAGGAGCGGCCCGATCTCGTTCGCAAGGTCGTCGCGCGCGCAAAAGAACAAGGCCTGGGTGCCGCGATCGAGGCTGTGAAAAGCAAACTCAATGAACCCAAGCCCATGGGATACAGCGCCACGGGTCTCGTATTGGAAGTCGGATCGGAAGTCACCCGCTTCGCGCCGGGCGACCGGGCGTCTTGCGCAGGCGCCAGCGCGGGCCACGCGGAGATCGTGGCCGTGCCGGAGAACTTAGTCGTCGCGGTTCCCCAAGAGGTCTCCTCGGTGCAGGGCTGTTTCGCGACGTTGGGCAGTATCGCGCTCCAAGGGGTACGGCGCGCGCGCGTCGAGGTAGGCGACAACGTTTTGGTATTGGGGCTCGGGCTCGTGGGGCAGTTGGCGGCGCAATTCGCGAAACTCGCGGGAGGCCACGTCATCGGTTTCGACCTTGAAAAAGATCGTGCCGGACTGGCCCTCGAACTCGGCGCGGACGCAGCTTTTTCGCCACCCGATCGGCCATTAAATGAAGCCGCCGCCGAATTCACCGGTGGTCGTGGCGTGGATGTTGTGATAGTTGCCGCGGGAACTCAGAGTTCAGAACCTATCAATCAGGCGATTGCGTTGGCGCGTGAGCGCGGCCGCGTCGCCATCGTAGGCATGATCGGCCTCGATATCGAATACATGCCCTACTACGAAAAGGAACTGGATGTTTTCATCAGCCGATCCTACGGTCCTGGGCGCTACGACAAAAATTACGAGGAACGCGGTCAGGACTACCCGGCCAGCTTCGTGCGCTGGACTGAAAACCGCAACATGGAAGAGGTGTTGCGCCTCATCGCCGGCGGGCGGATCAACGTAGATCGCCTCATCTCGAAAGTTACGCCTCTCGACTCAGCCGAGCAAGCCTACGCCGCGCTAGACGATGATCGGCTACGCCCTCTAAGTATCGTTCTGGAATACCCGGACGTCGCGCAACGCGAAGACCCCAATCCAGAGATAACAGCGCACCCGCCGCGACGCGATACGAGGACTACGACTTCCGTTGCGGTCATCGGATGTGGAGGATTCTGCAAGAAAGAGCGCTTGCCGTACTTCAAGAAATCAACAGCCTTCGAGTTCGCCTCGTTTATCAGCGGCACGGCCGCCACGGTTCATGGTCTGGCACAGCAGTACGGCGTAAGGCATTGCGGGACGGACTACCGCGAGGTCCTGGCCATGGAAGACGTGCAACTGCTCGTCGTGGCCACGCCGAACAGCCTGCACGGCCCCATCGCAATCGATGCCGCGCGAGCTGGGGCTGGGAAGGACATCCTCGTAGAAAAGCCCATGGCTGTTGATTCAGACGAACTGGAAGCCGTATACGAGGCCGTCCGAGAGTCCGCAATCCGCTACGCCTGCGCTTTCAACCGCCGCTACGCCCCGGCCTCCGAACGGTTGAAGGACTTCGTCGATGCACGGAAGGATCCGGCCATGATCACGTATCGATGTAACGCTGGTCTGATACCGAGGGGCCATATGATGCATCCGCCGGAGGAGGGCGGGGGGCTCATTGTCGGCGAGGCGTGTCATTTCTTCGATTATTGCCTATGGCTCACCGGGGCGCGCGCGTTGTCCGTTTCAGCAGCCATGCTCTCCTATGACGGGGATCGCTTTGTCGCGACAGACAATATGGCCGCAGTGGTCAAGTTCGATGATGGCTCGGTGGCGTCGATAATCTATTCGACCATGGGGAGTGTACAGCTATCGAAGGAGCGCGTTGAAGTGTTCTCAGGTGGCGCGTGCGCCGTATTGGATGACTTTTCTTCCCTGACCTTCCACAGCGCAAAAATGAATAACTGGGCAGGACGCCAGGACAAAGGCCACAAGACTCTCGTTAAGACCATTGGAGAAGCTCTTTGCCAAGGCAAAGAAATGCCTATAGGCCTTGAAGCCTCTTATCGAGCCCATGCGCTGACCTTCAAAGCCCTCGAAAGCATGCGGACCGGCCAAACAGTCGCGTTGCCGGAATAGATTCTGCGTGCAGGCTCAAGACCTAACAACAATTGGAAGAGCCTGTGCGCCGGAATTATCGGCAAAGGCACTCCGCCGGTTTCAATCGCCACACCTGTACTGGTCCAGAACTTTCGGAACGGCCATAAAAGATCGAATATGTGTAGCTCTTGACAGTTTAATGGCGGGTAGGCTAACCAAAAGTATGGTGATGGGACGAGCTCCGTGTGTTTGAATGCTTCAAATCGTTCGGATTCTAAGGCATGGACAGATCCGTCCGTGGAAGAACACACCACCAACACGGTGAGCAACTCAAGCCACACGTTTCAGTTATACGATGGGAAGATGCCTTCGGTTCTCGATGTGCGTGATAACGAGTCGAATAGATATTGCGTTTTCGCCGCGCGTCTCAAAACAGATGATTTCTTCCTCGATTCCGAAATACACCTCCATGGGAATTCGTCCACCAAGGGAGTGATGTGAGCGTCGCTGGTTGTACCAGTCGATATAGAGCGTAACCTCCCTTCGAATGCCATCCTCACTCAACGGAACGAGAGTGCGTCTGGTGCATTCGTCTTTTATGGACCGCATCAGTCTTTCAATAACGGCGATGCATCCGTACTGGCCAACAGCGCCAAAGCGTTGTTTGATATTCCGCGGTCCCGCACTACACCACGCTCTGAAATCTTCCGAGGCAAACTGACTTCCTTGATCGGGGATGAGATGTCGTGGCGATT
>PVBE010141432.1_pt1 | contig 12672 bp, 15 predicted proteins | sample 1631181 | NCBI WGS metagenome assembly PVBE01 (sample SAMN08397723, study PRJNA350692) | Marine metagenome, whole genome shotgun sequencing project. | isolation source: water | place: Pacific Ocean | collected 2012-04 | reverse complement strand
TACTTCCCCAAGCTAGCGCCTCAATAGTATCTAATGGTAAATTTTTATTTGTTAAAGATGGAACAAACGTCCAAATTATTAAATGTGTAATAGCAAAAATAAAAAATATGTTATTAATATTCTTGTTTAAAACATTCATAAGTAAATATTTACAATAATTAAGGTTGCTTGACACCCCTATTTTGCTGAATATACTCCCTCGAATTCAAATTGAAAGTATGCCTAAAATCAGCAAAGTTAAAAAAAAGGTAGTAAAAGTTAAGAGCAAAATTGCAAGTAAATCAAAGAATTATTGCCAAAAATTTGTAAAGCTGCAGAATATGAAAATTCTATTTTTAGCCTTGCAAAAGCACTAGAAAAAACACAAAAACTGCTAAATGCACTAGAAAATGTAATTATTCCTCAATATCAGCATAAAATTAGATTTATTCTAGCTACTCTTGAGGAAAGAGAAAGAGAAGAATTCGCAAAGTTAAAAAAAGTGAAGGCTAAGATGGAGAGTAGGAAATAATGGCCAAAGAAGAAATAAAAAAATTAATTGAAGATTCCAAGAAAGCTTTAGATCAGGATAAAGATAATTTTTCAAAATCTATTAAAGATGATCTATCTAGTTTTAAAAAGAAAACACTATCCAAAATTTAATTCAAATTCTTATCATGATTTAAATAAGGAATCTATTGAGTCCAATTTACAATGAAAACTATTGTCTTGTTACTTTTGGCAGCAGCAGTAATCTCAATTACTGGATCAACTGGTGTTGCATTTGCAGAAGACGGTGCATCCAGTGATGGATCATTGAAAATTCTCGGTGCCGGTTTGGCATTTGGTCTTGCAGCATTTGGTGCAGGTATCGGTTTAGGTCAAGTCGGTGCAGCAGGTCTTGCAGTAATCAGTGAGAATCCAGCATTGCAATCAAAAGTATTTATCTTCGTAGGTATGGTCGAATCAATCGCAATCTACGGTATAGTTATGATGTTTATCATCTTAGGACAATAGTCCTTACTACAAACTTTTCAATTTTTAATTTTATTTTCTAATTGTATTTTATTTTACTTACATCTAATATTCTTGCACAATATCTACATTTGAGAACCATGCCCTCTTTGTCAATTACATCCATTATTGATTCGATATGCTCTGTACTGTTTGTAATACAATCAGGATTAGTACAACGAAATATTTTGTCAATTTCATTTGGTAGTGCAACTCGTCTTTTTTCAATTAATTTGTAATTTTTTATAATGTTGATTGTTGCTTTTGAAGCTATTATTGCTATCTTGTTTGTATCGTCATCTTTTAGAAATTTATTTTCAACTTTGATTATGTCCTTTTTCTTTGATTTGCCACTTGGTACATTCATGGCTAAAGTGATCAAACTTCCATCTTGACCATCAATTCTTAGGGCATCGAGAACCTGTAGGCCCTTTCCTTCATCAATATGATCAATAACTGTGCCTTCTTTGATTCGTCGAACCATTAGTTCAGACTGTTCCATCAGAATACTTTGTATAGTCACTTGTATATATTATTGAAAGAATGAATGAATTCTACAACAAGGACATTATTTCAATTAAGGATTTTAGTAAGGATCAATTAGAAAAAATCTTTGCATCAACTGATAAGATGATACAACTAGATTCATCTCAAAGACGAGAAATTTGTAAAGGAAAAACTTTGGGCTATCTGTTTTATGAACCAAGTACTAGAACTCGTCTAAGTTTTGATTCTGCAATGGCATCAATTGGAGGCAACTCCTTAGGAATTTCAAACATTTCATCTTCATCAACTCAAAAAGGTGAGAGTCTTGCAGACACTGTAAAAATAATGTCTATCTATTCAGATATTCTTGTTTTGAGACATACTTTGGATGGTTCAAGTAGGTTTGCTTCAGAGATTTCAGATAAACCAGTAATTAATGCTGGTAGCGGCACTGAAGAACATCCTACTCAAGCAATTCAAGATTTGTATACAATCAAAAAAGAAAAGAAAAAGATTGATGGATTAAAAATTGGCATTGTTGGAGATTTGAAATATGGAAGAACAGTTTACTCACTATTGTATGGTTTAGGTAACTATGATGTTGATGTTCGCTTAATTTCACCAGAGTCTTTGAGAATTAGATCTGACTCAACTTATGACATTAAAAAGAACATTGACTTTACTGAATCCACCAAACTTGAGGATCATATTGATGAACTAGATGTTTTGTATGTAACACGAATTCAAAAAGAAAGATTTCCAGATGAAGAGGAATATCTAAAAGTAAAAGGCAGTTATGTGGTTGGAGAAGATTTAGTTAATCAGATGAAAGACGATTCAATTATTTTACACCCATTGCCTAGAATTGATGAAATTTCTACCGAAGTTGATAAAACTAAAAATGCTAAATATTTCCAACAAGCTGAATATGGAAAATATACCCGTGCTACATTGTTAGGTTTAACATTAAATGAAAATGGATTCTAATTTCTACGGTTTCCGTATTCCATATATTTAGAAACCATAAAAGATGATTAAATGAATGAAACAAAAATTATTCCAATTTTTCCATTAGACTTAGTTTTATTTCCAAGACAAGAACTACCTCTTAGGATTTTTGAGCCTCGATATAAACAACTTGTAGATGATTGCATACTTGGTGATGGCCAATTTGGTGTTTGTTTGATTGATGAACAAAATTCAGTTAATGGATGGAATTCTCCAAAATTAGTCGGAACAATTGCCAAAATTAGTAAATGTGAGGATGTTGAACTTGATGGATTACAACTACATATTGAAACAATGGGTAGAAATTCATTTAGAATAAAAAAAATTATTCCACCTGTACTTTCTCAACCTGATAATTATGATCCACTTTCAGTTGGGGGTCATCAAGAAGTATCAAAAATTCATGAGGAAATTGGTACTCAAGAAAAAATGTACATACAAGCTGAAGTTGAATTGATTCCTGAAATTGATGAAAATCTTTCTTTAGTTAAATGGAAAGCATTAATTGAATTATGGAAAAAGAAAATCATACATCAAGCATTAACAAGTGATCCATCTAACCCACATGCTGTAAATTCTCATGCCCTTGATCATGTTTTAGAACAATACTATCTAACTAGCGACTCCCCAACTATTGATTACATTTACTCCCTGGCAGCACTTGGTGCAAAGGATCCTAATGAACTTCAACCACTTTTAGAAGCAACAACTATGGAAGATCTTATTGAATCGACTAAAGAATTACTGACAGTAAAATAGGCCTATAATTGGAGAATAACATTGTCAATAAAAAAAATTTTAATTTTTTCAATCATCTTTTGTCTGTTATTTCCAGCAAGTAGTGTTTATGGACATGGTTTAGGAATTGACACAATTTCTTCAATAAATATTCAAGAAAAACAATTTTCTGTTTCTATAGAAATGCCAATGTATTTTGAAAATGAACAGGAGCAAATTACAATCACTGCAACAGATAATGAAACTGATGAAAATGTAAATAATGTAACATATCTTATTGGAATTTTTTACAAAGATGAAATGATATTAAGAAATTATTTTTTCGCTGAAGATGGAATTCTACCAATTATTGCAACACCAACAGATGATGGGGATATTACAATTGTTGGAGACCAAGATTCTCTACTTGGAGCATGGTATGGTACTGAATCAAATCCTGTAGAAATTACAGGTCCTATTTTTAATTCAGGTGGATTGTATACATTTGAAATTGAGATAAGAACAATTGATGAGCCAACAAATGTTATAGAAGATTCTGGTGTGTATTTTGCTGATTTAACTATAGTTGAATCCAAACCTTTTCCTCAAAAGGATAAGAATAATGTAGATGTGGAATTTAGTACAAAATCATATTTTGATTCAATATCTAATTTTCAATATAATCCTGATGATAAAGAAGTAATTTTTGAAATGCCATTTGATTGGAACGAAAGTCAAATGTCCCACGTATCAGTTGTACATGTTGAAACACATTTCCCAAAAGACTTTGCAGAATTTTTGAGTCCTAGTTATACTGGTTATGTAAATGACATCAAATTATTCAAATCTTCAGTTACAGTTGATGATTATACCTATGATGATGAACGTACAGTTCATTATGTTTTATTGCAAGATCATCTTCGATATTTGAAAAATGAAATGCGTGCATTAGAACAACCATTATCAGATAAAATTGAGTTTAAATTAGTTGCAAGTCAAGAAACCAAATTTCCTTTAATTGCATATACTGCAAGTGAAGAATTCAAAGTCAATTTAGCATGGGATCCTGTGGATATTGAAGCAGGAGTTCCTACAAATTTTGTTTTTACAATTAGAGATAGTTATACTGATTCACCAATGAGATTATCTGATTATACATTTGTCATAATTCAAAACAATGAAGAAATTCATCGAGTAACTGGTAATGCTGAAGTTGGTGGAGATTTTGAAAAATTTACATTTTCAGAGGATCAAACAGGACCAACAATAATTAAATTTGAAAATATACGAAATACTGGTCAAGAAACTGAATTTGCTTTAGTTGTTGTTGATGAAATAGTTGGAGAAAAGAAAGTTGAACAAGTTGAAGAACCAGCAGCAGCACCTCAAGAATCATCTGAAGAAGGCGGCGGTTGTCTAATTGCAACAGCAGCATACGGCTCAGAACTTGCACCACAAGTACAACAACTCAGAGAACTTCGTGACAATAAATTAATGAACACCGAATCAGGATCTGCATTTATGAGCACATTCAATGAAGCATACTATTCATTCTCACCATACATTGCAGACTTGGAAAGAGAACATCCATTGTTTAAAGAAGCAGTAAAGGTTGCAATTACTCCAATGCTATCCACTTTGTCAATTATGGAAAGTGCAGAAACTGAAAGCGAAGTTCTCGGACTTGGACTATCAGTAATTGCATTAAACCTTGGAATGTACATCGGTCTTCCAGCATTTGGAATCGTCAAAGTCATTCAATTAAGAAAAAATTAGATTAGTTTAGAAATTCTAGAGAAGTTTTTATGTATCCATGAGAGTAATCTGATTATGAAGACTAAAGCAATTGGCTCAGTTTTTTTACTTTTCACTATTGTAACTGGAATAATTGCAATGTCCCCAACAGGTAATGCAGATTATCTTCATCCTATACATCCTGCTTTTGCAGACCATCATGAAGTTACAATTACTCCCGTATCAGGTTCAGGTTCTGGTCCAGGCTGTGAATTAACTGATAATGGATGTTACAGTCCTAATACTGTAACAGTTTATGTCGGCAGTCTCATAGTATTTTCCAATACAGATAGCGTTAAACACACATTCACTTCAGGCTCTCCATCAGATGATGTTATTGGTACAGAATTTAATTCAGGAATGTTAGAACCAGGTGCTTCTGCAGAATGGACTCCTGAAAATGTAGGAGAATTTCCTTATTTTGATATGATTCATCCTTGGATGCAAGGAACAATCATAGTAGAAGAAGCAGGAGATAAAACACATTCTGAAAAAGAAACTCACACTGAAGAAGTTATAGATGAACCAGTTAAAGTTGAAGAAGTTATAGATGAACCAGTTAAAGTTGAAGAAGTCATGAAGAATCTTGCAGTAGTTGAACAAGTTGTAGAAGAACCAGTTGCAGCACAAGAATCATCTGAAGAAGGCGGCGGTTGTTTAATTGCAACAGCAGCATACGGCTCAGAACTAGCTCCACAAGTTCAGATGTTAAGGGAAATTCGTGATAACCAATTGATGAACACAGAATCAGGATCTGCATTTATGACAACATTTAACGAAGCATACTATTCATTCTCACCATACATTGCAGACATGGAACGTGAAAGTCCAGTCTTCAAAGAGATTGTAAAGGCTGGCTTGACTCCAATGATTAGCACTTTGTCAATTATGGAAAGTGCTGAAACTGAATCAGAGGTTCTCGGACTTGGACTCTCAGTAATTGCATTGAACTTGGGAATGTACATCGGACTTCCAGCATTTGGAATTGTAAAAGTCATTCAATTAAGAAAAAATTAATTTTTTTGGATTAAAAATTTCTAGATAAAATTATTCACTAATAAATTTCATTTTGTAATTACTGATTATAATGCAACTAATTTTATGGTGTCCATTTTTTTATTAATCTGAAAACTCCTTGTTATTGCAGTAACTGTGTCTGATTCTCCTTTTAAAATAAAAAGTTCCATACATTTTTCTTCGTTAATTTTATTGTGTAGATGCATTGTGATTAGGTCTTCATAGGAATGTTTGATTCCAGTTACCTCGTTGTCATATTCATCATTATGAACTACTAGTAAAATGGCATTAACATTTCCTGAAAGATCTGCTTTTTGTTTTTCTTCAGAAACAAAACTTCGTATTCCTGCTCTAATTGCATCAGATCTACCTGAAAATCCCAATGTAGATTGTAAATTATCAATCTGCTTGAGAATTTCATCATTTAGTGATATTGAAACAATTGGCATACAATTGCTGTTATTAAGAACCATTAAAACTTTAATAATTTATTATTAACATTTTATAGATTTATTAATAATAATATAATAGCTAGGTTGAAAATGAAATTGAATCCGCACAAAAATGATAATTTGACAAATCAAGAAAATCCGTCAGAAGTTCCTAATGAAGTGCAGATTTTAATTAATGATAATTCAGATACTTACAATCACAATATTTCAGTTAGAATTACCGATGGTAAATGCGAAATAAATCCAGAAGAATTATCAAAGATAGCTATGAAACGAGCTCTAGAAGCAAGACAAATAGCTAAAAATCCAAAGATTAAGAAGGTTGGAGATTTGACCAACGGAGAAGGGTTATGCTAAATGCTGTTGAAATATCAAATCTCACAGTCAAATATCCAGAAGTAACAGCATTAGATGATGTAAGTTTTGTAATTGAACAAGGTGATTTTCTAGGAATTATTGGACCTAATGGTGCAGGCAAATCTACTCTTTTTGATTCAATGTTGGGTTTAAACACGACATATACTGGAACAATAAAATTTTTTGATCAGGATATTAAAAAATCAAAAACATACCACAAAGAAATTGGTTATGTTCCACAAAAACCTGAATTTGAAAATAACTTTCCTGCAACAGTTTCTGATGTTGTAAGAATGGGTTTGAGAAAAAAATCTGATGATAATAAAGTGGATGAAATTTTGCAACAATTAATGTTACATGAACTTCGTGATAGACGAATAGGTGCATTATCTGGAGGACAACTACAGCGTGTATTTATTGCAAAAGCATTGGTTCATGATCCAAAAATTTTGATTTTAGATGAACCTAACACAGGAGTTGATCAACAAAGCATAAATTTATTTTTTGGAATTTTAAAGGAATTAAATTCTAAACAAGGAATTACAATAATTTGGTCATCTCATGATTTGGATGCTGTTAACAAATTGGCAAACCATGTTGCATGCTTAAATCGAACACTATTTTTTCATGGTGAATCTGAAACATTCTTTTCTGATGATGACCTTGTTAAACAGTATTCTGAAGCATCAATGCAGGAACATATGCATCATCATTAATCATGTCTTTTGAAATTCTAACGTATGGATTTATGCATAGAGCAATACTTACTGGTGCCATAATAGCAATTTTATCTTCTGTTATCGGATTGTTTTTAGTTTTAAGACGTTATTCTTTATTTGGTGATGCACTTGCACATTCCTCATTTGGTGGAATCGCTCTGGGACTATTTGCTGGAGTATATCCGTTATGGACTGCTTATGGAGTATCAATAGCTAGTGCATTAATTATTACAAAAATTAAAACTAGATACAATATTTCTGGTGATGCCTCAATTGCGGTACTTTTATCCTCAGGTATAGCAGCTGGGCTTGTAATCATTAGTTTTTCAGGCGGATTTACACTTGATATCTTTAGTTTTCTATTTGGTAGTATTCTTCTTGTTAGTGTAGATGATACCGTTGTAATTGCAGCATTAGCTGGAGCAATTTTAATGATAATTATGTTATTCTTCAGACAAATTCTATATTCCACCTTTAATGAAAAGCAAGCTAAAGTTAGTGGAATTCCAGTAGAAAAAATAAATTATTTACTTATAGTTTTGGCAGGACTAACTGTTGTTACATCAATTCAACTTGTTGGTGTATTGTTAATTTCAGCATTATTTGTAATTCCAAATGTTACAGCAATAATGTATGGTAGAAGTTTTAAACAAACTATGTTTATTTCTATGAGCTTTTCAGTATTTTCTGTTATAGCTGGAATTTTAATCTCATATGTATTTGATATTACTCCAGCTGGAACAATTGTAATATTCTCAATTGCAATGCTTGCTGTAACTATGGGAATAAAGTCTGCTGGATTATTATCTAAGAATTAATTAAAGAATTCAATCTTCGTTTATCGTAAATACTCTTTACAAAGAATAAGGCAGTTGCAATAATTCCTAATGCAATTAGTGGAGATGCAATTTCCGTATATTTCATTTCAATATTATTTTCAATATTGTCAATTGTTTTAACTTGTGAGAGATCTACTGGAAGTTCTATTGTATTAATTGTACCAATTTTATTTCCCTCTTGTTCAACAAACCATATTTTTCCATTTTTGTCTGATGTCACAAATTGAATAAAAGATCCTTCAGTTGGAATTGGAATTTCTTTCAAATCATTGTTATCTGGATCATAAACTCCAATGTTATCTACGACATGTTGTGCAAACCAAATATTTCCATATCTATCAAACGTCATTCCAAATGGAAGTGCTTCTTTATCTAATACTGAAATACTTTCAAAAGTCTCTAAAACTGGATTGAACTTTGTGATTGCTGTGCCTGTATGCTCAGCAATCCATACATCTCCATTTTTGTCAAATAGGAAGTATTCTGGACCCTCAAGAGGAATTTCTTTTGAATACTGAGTTAGCTTTCCTTCTTGTGGATCAATTTTTCCAAATTTACCTATACCTGTTGCAGTATACCAAATATTTCCATCACTATCTATGGACAATGCAAATGGCAATGAATCTTTTTCAGGTAATGATACATTTTCGAAAACATCCTCATCTGGCATATACTTCATAATTTTATTTTTATTCACAATTGTAATCCAAATATTGTCATCAAAATCTGCTTGAATGAATATTGGTGTATTTGATACCGTTACTGGAGCCAGATTTGGAATTGTTTTTGTTGTAATTTCTTTTGTTGTTAAATCAATATATCCAATTTGATTTCCTGGAGTATCGGTAAACCATATTTTTCCAGAATTGTCCATAGTTAGAAATGTTGTAGATGAACCATCAAATGAATAAGAAGTAAATTCTTGTGTATCTAGTGAAAATTCCCACAATCTGGGTGCAGATGGATCACTTATCCAAATAGAATTTTTTCCATCATATAATGGATAAAGTGGCTTTGCATCTTCTGGAAATTCATATTCAACTACTTGAGTTTGAATATTTTCTAATCTTGGTTTAATTAACACATTTACTATTTTTGATTCATTTGCATTTTCAGTTCTTTGAGATTCAACTTCCATTTGCCATTCTCCAGAAAATCCAAACGTTAACTCACCTTGAAATTCAATTGGAATATCATTTTCTACATTAGTTACTTCCATTGGAATTTCAATTGGTGAAATATTTTTTGATGGATTTGCCATTTTTACTTTAAGTGCATTTGCATCGTATATTGGATTGTTATTAAAGTCTGAAACTTTAACTTAAATTGTATTTATTCCGCTTGAAAATGGTGTAATTTGAATCTCAAATTTTGCATTATCTGTAAATTCAATGGTTTTAAATCCATAAATTATTTCTTGAGCACTAGCATCTTTGAATTCACCTTCTGGTAAAGTACCATTTGTTAATACAGCTACTACGCCTAATAGAATAACACCTAGTGCTGCATCAACTTTTAGTGATCTTTTTAATATTTTATGAACACTAATTTTTCCAGTATGGTAATTTTTTTCCGCCGTTCTTTGAACTCTGAATTGGAAAAATCCACCTAGCGCAACCATTACGCTTGCAATAGCAATTTTCAACATGATTAATTGACCATAAACTGATTCAGTGATTAGTCCCACATCACTCTCTAAGAACCACATTAGCAATGGACCTGTAATTATTACAATTCCAACTGAGATGATAAATGCAATTGAAAACCTTGGAATTAATGCCAGGCTCATTTTCTCTCTGTTTTCTTCTTTTAGATTTGATAATGAAGGTAATAATGTAAAAACAAAATAAAATATTCCGCCAATCCAAACTGCTGCAACTAAATTGTGAACATAATCCAGAATTAATGCTGGGGTTTCACCACTTGCTGCACCATGACCTATGAGACTAGAAGTTGAAATTAGTGCTAGCATGGCACCAAGCATTGGAATTTGAAATTTCTTTGTTACATTCATTTTTTTGTCTAATGCAAACCACATTCCAAGCAAAATTATTGTTATAATCATTCGAGCTAACCAAATAGTTCCAAAATAAGTTTGAATTACTTCTATTGGTGATGCTTCTAATCTAACACTTTGAACAGCAATCATTAGAATATTTGAAATAAAAACTAGCATTAGTCCTATTCCAGTAATTGACATGAATTTTTGATGATGTTTAATTTGCACTTGTTCTAATTCTTCTTTGATTGATTGTTTATTTTGAGTTCCCCAAATTATTAGTGATGCAATAACAACTCCTAAAACAATTGTTTGGCCTACAATTCCTGGAAATCTTGCACCAGCTTCTGGATAAAATATTAGTTCAATTGCATCTTGATTTTCTAATAATTTTGGATCAATGACAACATCTCCAACTGCAAACAAAAATGCACCAGGAACTAGATGGCCATCAACTTTTGATAATACTTTGGTTGTTACAGTGTATACTCCATCTTCTAAAGGACTAGTTGTAACGATTAATGATTTTTCATCTTCATAATAATTTGTATCCTTGTTATCAATTTGGTTTCCATTATTATCTAAAACCTTAATTGTACTAAATTCTAGTTCAACTGGTTCTGAAAAAAATACAATTACTTCTGAAACTCCAGTTGGTGCATTTGTTGATAAGTTGGGAATAGTTTCATCAGTGAATGGATGTGCAGAAACAAATGGAATTGTTGAAATCGATAATACTAGTAATACTATGAGAATTTTTTTCATTTACTAATCTAGGCTAATTTGATAATTTAAAGAATACATTCGAAATTTGTACAAATCAACGTAAAGATAATAATGGTTGCCAGGTAACTATAGTCGTGAAAGTAGTAATTTTTGGTCTTATTGCATTATTGATTTCTTTTGGAATGGTCACACAATCTTATGCTCATACTACTGTTGAAGTTGAAAACTACAAAATTGAAGCAGGATGGGGCATAGAACCACCTGTTGTAGGAGTTCGTAATTCTGTTGTTTTCAAAATTATAGAACCTGGAGAAAGAGAAGGCACCTATACGGGCATCACTAGTGCATTTCAAAATCTTGAGGCTAACATAATGTATGGTGGTGCAAGTAAGTCTATTGAAATTAATTCAGATCCAAAACCGGGATATTATTTTTCACCAATCATTCCAACTAAAACTGGTAGTTATCTTGTGGATTTACAAGGTGAAATACGTGGTGTTGTAGTTGATATACAAATTCCCGTTGAAGATGTAGAAAGTACAGCTATTCTTGATTTTCCTCCAAAAGCTAGTGAAGGTTCTGCAGATGTCTCTGCTTTGAAAAATGCAATTTCTTCACTTCAACAAGATGTTTCTAAATTAAAATCTGGTGAAACTACTACCACTTCTGATGGTGGTGCAGCATATGACTTTGCAATTTTTGGATTATCAATTGCAGCAGCAGCAATTATCTTAGCGATAATTGCTTTAATAAAAAGAAAATAGAAAAAGAGGAATTCCTAAAATCTTGGAACGACTCTAGATTTTGCAGTTACAGCTACAATGCTTATGATTGCTACAGCTAGTATCATCATTGCAATTGTTCCAAATTCTGGAACCACTTGTTTTGTTGCTACTTCACCGATAGGTCCTGTCATTTCATCGCCAGGCATTCCGTATCCGTTAAATGTTACTTTAACTTCTACTGGTGTATCATCTGATGTTGCTGCTGGTAATGGTGCTGTCATATGTTCTACAACTCCATCATGATCGTGTACATCATTTTCTTCTAAAACAACTTCACCATTTTGAGTGGCTTCGATGTTATAGTTAATGTGACTTACATCTTCTCCAGACATTGTTGTGAAAGTTACGTCAATTGCTAACATTTCACCTGCGTCTGCAGTGTTTGATGAAATCTCAATCATTAATGGTTCGTCAGAATGAGACATTTCCATATCATGTCCACTATGATCCATTTCTTCATCACCGTGAGACATTTCTTTGTCATCACCATGATCACCATGATCATCACCGTGTTCATCTGCATGTTCTTCAGCTGCTACTTCTTGTACTATGATTTCTCCAACCATCCAAGTATGTAGCATGCAATAGTAATCATAATTTCCTTTTTGAGAAAATTTTCTCTCATATGCATCTCCAGACATCAATACTTGAGAATCAAACATTCCATCAGGTTTTGGAACTTCTCCATCCACAATTCCTGATGTAAATGTGTGAACTCCTGTTTCATCAGTATTTGTCATGGTAACAACAGTACCAGATTTTATGGTCAATACACTTGGT
>PVBE011363207.1_pt1 | contig 12673 bp, 11 predicted proteins | sample 1631181 | NCBI WGS metagenome assembly PVBE01 (sample SAMN08397723, study PRJNA350692) | Marine metagenome, whole genome shotgun sequencing project. | isolation source: water | place: Pacific Ocean | collected 2012-04 | reverse complement strand
GAACTGAGCGACGAGGAATCACTCATGATCAAACCACTTGGATTGTTGACGGCCAAGCCGATTATCTACGCCACCAATGTGAGTGAGGATGATCTCGCTGCTGGTAATCGCTTCTGCGAGGATGTGGTGGCTCTCTCGTCAAAGGAAGGTGCAGAAACCGTGCGTATCTCTGCCCAGGTGGAAGCGGAACTGGTTGAGCTCGGCGCTGATGAGCGCAAGGATTATCTGGATGGTCTTGGCGTGAGTGAAGGTGGGCTGAAAAGTCTGATTCGTGCCACTTACCGATTACTTGGACTGCGCACTTATTTCACGACTGGTGAAAAGGAAACCCGCGCCTGGACCTTCAGAGCTGGGATGACCGCTCCCCAGGCGGCAGGAGTGATCCATACCGATTTCGAACGGGGTTTCATTCGTGCCCAGACCATCGGTTGCGAGAAATTGCTGGAGGCAGGATCGCTGGTAGAAGCTCGCAACAAAGGTTGGCTACGCAGTGAAGGCAAAGAATATGAAGTTGAGGAAGGTGATGTGATGGAATTTTTGTTTAATGTCTAGAAGTCCTATCAGGACGACTGAAGTGATGATCTACTGACTGAATCTGTCTCGCTGTTTGTCTACCATTGCAGGCATTCAGAAAACCCCATCAGGTTTCTCTTCCGAATCACGACAGGCTTGAAACAAGCATGTTAAAAATCAAAGCGTTATGGAAGCCCCGGAAATCTCTCCAATCGTGCTACGGGTAGGAATCAACAACATGAGATTAATGGCGCTTTGCAAGTTCTTCCGGCAGTCTTGAATGGCTCAAAATCCTGTTCATCACTCCATGGGGGGGGAGCCCGGCACTTGAATAGCCGGGTCCTCCAGGGTCGGTTGTTTTTGGTGGAACAAAAGCATCATGAACACCTTCTGAAATAATTGTTGCAGTTTTTCCTTTTCCTCCAGAAAGACCTGCCAGTTCTTCTTCTGATAATTCAGACAATTTTGTCTTGAAAACTCTGAGCAATTCGCTCTCAGTGACGATGAATCCTGCTTTAGCAGCAATTTCTACAGCCTGGGCGGCTGTTGTGGCCGCCTGGATTGATTGTCTTAGCTCAGTGTTGTCTGTCAAAGCATTGATGAAATCATCAATAACTGCCAAGCGTCTATCTGCTATAATTTACAAATATAAAGAGAGCAGGCTGCTGAATGTCCAGTCATCTATCTTTCTTAAGATTGATAGGGATTGTTGAATCCATAAGAGTTTTTATTAATCGTATAAGAAGGCTGTCAGGTGATAAGTTAATTTGTCACTCAGCTCATTCAATGATTCATTAAAGGAGTGCAGAATGATGATTTGCATGAGTATCATCCATCAACAATTCTTCCGCCAACGCACTGGCTGGAAATTGACCAGAGGCCCCCAGCGGCCTTCAGTAAATCAATATTCCCGCGGAAAACACTTCGTTGTTCAGTTGAATCCCAGTTCCAAAGCGCAGCTGCCAGCCCCGCAAAAAGCACTCGGTTGCTGTCTTGTGGTTTCGGCAACCGTCGATGAGGGTTCCAGAGTTCCGTGCCTTTGAAGAAAACTGAAATGCCCTTGGAGCTTTTTTTGTCTTGCTGAAAAGACCACCAGGGATCCTTGCCTCGCTTGGGTTTTCCCGATTGAAAAACACCAAGTGCACTGCCGTTCTGAATCAATTCACCGTTGAGCGATCCTGTTGTTCGTTCAGTGAGTCGAATCTTGATTGAAGGAGACTCTTCGCTGGTTAACTCACAGACCAGAGGTAATGGGACGGCTGCTGCCGGTGCAACAGCCCAGACAAGGAAGGGGATCAGTAGCTTTCTGCCGATGTCTCCTCTCTTCATGGCCTGTCTTGACGCCCTTTGGCGTGCTGGATCAATCAGCCTGTCGTGACCAAGGCCTGTCTTCGGTTAACAGACCTTGGTTTTGAACGCAGCTCAGGATGAGGGTGATTTGCGTTTCAATCAGCCGATGAACGCATGTGGTTTGGCGACCCCTGCTGATGTGCTCCCTTTCAGAAATGCCATCATCGTGTCAGCGTCAGAGGATTCGAAAGGATCTGTTGGACAGTTGTCTGCAAAATCAGGCTCAACAAACATTTTTTCAATGACCATGTCATTGACAAGCATCGAATAACGCCAGGAACGCATTCCAAAACCTAGGTTTTCTTTCTCAACAAGCATTCCCATCTTTCTGGTGAATTCACCATTGCCATCAGGCAGCATGAAAATGTTCTTGGTTCCCAGGTGCTTGCTCCACTGGAACATGACAAATGCGTCGTTCACTGACAGACAGATGATCTGATCAACGCCTTGACTTTTAAATTCTTCGAAGAGTTCGTCGTACCGGGGCAGATGATTGGATGAGCAGGTTGGAGTGAAAGCTCCAGGAAGTGCAAAAAGTACAGTTTTTTTGCCACTAAAAATGTCCTTGCTGCTTAGCTCTTGCCACCGGAATGGATTGTCGCCAGGCACACTTTCATCACGGACACGAGTCTGAAACGTAACCAACGGAACTTGATTGTTGAGAGGCATGATCAGGATGAATGCAGGATTGTGGCTATGTTGACATTGTCTTTTTAACCATTCCTTTAGACCAACGGATGAGTGTTTTTACTTATATGGTTGTTTTTGATGGCGTGCGTGTGTCGAGTTGATTGGCCTGCCGACCGAGATGGATCTGAAATTCAGGGGTTCAGTGTTGATTTTGGCCCCTGAACAATGATGTTTTTGTTGTTTGTTATTCAGCATGGTCATTGTATTCGCAAGTCTGAGGCAAATCACATATTGATAACATCTTTCAGGCATTGATTGAGAGTGTCTATTCCAAATGGTTTTTGCAGAACGGCATAAAACCCTATATTTTTGTAATTGGACAAAGTATTGTCGTCACTATAGCCACTTGCGGCAATGGCTCTTGCCGACGGATTCAAATTGAGAATTTGTTCAATCGTCCATATGCCTCCTTTTCCTCCTGATATTGTCAGATCAAGAATAATGATGTCAAAGTATTTTTTTTCTTTTAATCCTTTGGCGTATTCCTCCAGGCATTCCTCGCCGTGTTTTACGGAAGTCACCTGATGACCACCATCTTCCAGCATGAGCTGCATTGAATTTCGAACAATTTCTTCGTCGTCCATGATTAAAATGTTCATGGATGTTATTGGTTTGTGTTGAGTGCTCTTTGATTGATCTGAGGCCTTTGATCGAGGCAAGGCGGGTAAGGAAATCTGGACTGTCGTCCCTTTCCCGTAATCACTTTTGATTTGCAAGTTGCCATTGTGTTTCTTGATGATCCAATACGCACTTGTCAAGCCAAGGCCATTTCCTGTTTTTTTTGTTGTAAAATATGGATCATATATTTTCCCAAGGTTCGCTGCTTTAATTCCAATTCCTGTGTCTTTAATTTCAATGATAACCATTTCTTGCAGGTAGGAATTGCTGTCTGTTGGCAATTCTCTTCGTATGGCAATAGCAAGCTCTCCGCCTTCTGATGTTGCTTGTTCCGCGTTGAGGATAACGTTATGGAGGACCTGATGAATTTGTCCATAATCCATGTTCACCTGTGGTAAGCGGGGTTCAATTTTGATCGCTGCTTTCAGTTTTGATCCGTGCAGGCTCATGACGACAGCCTCTTTGACAACCTTTTCCAGGGATCCGGCCTTCTGAACCGGCTCCCCTCCCTTGCTGAAGGTCAGCATCTGTTTTGAAAGGCCAGCTGCACGTAAACAGGCCTGTTTGGCGATCTCCAGGTAATCAGAGTCAATTCCCTTTTTGTTGATGAGTCTTTGGGTTAAATTTATATACCCCATAATGACTTGCAGAAGATTATTGAAATCATGGGCCAAGCCACCCGCAAGATGGCCAATGCTTTCCAGCCGTTGGGCTTGAATTAACTCAGCATCAAGCCGACGTCTTTCTGTGAAATCCTCCATCAATGCAATGACTTCGCCATTGTTGCGCTGATCGAGTTTGATTCGCAGCCAACGAATTTGCTCGTTGGAATCCTTGAATCGGATTTGACTGTCTAGATCGGATGACTTTTCCTCCTCGTTTTTGCTCTGGTCGAGTAACTCGATCCACCTTTTTAGGTCCTCTCCCAGCACAAAGGAATTGATTTCCATCCCTATACAGGCATCAATATTGAATCCCAATATTCTGCTCCACGCCATATTGAGGAATTGAATTTTTCCTTTATCATTCTGATCAAAGCGTGCGACGATAACAGGAAGATTGACCAAAATATCTCGCATTGTGCGTTCCGATTCCGCCAATCGTTCGATCAGTCTTGATTGCGCAATCGCTGCAGCGTCAGGTACTTGATAACGATCCATGGCTTGCGATCAACAGGAACTGCTTTTTATTGCATTGATAAATTCCTTGTGAGTTATTACGTCCGCGAATAGTGGGAAGATTTCACCGCAAAACATCTCCTGTTCAATGGGTGTTCGGCTTGAGGTGCAGTCCGAGAGAATTGTGACTTCATAACCTTGATCTCTCGCGTAAAGCGCTGTGGCATTGATGCAGAGCGACGAAACGCATCCAGCAATCACGATCTGTTCGATGTGATGCTCAGTAAGCAGTTTCTCGAGATCAGTGTTGGAGAAAGCATTAAATCCCTTTTTGCCAGGAACTGTTTTAATGCGATCTCCGTACTTTGTGATTTCAGTTATCACCTCTGCTCCTGTGGTGCCTGCTTTAAAGGCCTCAATTTCTTTGATTGCCTTGAGAATTCCAGTTGGGTTCTCGATCTCTTTGTAGGTCTCGCTGAATACGATAGGCGTGTTCACGATGGTGATTGGAGACTCAGCGATGTTGTCGATTGTCTCGATGGTGTGTTCGAGGGTGCCTGAAACACGATGCGATTCTTCTACTACGGAATAGAGGGCTCCTTGCGGGTCGAAGTAGTCTTTCTGAAAACCAATCAGTACAAGTGCCGTTTGGTTGGGTCTGAAGCGAATCACACTGATGGCCCAATAAAATCCCCATCCAGTTTATTCCTGAATCGGAGTTTGTATGGTTATTTAACGGTATCTGTTCAATTTGCAAATGAGTTTCACTGGTTTTTGGCGCTAATCCTGAATTTCATAAACGGTCAATCGCTTCCATTGCAGGTATGAATTGAGAACTGTTCTGATCAAAGCCATTGCAGCTTTTGTTCATCGCTTCACTGGTCAGAGCTACCACGCGAATGGCCTGGGGTGATCGCAACCACTCAGCTTGTTTCTGCAAGCCTTTGTTTTCAATCCAGGTGTTCAGGATGTTCCGGGCTCTGTCACGGCTGTATCCGGCGTTCAGGACCTTGCATTCGGCAAAAGCAGCCATGGCTGCCATGGCATGGCGCGTTTCTGTTTCGCTCGCCTGAAGCGGTGGTTGCAGCGCTCCAAGAAGTGCGCAGAGCGTCCAGGCTGAGCGCCAGCAGCGTTGCCGACGTCGTGAGTGTCCCTGCCGGTTTTCAAGGTTGACGTTGAAAGCACCTGTCATGTCTGCAGCAAAACTGGCGGCAGTTTATGGAGTGCTTGTGAACCAGTGGTTTTTCAAGAGATGAGGAGGTTCACTCTCCAAACAATGGATCGTTCGATCTTCAACGGAGCGAGGCAACCCGCCGGTTCGAGACATCCTCGTCATCCTCCAGGGGAGTTCCTTTCAGTTCTGCTGCATAACGGGGCCGCACTGTTTTCAGCAGGGGCATCACGGCCAGACAGATGACGGCCATCATCAACCAGAGCTGCACACCATGCCCCTGTTGGTCAAGCAAAGCACCGGCTAACAGAGGTGCCCCGGTGGCGCTGATGGCGAAGCATTGGGAAAACAGCGCCATGGACAGTCCTCTGTGTTGCAGAGGGGTCTCTTCCACCATGGCTTCGGCGGCACTGGGAAGGAAAGCGGCTTCCCCGAAGGCCAGTGGCACCATCGCCAGGGAGATCAGCACCATCCCGCGGCTCCAGAAAGCGGAGCTTGCCAGAAGAACGGAGCCCAGCACGAAGCCAGCCAGTCCCATGCCCAGGCCGAAGCGGAGGCTGCGCTTGGCCACCCAGTTGCCCACAGGCCACTGAAGAGCCACAAGCAGAGCCAGTTGCAGTGCGATCAGTGCACCGCTTCCGGCTTCGCTCACTGCCGGTCGCGACAGGCCTCCACGCACCAGATCCAGAGGCAGGGCACTCTGTCTTAGGGCGATCATCCCTGTGGCAACGATGCTGATGGCCAGAACAGGCAGTAGAGGTGGAAGCCAGCGCCATCCATCCCTGATCGTGGTTGATGTACTGGAAGGCTCTTCACTGGCTTTGTCGAGATGCAGCAGGGCGGCACGCCCGTCGGGAAGGGGCCGCCAGCTCAGAACGAGCAACATCATCACAACCGCCACCGCCTCGACCACATAGACCGCGCGGATCAATCCCAGGGCTGTGACGATCGCACCGATCAGTGCTCCTGAGGCCACACCAAGTGCGTCAGCGCTGCGGGCCAGTGCATAACCGCGACTGGATTTGAAACCGGCGCAGCTGAGCGGAACGGCCAGCTCGATGGCTGGGAAGTAAAGGCCTGCCGCCAGACCGATCAGTAGCTGTCCAGTGAGGTAGCCGCCGAAACCCTGCGCTTGAAGCAGGATGACATCAGCGATGAAGGCCAGCACTGCAGCGGCGCGCACCGGCCAGGAGCAGCTCAGACCCCGATCCAGCAACAGGCCACTCAGTAGACGCGCAGCAGTGCCAATCAGGGCCGCCGCAGCCAGACCCTGTCCTACCTGGGTTGCGGTGAAGCTGGCTTGATGAAACACGATCGGTGTCAGGTAGATGACACCACCGGCTCCCAGCGAGGCCAGCAGCCTGATTGAAGCCACTTCCTGCAAAGGTGCGGGAAACTGGTTCCACCAATGAACTGGCTTAGGCCTTGCGAAGACGCTCAACAGGACAACGGTTTGCCGTAGGACTGATTTGCAGTCTGATGCTCTGTGCCCTTTCACCGCGACCAGCGCGTACAGCCGCCGAGTTGGTTGTCCGTCTGGATGGGATGGATCTGCCTTTGTCGATCTCCGATCTGGGTGGCTGGATCCGCGGACAAGGATCCGATTCATCGGAACTGAGCGTCTGGCTGAATCTGCTTGAGGAGGAAAGCAGTCAGGGAGTGATTGATCTGCTCAAGGCCCCGCTGATCAACGACCGCAGCATGGCCAGGCAGATTCTCAACAGCTGGGCAGGCCGTCGTTTGCTGGATCAGGTCAGTGACCTGGTGTTGGTTGATGACGACACAACGGGGCAGACCGTGCAGATGACGCTTGAGTCGCTGCTCGCAAAGCGCCCTGAGGTGTCCACCCTTGACCTTCTGGAGGCGCTGCCTGCGCAGCGCGTCAGACTGGATCTCGATGCCCTGCTTCCGGTTGCCAGCAGCTGGAGGCTTCAGTTGCAACGGCAGCAGGCTCTGGTCAAAACCCTCAATCAACTCCCAGTTTCATCGCTCACTCAGGGCATCAATCCTGAGGATGGGGCCAAGGTCGCCTCTGATAGCGCGCTGCAGCAACTCACCCTGCCGGTTGAGCATCGCGATCAGCCGCTGCAGCTCCAGCTTTGGCGCCCGAGTCCTTCCGATGGTCGTCAGCGCAGTCACTGGCTGGTGCTCATGCCTGGTCTTGGTGGCAGTCCGGATCATTTCCGCTGGCTGGGTCGGGCACTCAGTCGTCAGGGCTGGCCGGTTCTTGTGCTCGAGCATCCAGGCAGTGATGCGCTTGCCGTACAGGCACTTCTGGAAGGACGACAACCGCCACCGGGTGCTGAGGTTCTGCCTGATCGGCTGAGAGATCTGTCAGCGGTCCTGGCCGCTCGCCGGAGGGAAGTGTTCGAGCTCCCCGGGACCCGTCTGGTGCTGGGTGGGCATTCTCTCGGAGCACTCACAGCACTGCTCGCGTCCGGTGCCAGGCCGGAAAAGGGCCTCGCGCGACGTTGCGGCCAGGATCTTGATGATCTTCCGATCAGCAATCTGTCCAGACTTCTTCAGTGTCAGATCGAGGACGTGATCCTTCCAGAGGTGAGTCCCCCCCAGGAGCTGGCCGGTGTGGTGGGACTCAACAGCTTCGGCAGCTTGCTCTGGCCCCGACAGATACCCCTGTCGGCAGATGTCGCAGTCTTTTTGAGCGGAGGGACTCTCGATCTGATCACGCCTCCACTCAGTGAGCAGCTGGGACTGCTCAGGTCATTGCCAGCCAATCCTGCAACCCGTGCCGTGCTTGTGGAAGGCGCCAGCCATTTCTCGCCCGTGCGCGTAGAGGGGCAGAGTGGCGGCGGGCAGGGTGAAGATGTTTTCCAGCTCGGCGAGGAACTGGTTGGAGTTCAGCCTCTGAGGGTTCAGGCTCAACTGGAACGCGAAATCGTGCGCTTCCTCATCGATCTGGAGGCTGGTCGTGTGTCGAGTTCCCTGAAGGGCGGGGTTGAACATCTGCAGGTGGGGGATCTCCACCTGCATCGTCTGGATCAAACCGGTGCAGCCCGCTTCGTGGATTGAAGCCCAGGGTCGTCTTGATGGCGCCGCTCAGTATCGAACCCTTGGATCGAGAAGGGCGACGAGAAGATCCACGGCCACACTGACGAGCACCACCAGAGCGGCGATCACCACCACAATTCCCTGAACCACCGGGTAGTCGCGCTGATTGATGCTTTCCTGCAGGCGAAGTGCGATGCCTGGCCAGGAGAACGTCACCTCAATCAGCAGTGCGCCTCCAATCAGTGAGGCGACGGTGATTCCGGCGATCGTGAGCACAGGCAACAGCGCATTGGGCAGTGCATGCCGAAGAATCACCTGGGTTTCACTCAACCCTCTGCTTCGGGCGGCCTCCACGTAGTCGGAGCGAAGACTGCGATTGAGGTTCAGGCGCAGTGCGTTGGTGAAGACACCACTCAGGAGCAGTCCGAGAGTGCATGCCGGCAGCACCAGGTGACGCAGGGCACCCTGAAGTGCCTCCCAGTTCCCGCTGATGACACTGTCGGCAATCAGAAAGCCGCTGCCATCAGGAGTGATCATTCCAGGTGGGAAACGACCTCCAACCGGCAGCCAGCCCAGCGTCACGGCAAACAGCAGCTGGGCCAGCATGGCCACCCAGAAGGGGGGTAGTGCGTAGGTCCCGATGCCATAGAAGCGACCAGCCAAATCGATTTTTCCTTCGGATCGGGCAATGGCCGTGAAACCCACCGCCAGACCTGTCACCGCTGCAACAAGCAGGGCGGTGACACTTAATTCCAGGCTTGCCGGAAGTGCTTCTCGGATGATCCGACTCACGGGCTCCTGATTGATCAGTGCCTCGCCGAGGTCGCCGTGCACCAGTGCCCAGAGAAAGTCCAGATATTGCTGGACCAGGGATTGATCCAACCCAAGACGTGCTCTCAGTGCTGCCTTGGCCGCTTCCGGCGCCCGGCTGCCCAGCACAGCGTCCACCGGGTCACCGGGAGCCACCCTCAGCAGCAGAAACACCAGGGTCGCGATCAGCCAGAGCATCACCGGTGCGAGGGCCAACCGTGTTCCCGTGTAGCGAAGCAGCTCGCGACTTCGTCCCATCAGCGCACCCCCTGTAACCGGGCCAGAAGCAGCTGACCGTTGCCATCGAATTCCGGGGTGGCCAGTGCTGTGCTGCTCCAGGCTCTGGGGGTCACCAGCCAGACAGGGATGTATGCAGCACCTGCGGCAGCCATTCGCTCAACGCTTTCCAGATCGCGCTGTCGATCATCTCCCCTGCTGCGGTCCGACCTCAGCAACGTGCTTTCCAGCCCCGGTGTTGTCCAGAAACTGCCGCTGATTGAGGCTTCTCCACGTTTGCAGACGGATCCTTCCGATTCCCTGCAGCTGAGCAGAGGTGCCAGGTAAGCCTCGGGGTCTGGATAGGCGCCGCGCCAGTCGAGCATCACGGCCTGGAAAGCACCTTCTCCAAGCTGCCGGTACACAGTCGTGGATTCCACGCCGTCAAGTTTGAGGGACAGGCAATCGGCCAGGTCGCGTTTGATCTGGGCTTGCCAGGTGAGTGCCATCAGACGGTCTGCGGGCACATTCGATCGGTAGGTGAACGGAAGATGCAACACCCTCCCATTGCAGTAGCCAGCCTGGATGAACAGGTTTCTGGCTCGGGCAGCGTCATGCCTTGGCCAGGGTTCGATATTTCCCCCCGGCAGGCCGGGAGGAACCAGTGAAAGCAGCGGTGGCCGCAATCCGCGGCTCACCCTCTCGTTAATCAGGTCTCGGTCCAGGCTCAGAGCCAGAGCCTGTCGCAGGACTGGATTCTGAAGTGGTGGTGTGTTGCTCAGCAGCGTGATGTACCCGATCACCAGAGCCGGGCCTTGCCCTTCCCTCAGCCGTCCCTCGCTGGCCATGCGATTCAGCGCCAGGCGCTGGTCCTCGTCGATGGAGTCAGAGAGCAGCACATCCACTTCGCCACTGCGCATCGCTCCGAACAGGGCGGTGGAGTTGCTGAGATAGATCAGATCCAGACCGGCGTTGCTGGGTAAGGGCCCCCAGTACCGTTTGAAAGGTTCCAGACGCTGCTGTACAGCGCGGAAACTGGTCAGCCTGTAGGGCCCCGTGCCGATGAAACGGTCGTTGAGAAACCTGTCCCGATGATTCTCATAGGCTTTTGGTGAGACAGGCGTCAGGTTGGTTGCTGTGAGCAGATTCTCAAGGGAGCTCGAGGGTCGGCTCAAGCGCAGTCGTAACTGGTAGGTGTCGGGAGTTTCAACTGCGGTAATGCGATCCCCGACCACATAGTTGAGGGTGCCGATCTCCAGAAAACGTCGCAGGCTGAAGGCCATTGCCTCCGCATCGAAGCGAGTGCCGTCATGGAAGAGCACGTCCTTCCGCAGGGGGATCGTGACGGTGCGGCCGTCATCACTGATCTCCGGCAGTGCTGCCGCCAGGGCCGGCTTCAATTCACCCTGCGCAGTTCTTTTGTAGAGCGTGTCTCCGAGAGCGCTCAGTAGCTGCAGAGCGCCGAAGGTGCTTGCCTGTGCAGGATCCAGGGAGGTGATGCGCCCTGCACTGGCCACCGTGATCCGATCACTGCGCCTGCCTGGTTGACAGGCCCCTTGGCTGACGCAGAGTGCCAGGGCTGCAGTGAGTGGCAGCAGGTGTTTCAAGTGCCGTCTCAGGTAGGCCAGGCCTGACATTCTGGATGAATTGATCACACCACTGGAGTCAGACGAAGCCATTAAAGGCCCCGCGTCCTATTCGGAAACAGAGGGTGACTTGATCTGGTTGAGAGGGACTTCGAAAACCGGTGAGCCCTGGGGCTTCAGGGGCCACTGGCGCACCCAGCAGCGGTCGTGGTCACCATCAATGCCGATGACCTGGAAAAGGCCGGCATCGCTGCGCAACGTGATGCAGTCTCCTTGGTGGAGCCTCATGACGGATCGGGATTCCGACTGATTGCAGCGTTGCCCCTGAAGAACTGTGAGATCGTTCGGCATGAACGTTTTGCAGCATGAATCCGCGAATGCGAACCGAAGCTGTGATGGTTCTTACAACTGTGCCTCATCCGGGGGGCTCTCTGCCAGGTGCTGCGACGACACGCTGAACCGCACACGTCCTCCCGATGTACTCAGAAGCAGCTGAAATGGGCAGCCAGAGAGCGGACTCCCGGCAGAGAGGCAATGGCTTGCAGGGCGTTCTGCATCGCTCCGTTGCCGACTTCATGGGTGATCACAACAATTTCAGCTCCCTCGTCGCAGGCATCGAACTGGACGATGGACTGGATGGAGACGCCCTGTTCTCCGAAGCAGCTGCCAATCCTGCCGATGACTCCGGGAGTGTCTTCCGTGTTGAAGCGCACGTAATTGCGCTGTCGGATCCGGCTGGAATCCACCAGGTGGCAGGAACGCCAGCTGCTGGCTGCCAGCAGTGGGTCAAGGCCGCCATCGCTGCTGCTGAGCTGGCGTATTCCGGCGATATTGAGAATGTCAGCCACCACTGCAGAGGCGGTTGGGCCTGATCCGGCGCCGGGGCCGTAAAACATCACCCGGCCGATTGGATCGCCTTCCACAAGAATGGCGTTGTTGACACCGTTGACCCCGGCGAGTGGGTGATCCTTCGGCACCAGTGTGGGTTGGACGCGAACACCAAGGGGCAGGGATCCAATGGGGTCGCCATCGCTTTCCAGGCGTTCTGCAACGGCAAGAAGTTTCACCCCGTATCCGAGTTGTGTCGCATAGTCCACATCCCGACCCTGCAGATTGGATATGCCAGTTGTTGGAACGGCACTGCGCTCGATGGGGCCGCCAAAGGCCAGTCCGGCAAGGATGGCGATCTTGTCCGCTGCGTCATGGCCGTCAACATCGGCCGCTGGATCCGCTTCCGCATAACCCAGCTCCTGGGCTTCCTTCAGCACGGCGTGGTAATCGGCTCCTTCGTCGGCCATCCGACTGAGGATGTAGTTGGTGGTGCCGTTGATGATGCCGCTCACGCGCTCAATGCGATTGCTCCCAAGCGACTGTTTGAGCGGTTCGATGATTGGGATGCCCCCGCCGACGGCCGCTTCGATCAGCACGTAGACACCAGCAGCAGCTGCTGCTGCTGCGATTTCCTCACCGTGTCTGGCGATCACGGCCTTGTTGGCGGTCACGACTGATTTCCCGGCCGAGATGGCTCTCATGATCAGGGTGCGAGCCGGCTCAATGCCGCCGATGACCTCGACAACCACGTGCACGTTTGG
>PVBE011280845.1_pt1 | contig 12673 bp, 10 predicted proteins | sample 1631181 | NCBI WGS metagenome assembly PVBE01 (sample SAMN08397723, study PRJNA350692) | Marine metagenome, whole genome shotgun sequencing project. | isolation source: water | place: Pacific Ocean | collected 2012-04 | reverse complement strand
GTTCGCGTTGTTCTTCTCCGGCTTAACCACTGAAGACAGTTGTTTCGCCGGGCCGGCTCTGTTTGCTGCCGAGAGTTGCTTTGCCAGGGAACGGTCTTCCTGGGAGAGGTCGCCCGCAGGTACCTTCACGCTCCTGCCATCTGCGATCTTCAGGTATACTTCACCGTAGGCCATCTTCACAAACTCAGCATCTATACTGGTGCCGATGGTGCTTTTCCATGTTCTCATCTGTGCTGCGGTATCTTCTTCGGCGAGTGTTCCCAAGTTAGCGGTTAGGATCATCGAAACCGGCACAAACCATCCAATCGTCGCTGCGTACTTCATGTGTTTCTCCTCTTCCTGTAAGTAACATACGTGTGGTTTCGTGACGGACCTATTCGAGGACCTGCTCCTGTAGTGTGGCCGACCACTGGTCAAAGGCTTTGGCGTGCGCGGACTCAACTTCAATGTGGCCCCGGGTGGAGATAATTTTACCGGTGGGGTCGACGATTATCAGCTGTGGGAGGCCGCCCATCCTGACTCCGTATTTCTCCTGGAGTTGTTTTATACTCCGGCTCCCGAAGGGTATGGCCGGCCAGGGCATGGTTCTTGTCTCCATGTGTCGACGCATATTCTGTTCGGTCTCGTCGAAGCTTATGAATACAATTTCGAAAGGCAACTTCTTGCCCTTGATTCTGCTGTAGAAAGATCTCAACTTCGGAGTGAAGATGCGGCAGGGCCTGGAAACGTATGCAGCGAAATAGAGACCAATAAGTTCCGCCTCCATATCACCGGTGCTGCTTCGGCTGCCATCCGTATCAACAAGGCTCTTGCCGAGCAGTTTGCCCAACGCAATGCCCGGTTTCGGTTTAGGGGGTGGTTTGACATCTTTCTCCGGTGACTTGGCGGCCACGGCCAGTTGCTCTGCGATCTTGCGGTCTCGTTCTACCAGGCGGCTCAGTCGGACGGCAATCAGGTCGTTGTTGGGTAACTTGAGATGAACCAGGGCGCCTTCAAGTCTGACGAACTCCGCCTCTACCAACGCTCCGCTTACGCTTTCCCACTGCCTCACTTTTGTGTTTCCCGCCGCGGCGTCCTGGGCCGGGGTGGCACTAAGCAGTGCAAGAACAAGGAAGAACGCTGTGAGAGCGGGATAAATTGTCGATACGGATTTCATAGCTCGTGAACAACATCTACGCGGTGATCCAGCATTGTGTCGTCGTCGAAAAGAAAATAGCCTCGGAACAGCTTGTCCCGTAGAACCAGGGGCAGCCAATATGGATCATCTGACCACATCTTGTCGTACGGGATGTTCTCAACATCCGTCCACATCGGTATGGCTTCTACTGTCTCCTGTGGATCGCCAATACACCCGGATGCCTTGAAGACAGTGACGAAGAGGGATAAGCCGTCCAGAAACTGAAATCGCAACTCGCCCATCATGTTTACACCGACAGAGTCCACGCAAAGCTCTTCCTGAACTTCCCGGACCGCCGCCTGTTCGGGGGTCTCCCCCGGTTCAAGGCGCCCGCCGGGGCCGTTGATCTTCCCGGCTCCCAGTCCGCGTTTCTTGTGAATAAGAAGAATCTCTCCGTCACGGACGACGAAAAGCAGGGTCGCGAGTTGTTCGGGACACCAGTCATCCTGGATAACATCGTCAAGAGTCATAGGTTCAACCAATCCTCACACGTTTGAGCGCCGGCTCAAGATCCAACATGACCGCGGAGGCAAGCGTGTCCTGTGTTCTCGATCTGCACCTTTCCTTCCCTTCTTCATCATCACATGCGGTTGCACACCCGATGTGAGACGTCAGGGCGTCGATAAGCTCGGGCGGAATCTCGATCTGCCGTGAGAAATCATGGTTCATGGCAGTGTATTCAGCCACTCTTTCGGCAAACGAGTGATACATCGTGGCGCTACCTGCTTCAGGCAGGGACCGGTAAAGGTTCCCGACCGCAACATCGGTGATCGCCTTTGTGAAGGTCTTGCGAAACGGACTTCTAAGTCTCGGTCCGACGTGGCCATGAATCACTACGACAAACAGGGGCGAAAACTCTGACACCAAGCGCCAATGGCGAAGGTTTCTCTCCTTTTCGTCATCCTGGGTATTGGCGAGGAAGGCATCTGCTGCCGATTCGGCGGTTTTGTGCGCAAGGTCAGCCAATGTAATCGGCAGCGCGCCAATGCTGCCCCCAGCCGACCCTCCCAGCCGGCTGTCCGAGGAGCGGCGGTGTCTGCGCCTGGCCGCGTCGGAGCGCATAAAATCGTAGAGTCCAAAGATGACCAGTCCAATAAGAAACGACAGCACTGCTATGATAGCCAGCGTGAACATCGCTCCTGCAGTACCCACTATTGTATCAGCCATTATTGATCCGACTTTCGGGACTAAGACGGCGTATTGTGTCTCAAACAAGCAGCCAACGAAACTTTGCCGAAAGATACCCGTTCTCGCTCGAAACATCAACGATCGAATAGCTCAGGCTTCGTGCGCCTTGAGGCATAAAGAATGGTTTAGAACTCTCACAGATGTCAGAATAGAGAATTCCTTGTGCGGCATAGGCCTTGCCCGACTATGGTGCGATTGGTAAGCTTAAGAGTACATGTGTAATTCGGGCGCTGTCACGATTTGTGCGGCGGGAGAATCAAGCCATTGGTTATAAAGATACAAACACGTTTACGATTTCTTGGCGTATTTGCGATCGCGCTGCATTTCTTCGTGGTTGCGATGCCTGTAAATGGTGAGGCACCTGTCGCGGAAGAAGAAGGTTTGGGGCAAACCAAAACGTACCGGCTTCAGGACTTCGAGACTGACCGGTTGTGGTCGCTGGACAGTGCAAATAACTACGGAATCGTAGGCTTCTCCACGGCTCACGTTACCAGCGGCAAGAAATGCATGAAGGTCCGCTTCGTTTCCAATGGCCGGAATAACACCATGTTTCGGCGCGAGGTCGACTATGACCTGTCCGGCGCTGAGAAACTCGTCGTTGATGTCTTCAATCACGCTACCGAACCCGGTGTGAGTTTCGGCCTAGCATTCAAAACGCGCTCGGGCGGTTTCTTTGAAACCGATACGTGGCACCTGGCGCCCGGGTGGAACAAGGCCCTGGAGTTCTATATCGGCAGGTACGGAATGAAGTTCGGAACGGACAGTGCCAAGTGGCAGGTAGAGCGAACCGGTGTTGAAAGAATCATGTTTATGGTCTACCCTGGGGAGAACAAGGACGGTTTTCTCAGCATAGACAATCTCCGGTGCGATTCTCCATCCGTCGACAAGTCGGCGCCCCCCGTTCTTGTTTCGTCAGGAAGAATCCCCGACACGGTTAAGCAGTTCGAACAAGTCGAGATCGCCTTTGAGTTCGAAGCCGAGTCACTGATGAGGGAGGCCGCCAACGACGAAGAGTTTATTCCGAGATTACTGCCCGTCGACCTCCAAATGCGACTCGCAGACCCTTACGGTAGCGAACGGCATATAAAGGGTTTCCTTCTTGCGGAAACCGACGCGGAGAAGGGGAAACCGGCCACGGTTTCCTATGGCATCAGGTTCACCCCAACCATGCCCGGCAACTGGCGGGCGAGGGTAGACCTCAAGGCGGGTAAGATATGGGTTTCGCTGTTGGAAAAGCGATTCAAATGCCCAGAGGATTTAACAGCACGCGGAATGATCGGAGTCGACCGTGACGACCCAATGTTCTTCTCTTTCGCGAAGGGCGAGTTCTTTTACCCGATAGGCCAGAACATATGCTGGGCCGCGGATTACGAGCCTTATTTCAAAGAAATAAAGGAATATGGCGGCAACATTGCCCGAGTCTGGGTATGTCCATGGAACAACCCGGTGTTGAAGAAGCACGACTCCTACAGTATTGACCTTGAATCCGCAACGGCCTGGGACAAGGTTTTCGATCTCGCAAATAAGTACGGCGTCTATATCCAGCTGGTACTCGCGCATCACGGGGCGCTCGCCGGCGAATGGGACAGAACATCTTTTAACGCGGAGAATGGCGGTCCCTGCGTGCTGCCCCAGGACTTCTGGGTCAGCTGGGAAGCCAGGAAAGCATACAGGAACTACCTTTCCTATGTGATTGCACGGTGGGCTCACCACCCGAATCTGTTTGCATGGGAACTGATGAACGAGACTGATCTCACGCCGCGTTACGGGGACTACGACATAATCGCGTGGCATGAGGAAATGGGTAAGTTTATAAAGTCCAACGACCCATACAATCATCCCGTCACAACGAGTCTGTGCAATAGAAAAGGGTTTACCGCTCTCCCTGCGGTCAGCGTGATCGATTTTACCAATTGCCACTTCTATGACCCTAACGTGACCGGCCGCCTGAACCAGGAGTACCTTTCATACAAGCAATACAACAAACCGTACTTCGTTGGTGAGACCGGCCGTGGATGGCAGGCGGACAGTGACCAGGTGGACAAGAAGGGCGTACACCTTCATCATGCCCTGTGGTTGGCCTGGATGACGCCGGCGGCGGGGAATGCACTCCCATGGTGGTGGGATACTTATATCGAGCCCAACAATCTTCAGTACCACTTTGCCGCGCTTACGGCATTCGACAAGGGAGAAGATCGCCGGGGAAAGAACTACCGCGGCTGGATAGACAGCCTGACCCAGGATAACAAGATTCGGGCGCAGGTTCAGGGCCTCGTGAATCGTAATTCGGTTTTTGCTTTCATCTACAATCTTGACTGGGTCAAGGATCCTAATGTGATGCGGGGCAAAACCATGCTGGAGGATGGGCATTTGATCAAGCTCGAGGGAATGCTTGATGGGAAATACGAGATGAAGATCTTTAATACCTACACGGGGAAGGTTGCCGGCATACAGCATCTCATGTGCGATGATGGCATCCTGAAGATTCCTCTGCCTGAGGCGCCCAGGGATTTTGCCCTGAAAGTGAAACATGCCGAGGCATCTGATATTACCGTTTCGGCAGAGTAGAGTGTCTGGATACTGACCGTATGGGGGAAGATCATGAACTTAGCCAACGGCAATGTGCGATGCGTGATTGTACTGGTGTTCGCGTGGTCTGCCATGTGCTTCTCGGCACATGGTGAATCGGTGTCGGTTGTTGAAGAACCCGATGCGCCGCCTGCGGCTCAGCCTGCTGATGAGCCCACGGCGGAACCTGCTGCGGCGCCTGTTGCGGAAGAGCCTGTTGCGGAACCCGCTGCGGAACCTGTCGCGAAAGAGCCTGCTGCGGCGCCTGCTGCGGAAGAGCCTGTTGCAGAAGAGCCCGCTGCAGAAGAGCCCGCTGCGGAGCCTGTTGCTGCGGAGCCCGTTGCCCAGCCTGTTAAGGAAGTCGTTGGGACGCAGAAGGACCTGGAATTCGTAGACGAGCAAATCGGTTCGGCGATGGCCTGCACAAACGACGTGATCCAGGCTGTTAAGATGGTTTCCGCGCAGGACAAAGCGATCAAGACTACACTGCAGTCCGTTTCCAACCTTTTTACTTATACAACAAGGCCCACGCCGGTCGCGGGAGGGACCGTTACGCGGCCGGAGCCCGCGCCTCCGGTGGCTGCCCCCGTGACAGAACCTGCAGCCGAACCAGTAGCGAGGACGGTTGTCAAAGGCGAAGGCCCTGTTGCGGAAGGCATGGAAGCGACCGGCTACTGGCGGCGTGAAAGTTGGGCTGACAAAGGATCCGCCTCGGTTCAGGGCGGTTTGCTCGTGGTGGAAACAGTTCCCGGCAAGCACGGGAAGACAGCGGCAACCCGGAGCTTCGAAGATCCCCTGGTGATAGACCCCAAGGATTCAGTGACCGTCGACGTCGAGAACAGGGGTGCATCATCCATCCAGGTCGCGCTGGCCCTGTTTAAAGGGTATGCCTACTACGAAACTCCGACCCAGAATGTGAAGCCGGGAACGAGATCGCTGACTTACAGGATGTCCGCGAAGACTTTCAAATCCGCCGCAACCCAGTGGATGCAGAAAGGATCGTTGGAAGGCCCTTTAGCGGTGGACAAGTTGACACTGCTGATCTACTCCGAGAAACCCGCGGAGGCAGCTTTCGACAACCTGTTACTTGGACGGGGCGGGAACTGACTTGACCGGTTTAGGCGTCGGCGGAGGTCTGCCGACATATGCGCCCTTCGCGAATACCCCGATGTGCCGGGATCCGCTGGACGTGGTCAGCTTGCCCAACCCATCCGGTAAACCCGCGATGAAGCCACCTTCATACTTGGCTCCGTTTGCGTAGGACAGAACTCCGGTCCCCTCGCGGGCACCGTTCTTGAATTCACCAACGTACCGGCTACCGTCAGGAAAAGCCTGCCTCCCCAGGCCGTTGTGAACGCCCCCTGACCAATTCCCGACGTACCGCGATCCATCTTTGCCGGCAAACACTCCCTTACCATGGGGTCTTCCGCCACTGAATTCACCAACGTACTTGCTGCCGTCCCTGAAGGTCATGCTTCCGTACCCATTGGGCAGACCGCCACTGAATTCCCCTTTGTAGCATGAGCCATCAGAATAGGTGAAAGAGCCCCATCCGTGGGGATTGCCTTCGTTGAACTGTCCAGCATACTTGGAGCTGTTGGTGTAAGACAGCACGCCCCTGCCGTTCGGGATTTCATTTACGAGTTCTCCCGCGTACTCGGCGCCATCTCCCATCACGAGAACAGGCTTAAGAGACTCCGCGCCCCATATGGGCTCCGCCGGTTTCTCGGGTTCCTTCTTCCTGGATTTTGCCGACGCATCGGCCAGGAACCAGCACATGCACAGTAAACCCGCGCACACGATTCTTTTCATCACAGAATCCTCCGTTCCTAGAATGCCATCAAGCATCAACACGATAATCATAGCTCACGAGCCGTGGAGAATAGAAGGGTTAACTGAGCATTTGAGCATTTGCCGCAGTGGCACATTTCTGTAGCGAGAGCGTTTGGCATTGGGCACTGGAATCGGTCTGCTGCAGCACGCACATCGCGGCCTTCCCCGGGGATGGCCGGCATATGTATGCACGTCCACCCCGGGCGCGGCCACGCTGCACGCACCGCAGCAAGCCAATTCCAGCGGCCGCTTCGCGGCAACCCAATGCCAAACGCGTTTCATCCTCGGCGGCGATTGACGACTCTGGGAATTACATCGGCTGCTAACGGCCGCCGAGGAGGCTCTAAGACATCAGCACACCCACAGAATGGGCGAAAGAACAGGGGCAGAATATCAAAGCCTTGCGCCAACTTCTTCTATCCAGTCGCCGCCGGGAAGGGCGTATGGCCGGAACACTTCCGTGTACCCTTCATGTTCGTTATAGAAGATCGCCCGGTGGAGGCCCAGTCCGCTGGCCCTGGGGCTGTCTATAAGCATTGCCGAATCGTTGGCGCTCATCTGGAACAGCACGCGCATTTCGAATTCGCTAAGGGCTTTTCGACTCAAGAAACGAGTGATGTTGTTGCAAGTGTCGCACGTTGCGATCACATGGATTCCATTACTGCCGCCTTCGCAAATGATCTCGTTCAGGTTTCTCCCCGGGTTATCGGCGCTGTCGCTGTCGTCCATTGAAAAGTTGAAGTCTTCTTCGAAACGGAGTTTCTTGAATTTCTGAAGACCCAGGATCATGACGAACGTAGATGCGACAGCTTTCGCCGGGTCATTCTCTCTTGCAGTCATGTCTGCGACAACGCTTTTCATCACGGAGGCAGTGTCGGAATTGCTGACCACGGTTACTTCATGCCGCATGTTCTCTATCACCTTGCCGATAAGCTCCCTGTGAGCAGAACCAGGCGCGGTTCCGTCGAACAATATGAAGCGCGCCGTTCCAGCGGGATGCTGGGCAGCCAGTGCGACCATTGACACCACCATCGTGGCAAGTGCAGCTTCATCTCTCTGCCCGACCACGAGAAGGTTGTGTCCGCTTTGTCTCAGGAACGTGGCTTCCGTGGGCCCCTTGATGGAGTTCGGTGCACCCAGCCAGACACGGGCGGCCCCGGGGCGTTCGCCGGGCCGCGTACCGATGCTTTCTGCCAAGAGCTCGTTGTCGCGCACATCGGCAGGCGCATTGCCCTCGAAGACGATTGGGCCACTGTATTCTCCGGGACGTTCGTCGGCCAGAGTGACCACTTTGTCGAGGTAGGAGTCGCGGACTTCGTCGGGAAGCCATACAACCTGGAACGGGCTGTTACCCTCGATCATTCCTGCGGAGTCGTTGTAGATGGCTTCGCCCGGACGCGAAAGAAGGCGTGGTGCCGGATTGTTGTCGTCCATGATAAGGTAGGAATCTGCCTCGCTGCACTGCAGCGCAATGCGGATGACCATCTGGCCCAGGGTCGTACGAGCAAGCGTGTATGCTCCGCCGAGCGTCTGGGAGCCCAGCAATACATGAATTCCAAATGCGCGTCCCTGGCGTACGATTCTATCCAGAAGCAGGGCCGCGTTCTGGGAGATTCTATCGTCTTCCACGAAGAACTCCTGGAACTCGTCAACTATCAGTAGTGTTCTGGGAATGGGCTCAGTCCCTCCGGCCCTCTTGTAGCCGGGGATATCCTGTACGCCCAGCTCCCTGAACATATCGCCGCGCCGCTTCAGTTCATCGTCCACACGCTGGAGTACACTCATCCCGAACTCCCTGTCGCTCTCTATGGCAATTACTCTTGCGTGGGGAAGGTGCTTGGATGCATAGCACTTGAACTCTACGCCTTTCTTGAAGTCGACAAGATAGAACTCCACCTGCTCAGGACTGCACCAGAGGGAGAGGTTCGTGATGAGCACGTGGAAAAGTGTTGATTTGCCGGACCCCGTTTTCCCGGCTATGAGCGCATGCTGTCGGGTTCCCTTGCCGAGAGCCAGCTGCAGCAGCTTGGTCGCTCCGGTGCGCCCTATGGGAATACGGAGCTCCTCCGATGTGTCTGTCGACCACAGTTCTGAATCACCGGGGACGACGTGCGAGAAGGGAACTTCAACGTGGCTTGAATCCACGCTGGATTCACCAACGCGATGAAGAAACTTTGTGGCAAAATCCGGCGCGGGTTGAGAATCCAGCTCAAGGGTAACTCCCTTGAGTATCCTGTCGGCAAGCACGAACCTGTTCTGCCGGCCGCTGAAGCACACGCTGCCCTTTCTCAGTTCGTCAGGAACAAGATCCTGCGGGACCGACCGCCTGTGATCCCAGTGGATCAGAGTGTATACGCCACACCTCGCTCCGCTTGCCGCAATGCTGAGAAGCCGCCGGGCCGCAATGTCAGTGAAGTTAACGGGGAAATCCGCGACGACAAGGAAATGGTACTTTTCCGCTATCTCTCCGGCCTGCTCGTTGTATTGGGCAATATTTTCGTATTCATTCCGGAGATACATCTGGATAACCTTCTCCATGTGCTCGTTCAGGTCGGCCAGCCGCTGCTCAATATGTGACGGCTGAGTCCAGATGCGGCTGTTGACGAGAGCTTCCTCATAGTCCGCGAGGTGCATGACTCCGGCGAAATTCTGTCCGAGCTCAACGGGGTCAAGAATCGTGAAACCGAGCTTACTCGGCGAAGTGGTGGCAAGCAGGCGGAGCACGATAGTGTTAAGCGCGGCTATCGCCTGGTCGCGCCCGAAGTTCCATGTCTCGAACAGAACGGACCCCTGGTCGGGAAAAGTCAGGCAAAGGGGCATGCTGAAACGGTCTGTACCCGGAAGAGCAAGATGATCGTCACCGGGCAGGTCTCCGCAGAGCTGTTTCAGGTCGACATCCAAATGCGCGAATTTTGCGGCCCTTGCAAACGTTGCCGGGGCTTTCCAGTCCGAGAAAGATTCATCATTCCAGTTGGGAAAGGATTCCCGGGCGGCCGCGTCAGCCCTTGTTACCTCGTCGTAGATCGGATGAATCTTATTCCGCCACTCCTTTGCGAGTTCCTTCCATGTACCTTCGTTAGCCGATCGAAATCCGGCGATTCCGTTCTCGCAGGCGTCGGTGAGTTCTTTTCTGGCTGCCTCGGCCTCCTGTTTGATGCGTGCGACTGTATCAGAATGTTTCCGCTCAATCCGCTCCTGGGTAAGACGAAACAGTTGATCGTTCTTTTCCGCCGCACGTGCAGCTTTCCGGTCCAGTTTCTCGATACAGGACAGGCGCATTGTTTCCGCGGAATCAGAAACCGAACCCCATTGGTTTTCCAGGGCATCGAACTTGTTCTCGCAACGGGCATCAATGAGTTTGAGCTGTTTCTCATGATTCCTTGTAGAGCTTTCGTCGCAGGCCTTATACAGACGGTGTGCTTCAACAAGCCCCGATAGAATGCCGGGAGCCGCTTCCTGCGCTGCCGGTCGTCCTCTGATGTTCAGGCTAACTGCACCGGTCAGCAGCGCGGCGGCAATGGCGGCACCTGAATAGGAAGCATGGGCGATTTCCCGGTTGTGCATTGCGAAACCGACGACTGCGCCGGCGGCGATTATCAGCATGGTCACCAGCCATGGCGGAAGGATGCGGAAAACTGATGGAAGTGGCTGTCGTTTAAAATCGGCCAATTTGTCTGCCGTCTGCCGGATATGCTTCTGCAGCGCGTCACGCAATGCATGCTGGTCGACTGGCTCCGGTTCTGCGGGCTGAGCACCGCCCTGTCCGTTGCCGGATATTCGCAGCAGGGAAGGATAGCCCCGGAACGCCCGTTTACAGCTTTTTTCCAGGTTGCCGAGAGACCGGTCAATTCCCGTCAGCTCCCTCCTGAAATCCTCGAACTCGGTATCGGTACGCTCCCAGCTCTCCGGGTAGACTCGTTCCGCGTCCATCATCTGTTTCTGAAGTTCGTACTTACGGTGTCCTTCGTCGCTGTCGATTCTCGCCAGGAGCTTCTGCTTGCTGGATCTGTGGCCGATGCCGATCCTCGGTTTGCGCGCCGTGTATCTCGATTGGGATCTGCTGATAGCCGAATCCCTGTCGGCCTCTGCTTCTGCAAGCACCCTGGAGAGTTCGAGCTCGATTTCCTTTATGGCCTCCGCCATGTCTCTGCGTTCGGCGGCGCTCCGGGCTCCGAATTCGCGGGAAAGGTTCTTCTCTTTCTCCGTGAAGCTGGTCACGGTAGAGCGCAGGCCGTCCAGGAGTTCCAACGTTTCTCTTATGCCGAGGTTACTACTCACAATCTTTCTTTATCCTCGCTATGAGACTATCCAATTCATCTGTAGCCTTTACAGCAGTATCCACGGCACAGAACAGGTCTTCAAGATACTCTTTCTGGAAACTGCGGCTCTTTTCATCTCTCCAGTGTTCGAGGGTCCGATGCCAGTCAGCCGAGAGCGCTTTCGTCATCATGGCAAGCCGTGCTTTGCTGGCGTTCATGCTCATGGCTCTGCTCCAGGCTGCCCATCAACTGTTTCATCGGAGAGGGCCGTGCTGCTTTTTGTTTCGATGACCGGGCCATCCGTCGCGGGGGGCGGCGTTGTCGCGTATTCGTCCAGGACCTTCACCATGTTTGCGAGATATGCAATGGCTTTCGGCAAGTCGTAATCCAACCCGTTGCGAAGTCGATCGATCTGTTTCTTCAGCGGTTCAACCCTGTTGTCGTATTGAAGATACCACTTTTTCAGGACTCTTACTTTTTCCTCCGCGTCTCTCAGCAATCGTTCAGCCCGGAGGACCGCCATCCGGGTCGACTGTTCTCCACGGAAAGCCGACAGCCTTGCGCTGAACCGGGCCTGCCTGGTCTCCTCGAGTTGCCTTGCGCGAAGCCGCACCTGGTTCGCCAGGTGGTTTCTCTGGTCTGTTTCGAGCCATAACCTGGTTCGGACGACCTCCGCGTCGACTTCATCCAACGTCGCCCTGGCGCGCTCCATGTAGCGGACAAGGTTGGCCCTGAACGCTTCGACAGCGTCTATAGATGTAACATTAGCTCGGACTGTCATAACTAACGCTGGCCAAGATAGTCTTCGATGCGTTGGGCTTTGCGCAGCAGGTAAGGCGTGTGCCTGCTCGAAGCATCGACGAACTTCTTGAGTGCCTTCACGGCCATACGGAACTCCTCGGCAAACTTCTCATGTTCCTGGTCCTGCCATGTGTCGCCAAGCGAAGCAAAGCGGGCCTGCAAAGATGTTATCCTGCTCTGCAGGTCGCTGTTGAATCTTTTCATCTCATTGGCGAAGTTACGCACTTCTTCGGGATCCATAATTGCCTGTGGCATAGCATGTCTCCACGTTGTTGTGTAAGCAATCCGTGATTGCCTGAGATCGTTCCCTGCAAATCCCGCGCCGCAGTTGTCACGCGGAAGACCGCCAATCACGTTACCAGACGGGTGCTTTGTGGCAAAGGAGATTATGGAATGAGCTTTACCGCAGTGGTAGTGTCCGAAATCTTCTGCAATTTCCTGTGGCGCCCACGATCCCCTGTAGAAATGACAGGACATTCCCCAGTTTTCGGGTGCTACATCACGGAAACACTTGGCTTTGCGACGTTTACACAGCATCTGAAGTGCAATAGTTTCTCAGCGGCAAACGGCACCCGAGATGCCTCGCTATGCTCGGCATGACAGAAAACCTTAGAAAACTGTCATCCCGAGCGCAGTCGAGGGATCTCTGGCGCGATGCAAGCGCCAGAATTGGGGTAAGTCCACGTAGGAGCTATTTGCGCTGTAATTCCGCCCAATGATAGCTGGCCGAAACTGAGGTGGAAGATTCTCTTTACCCCTCAAAAGGAAACAGGGGTCAGCAGGCAGAAGAAAGAAACAGAGAGATTCCGAAACATTGACCCCACGAAAAATGGTGGTTTAGGTATGC
>PVBE011176547.1_pt1 | contig 12673 bp, 12 predicted proteins | sample 1631181 | NCBI WGS metagenome assembly PVBE01 (sample SAMN08397723, study PRJNA350692) | Marine metagenome, whole genome shotgun sequencing project. | isolation source: water | place: Pacific Ocean | collected 2012-04 | reverse complement strand
CACACCTCCGGAAGTGATGGCCCGAATTGAGCAGCAGGTGGGACTGTTTTTTATGACCCATACCAAGATGGAGCTGTACCAGGGGGCGATGGAGCGGCATATCATGCTCTATCCCCTGGCCACTCCCCAGGACATTCTGGAGAACCAGCAACTTGAGGCGAGGCAGTTCTGGACGGAGATGGAACACCCCGAGTTGGAGCGCAGCATAATTTACCCCGGGCCTTTCATGAAGGCATCGGCTGTGGGATGCACTATGAGGCGACGGGCACCACTGATCGGTGAGCATAACCGGGAGGTGTTTGAGACGGAGTTGGGCCTGGCGCAAGAAGAACTGGCCGCACTCAAGTGCGACGGCGTTATCTGAGGAGAGGGACGGATGGAGCAGGCGCTACAGGGCCTTCAGGTAGCCGATTTTAGCTGGGCGGCCGTGGGGCCCCTGATGACCAAGTACCTGGGCGACCACGGCGCTACAGTGGTGAGAGTGGAGTCCTCCACCAACCCCGATATTATGAGGATTAATGCCCCTTTCAAGGATAGCCAGCCCGGCATCAACCGGAGCACATATTATGGGATTATCAATCCCAACAAACACAGCCTGGCGCTGGACCTGAATCACCCAGAGGGGCCTGGGGTGGCCAAAAGGCTGGTGGCATGGGCGGATCTGGTGGTGGAGAACTTCACCGCAGGCACGATGGAGAAGTGGGGCCTGGGGTACGATGAGCTGCTCAAGGTGAAGCCGGACATCATCATGTTGCGGAGCTGCAACCAAGGGCAGACCGGCCCCCATGCCAAGCACCCAGGTCTGGGTTTTATGCTGGTGGGCCTCACCGGGTTCCTCAATTTCACTGGCTGGCCTGACCGGGACCCGGCACCTCTGCCGGTGGCCTACACGGACCTGATAACCCCACGGTTCGGCATTGCCGCTCTGATGGCAGCATTGGATCACCGGCGTCGCACCGGGCAGGGGCAGTGTATAGACATATCCCAGTTGGAGACAGGCCTGCACTTCATAGCTCCACCCCTGCTGGACTATGTGGTAAACAGAAGGCAGGGCGGGAGGAACGGCAACGCCGACCCCTGTGCCGCCCCTCATGGCGCATACCGCTGTCGGGGCGATGATCGGTGGTGCGTCATCGCCGTATTCACGGGCGATGAGTGGGGCGCTTTTTGCCGCGTGCTGGGTAACCCTGAGTGGACCTCCGAGGCAAGGTTCGCCACCCTTGAGGCTAGGAAGAAGAATGAGGCCGAGCTAAACCAGGCGGTTGAGCAGTGGACGGTGAACTACACCCCCGATGATGTGATGCGGGAGATGCAGGCGGCGGGGGTGCCTGCCGGGGTGGTGCAGAGCGGCAAGGCTGTGTGCCAGGATCCCCAGCTGGATCACCGGGGCTACTTCTGGGCACTGGAGCATCCGGAAATAGGTCCCACTACTTATCTTGGTGAGCCATTCCTGCTTTCCGGGACTCCGGCTCAGGGCAACATGCCCTCTCCTTGCCTTGGTGAGCATACGGAACATGTCTGCCGGGAACTCCTGCACATGCCCGACGATGAGTTTATCCGGCTGTCAGAGGGAGGCGTGTTTCAGTAGCAGCGCTGGGCTTTAACACTGCCAAGCCCAATCTATTGAAGGCCATTCCAAAATTTATCGCCCTGGGAGCAGATCCATGAACTACTTCGCCAAAATGAGGGACGGTGCCACAAGTCCGCCAAGGATATCCCTATCTGAAATTGTGTGGTCATGGCTGGGTGCCTTCCTCGGCGTTACCGCGGTTTCATTCATCAACTATAAGATGCTCGATGGGACAGACTTGGTGATGTTGATAACCTCTTTCGGCGCCACCGCGGTGCTCCTCTTCGGCGGCATCAGGAGCCCATTAGCCCAACCCCGGAATGTTATCGGCGGACACATCATTTCGGCTATCATTGGCGTGTCCGCGTACCAGGTGCTCCATGGTAACATATGGCTGGCCGCCCCAGTGGCGGTGGCCATGGCTGTTGCTTGCATGCAAGCCACCAGAACCCTGCATCCCCCGGGCGGGGCCACGGCACTGATTGCCCTTATCGGAGGCACAAAGATTCACGCCCTGGGTTATCTATATGTGGTTATGCCGGTTGGGGTTGGTATCATGATTTTGCTGGCGGTTGCCCTTTTGGTAAACAACATACCCAGGAACAGAAGCTACCCCCAGTTCTGGTACTGACGGGGGAGGGGGAAGTGGTTTTCCGGTAGCTGGGTATCAGGTCTGATGATGTTAGTTCATCGAAACCGCCAGCCATCAGTGTGGCTGAGCCATTGAGGCGTCCTCCTAAGGATGGGGGCAATCTTAAGACTGGATCCCGTAAACCTCGAGGGGTCTGGAGTTAAGGATTCTCTCATACATCTACTGGGAGCTTCCACCATGGTTGAGGTGAGCACGTCGGCCGGTATGGTAACTCAGGCCTGGTGGGGACGCTCGGTGTTGTAGAAGCGAAAATCGTTACCGAGGCAGGTCTTGGCTTTTCTACCATCCGGGTATCTCGCCGACTGCCACAGCCTCCCGATAGATAGATTGTTATTGTAGTCCCCTTTCCCATCCATGCTGATTGTAACTCCGTGGCTCTCTAGAAAGCTAGTGAAGGTCTCTCTAGTGAACTGGATTCCCTGGTCGGTGTTGAATATCTCGGGTTTGCCCTTCCGTAGCGCTTCCTCCAGTGCCTCAACGCAGAAGCCGGCATCCAGGGTGCTGGAGAGCCTCCAGGAGCGCATACCGGTTGTACCAGTCGATGATGGTTCCCGGTAAAAGAATCCACGACGGCCTCGCTACAGCCTCATGTCATCCGGCAACACCTGGCTTAGCTCAAAGACGGGGCCGTCCCTGCACACCAGCCTGATGCCATCCGTAGTCGGTACGGCGCAGCCGAAGCAGGCCCCGAAGCCACAGCCCAGCCTGACCTCAAACGTCACCTGGACCGATTTACTTCTCAGCACGGGGAAGTCCCCCTGTAAAAGGGCGCGGTACATGTCCAGCGGTCCCGCGGCGAAGGCCTGGTCAAAGCCGCCGGTAAGCCCCGTTAGCAGGTCGGTAGCCATTCCACGGTATCCGGAGGTGCCGTCCTGGGTGGCAACGGACAGCCGGGTGCCCGCGGGCAGCAAATCCTCAGGATACATAGCGGTGGTGGTGTGGCAGCCGTATACCAGCGCCACCTCTCTATCTTCAGCCAGCGCCCTCTCCGCAAGGAAATAAAGAGGGGCGATGCCCATACCCCCGGCGATGATGAGCAGCGTGCGGGAGCTATGCTCCACCTGGAACCCCTGTCCCTGCGGCCCCAACATATCCACCGTATCCCCCGGCCCGCGTTCACATAGCCAACGGGTGCCCCGGCCCATCCGCCTCACCAGCAGGGCCACCCGCTCACCGCTCACGCGGTGCACCGCTAGGGGCCGGCGCAGGGTAAGTCCCAGCCCGCAGTTAACCATCACGAACTGTCCAGGGGTAGCTGTCTCCGCCACTCCGGGGGCCTCCAGCCACAGCAGGTACACACCTGGCATAGGCTGCGTATTAGAAGTAACACGGGCCTGGTGCTGGCTCACGCTTTTTCCTGCACCCCGGTCCCCAGGTATTCCCTGAGGGGCAGGACTGAATAAGGGAAGCTGGAGTTGGCCAGGGCAGCCACCGTGGCCCGCGCCGTATCCAGGGAGGTGAAACAGGGGATGCGCCTCTCTGTTGCGGCCCGGCGGATTTGAAAGCCGTCCTGAAGAGGGACCGGGCCGTGGGTGATGGTGTTGATGACTCCATTCACCCGGCCCTCCCGGATGATATCTACCACATTGGGGTAGCCCTGGCTGAGCTTCTTGCTAATCATGGTCACCTTCAAGCCCGTGTCCTCAATCATGGCTGCGGTGCCCTCCGTGGCGAATAGTTTGTAGCCCAGCCCGGTAAGCTGGTCTATGATGGGCCGAGACTCCTCCTTGTCGCGGTCGGCGATGCTCACCAGCACGGCCCCCTGTGACGGCAAGGAAAGCCCGGCGGCCAGCAGGGCTTTGGTAAGGGCGGCACTGAACGTGCGGTCAACTCCCATTACTTCGCCGGTGGACTTCATCTCCGGCCCCAGGAAGGAGTCCACCCCGATAAGCTTGGACATGGAGAACACGGGGGCCTTCACCGCCACCAGATCCTGGGCAGGCCACAGCCCGCTCCGGTAGCCCAGCCCCGAAAGCCTGCGCCCAAGCATGACCTCTACGGCCAGGCTCACCAAGGGGAGGCCGGTGACCTTGGATATAAAGGGCACGGTGCGGCTGGCCCGTGGGTTGACCTCCAACACATAGACACGGGGGGAGCCGGTGTCTGGCGGCATGACCACGAACTGTATGTTCATCAGCCCCTGCACCCCCAGCCCCCGGCCGATGCTAATGGTGTATTCCACGATGGCGGCTTCCTCTTCCGGGGTAAGGCGCTGCGCTGGATAGACGGCGATGGAGTCTCCGCTGTGGACGCCCGCCCGCTCTATGTGCTCCATAATGCCGGGGATGAGCACCACATCGCCATCGCACACGGCATCCACCTCCACTTCCCGCCCTTCCAGGTACTTGTCAATGAGGACGGGGTGCTTGGAGTCCACCATCAGCGCGCGCCTGGCGTACTGCTCCAACTCCTCGGTGGTGTGTACTATCTCCATGGCTCGCCCACCTAACACATAGCTGGGGCGGACCAGCACCGGGTAGCCGATGGTGCTTGCCACCTCCAAGGCCGCTTCTATGCTGTTGACGCCGGCTCCGGGAGGCTGGGGAATACCGAGGCGCTGCAGAAAGTCCTCAAAGCGACGCCGGTCTTCGGCCAAGTCTATGGTCTCTGCGCTGGAACCCAGCAGGTGGTGACCACTCTGGGTAAGGGGATCGGCCAGGTTGATGGCCGTCTGGCCGCCGAACTGGGCGATGGAGGGCACATCCCCACCCTCGTTGTCCAGTATGTCCCGCGCAGCCTCTTCATCCAGAGGTTCAAAGTAGAGCCGGGTGGAGGTGTCAAAATCGGTGGATACCGTCTCCGGATTGGAGTTGGCCATGATGCTGGCAACACCGGCCTGCTGTAAAGCCCAAGCGGCGTGCACGGAGCAATAGTCAAACTCTATCCCTTGGCCGATGCGGATAGGCCCGGAGCCGATTACCAGCGCCTTCTTGCCAGAAAAGGCCTCGGCCTCATTCTCCTGCTCATAGGTGCTGTAGAAGTAAGGGGTCTCCGCCTCAAACTCGGCGGCGCATGTGTCCACCATCTTATAGACCGGGCGGATGCCCCATACCGAGCGCAGGGACCGCACCTGTTCAGGGAGGCGGTCAGCCAGGGTGCCGATCTGCTCGTCGGCGAACCCCAAGCGCTTGGCCTGCCACAGCAGATCAGGCGTGAGTGGCTCGGCAAGCAGCCGTTTTTCCATGTCCACGATGTTGCTCAGCTTGTAGAGGAACCAGGGGTCAATGCCGGTACGCCGGACTACATCCTCCACCCCCGTCCCCCTGCGCAGGGCAGCTGTCATCACCCACAGGCGCATGTCGTGTCCGTGGAAGGGGTAGCGGGCCATGTCGGTTCCCCAGTTCCGGTCCTCCCACAGCAGGCTGCGGCCCCCAATCTCCAGGGAACGCACCGCCTTCTGGAGGGCGGCCTCAAAGCTGCGGTCGATCGCCATCACCTCGCCGGTGGCCTTCATCTGGGTGCCTATCTGGCGCTCGCCGGAGGGGAACTTGTCAAACGGCCAGCGGGGTATCTTGACCACGCAGTAGTCCAGGGCAGGCTCGAAGGCGGCCGTGGTGCGGCCGGTGACCTGGTTGGGAATCTCGTCTAGGTGGCGACCCACTGCTATTTTGGCGGCCACCCGGGCGATGGGATAGCCGGTGGCCTTGCTGGCCAGGGCGGAGCTACGGCTCACTCGGGGGTTGACCTCTATGATGTAGTAGGGGGTGTCGGTGGGGGGGTTGCCCCAGGCCTCCGTCACCACCGGGTGTGGGGCCAGTGCAAGCTGGACATTGCAGCCACCCTCTATGCCCAGGTGCCGGATTATCTTGAGCGAGGCGGAGCGCAGCATCTGGTACTCTTTGTCGGTGAGTGTCTGGCTGGGGGCCACCACGATGCTATCCCCGGTATGGATGCCCATGGGGTCCAGGTTTTCCATGTTGCACACAGTGATACAGTTATCGGCGGCGTCCCGCATCACCTCGTACTCCACTTCCTTCCATCCCTCCAGGCTCTTCTCCACCAGCACTTGGTGGATGGGGCTGGCGGCTAACCCCCCGCCGGCTATTTCGGCCACCTCCTGCGGGGTGTGGGCGATTCCGCCACCGGTGCCGCCCAAGGTGTAGGCGGGGCGGATGACCACCGGCAGCCCGATTTGCCCCGCGGTGCGCATGGCCTCCTCCACCGTGCCCACGGTGGTGCTGGGGGGTGCCGGCTCGCCGATGTCCATGAGCATCCGGCGGAACAACTCCCGGTCCTCGGCCTCCCGAATGGTACGCAGGGGAGTGCCAAGCATGCGCATTCCGTAGCGGTCCAGCAACCCGGCCTCGGCCAGTTCCACAGCTAGGTTAAGGCCGGTCTGGCCGCCCAGGGTGGGCAGCAATCCATCGGGCCGCTCCCGTTCTATGATGCGGGCGATGACCTCACAGGTGAGAGGCTCCACATACACGGTATCGGCTACACCCTCGTCGGTCATAATGGTGGCGGGGTTGGAGTTGACTAGGACGGAGGTGACGCCCTCCTCTCGGAGGGCCTTGCATGCCTGGGTGCCGGCGTAGTCAAACTCCGCCGCCTGTCCTATAACAATTGGCCCAGAGCCGATGACTAGGACTTTATTGGGTTTATCCGTCAACTGACCACTCCTTACAAAGCCCTCCCGGTGGCCAGCACCTCTTTTATAAGGGAGTTGCTCTCTTTCTTCATGGCTTCAAACTCCTCCCTTGCTGGCCTTGGCAGCTTCCGAATCAGCCTCTGCTTGTGGCGACCAACGCCGTGCATCCTTACGCATCAGCCCCTACCTTCATCTCAGTCAGCATAGCTCTCGCCCATGCGGCGCATTTCACGCTCTATGAGCTGGTAATCGGTCTGTGTAATTCCCTGGAGGTCAAAGCGCAGCGACTGCTCCAGGGAGGGGTTTTCCCGTCTCCAGCCCAGCGCCAGAGAGAGGTGGGGCACCAGGGGGCCGGCGGGCACCATCTGGGCACGGGGCAGCACCAGCAGGGGGCGACGCTCAAACCGCACCGGGTAGCTGCCATCTGGCCACAGCCGTACCCAGTCCAGGTAGCAGCGCCCGCGGGCCTCGCCCAGAGCACCGAACACCGCTAACTGCTTGATGTAGTATACGAACAGGTCACCCTGCTCCACCCTCAGGGCGCGGTTGAACTCCGTATCCCTGTAGCCGTCTACCGCAAACGCATAGTCCACATCCGCCAGGAACCGCTCGTAGCTGATGCTGCTCAACCAGTGGTTCATCTCCCCACCATCTCAACAAACCGGTCGAAGAGGTACTCGTTGTCGCGGGGGCCGGGGGAGGCCTCCGAGTGGTACTGCACGGAGAGTATAGGCAACTCCCGGTGGCGAAGTCCCTCTACGGTGCCGTCGTTCAGGTTTGTGTGGCTGACCTCCATGCCCCGTTTGAGGCCGTCGGCGCCTACGGCGTAACCGTGGTTCTGGGCGGTGATATACACACGGCCGGTGCTTAGATCCCGCACCGGGTGGTTGGCCCCGCGGTGTCCGAACTTCAGCTTGAAGGTGCTGGCCCCGAACACCCGGCCCAGCACCTGGTGGCCCAGGCAGATGCCGAAGATGGGCTTGCGGCCCACTAATTGTGCTACGGTGCCCACCAGGTAATCCAGTAGGGCGGGGTCCCCGGGGCCTGGGGAGATGAGTACGCCGTCCGGGTTGAGGGCAAGTATCTCCTCCGCCGATACCGTGCAGGGGAGGGCGGTGGTGTGGCACCCCCGGGCGTGTATCAGACGCAGGATGTTGTGCTTCACCCCGCAGTCCACCACCGCTATGTGGGGGGCCGGTGTGGTGGCCTCCTGCAACTGGTACCGGTGGGGGGTGGTTACCTCCCGCACGAAGTCCACCGCACCGTAGCTGGGGCATGATGCAAGTAGCTCCAGGGCCTCCCCCTGGGAAAGGCGCGTGGTGAGCACCCCCATCATTACCCCAGCGGTCCGCAGCCGGCGGGTTAGGGAGCGGGTGTCGACGCCGGAGATCCCCGGTATCCCATTTACCTCCAGGTAGCGGTGCAGGGCGCGACGGCTCAGGCCGTGGCTTGGCAGGGTGCACTCCTCCCGCACCACGAAGCCCCGGACCTGAATCCGGCCCGACTCTATATCCGAATCGTTGGTGCCGTAGTTGCCCACTAGTGGATAGGTCATGGTCACCACCTGCCCTGCGTAGGAGGGATCTGTAAGCACCTCCTGGTAACCGGTCATGCTGGTGTTGAACACCACCTCGCCGTAGGCTGTGTTCTGGGAGCCGAAGGGCACACCCTGGTAGACTGACCCGTCACCCAAGACCAGGAAGGCGGTACGCTTCATGCTAACCCCGAATCCTCTGAGGCTCCGTCTGGCCGGATAGGGAGAGGCTTACCGATTCGTCGCGGTAGGCCGGCACCCCCTGTGACATGGTGGCCATCACCTTTCCGTGCAAGGCCCGCCCGGATAGGGGGGTGTTCCTGCCCTTGGAGGAGAAGGTGGCGGGGTCCACCACCCACTCCCGGGTGGGGTCAAAGAGAACCACATCGGCGGGGAGGCCTACGGCCAGGCTACCCAGGGACTGGCCGATAATACGCGCCGGGCCGATGGTGAGTCTGGCAAGAAGGGTCATCAGGTCTATCTCCCCGCCGTGGACCAGGGCCAGCAGCGCTCCCAGTGCAGTCTCAAGTCCGCTGATGCCCGGTGGGGCGAAGTCGAACTCTACCAGCTTGTCCACCGCGGTGTGGGGGGCATGGTCGGTGGCGATGGCGTCTATGACGCCGTCCCGGAGGCCGTCAATGAGTGCCCGTACATCCTGCGGGGCACGCAGGGGGGGGGTTAACCTTGGCGCTGGTATCGTAGGGGACGGAGGCCAGGACCTGCTCATGGGTAAGGGTCAAGTGGTGGGGGGTGACCTCGGCGGTTACCTGCAGGCCCTCCTCCCTGGCCCTGCGGATCATCTCCACTGCTCCGGCGGTAGAGATGTGGCAAAGGTGCAGCCTGGCTCCGGTAAGGCGTGCCAGGGATATATTCCGGGCTACGGCGGCCTCTTCGGCGGCGGCGGGGATGCCCCGCAACCCCAGGCGCAGGGAGACCTCGCCCTCGTGCATGGCCCCGTCACGGGACAGGGCCTCATCCTCGGCGTGCTCCATAATGGGTAGCCCGAAGGAGAGGCTGTACTCTAGGGCGTGGCGCATCAGACGGGGGTCAGAAACGGGGCTGCCGTCATCGCTGAAGGCCACGGCACCAGTAGCGGCCATTGAGGCCATCTCCGCCAACTCCTGACCCCTGCGGCCCTTGCTAATACAGCCCACCGGCAGCACACTGACCACCCCTTCGGCCCGAGCCTTCTGTTTTATGAAGTCTATTATCGCAGCGCTATCTGAGGGTGGGTTGGTGTTGGGCATTGCGCAAACGGTGGTGAAGCCGCCCCGGGCGGCGGCCCGGGTGGCGGTAGCGATGGTCTCCTTCTCCTCAAAGCCCGGCTCCCGCAGGTGGCAGTGAAGGTCAACGAAGCCGGGTGCCACCACCATTCCGGTGGCATCCAGTATGGCATCCGGCCTCCGGGGGGGGGCGCCCGTGCCCAACCAGGCGATGCAACCTTCCTCTATCAGTAGGTCTGTGGGGGCATCGTGGCCTGAGGAAGGGTCTATGAGGCGCCCGCCGTTGATAAGCAGCCTGTGCTTCATCCCTCACCTCCCAGTATTAGATACAGCAGCGCCATGCGCACGGCTACGCCGTTGGCCACCTGGCTTTTTATGAGAGAGGCGGCACCGTAGCTTACCTCCGGGGATAGTTCCACCCCCTGGTTCACCGGGCCGGGGTGCATCACCAGGGCGCCGGGGTGGGCCAGGGACAGGCGGCGGAGATTTATCTGGTAGCGGGCGATGTACTCTTCCATACTGGGTAGAAGCCCGGCCTCCTGGCGCTCCCGCTGCAGACGCAAGGCCATCACCACATCCGCTCCGTCCAGGGCTATGTCAAGATCCGTCTCCAGGCGGACACCAGGAAAGGCGGTGGCGAAGGCCGGAGGGAGCAGTGTGGGCGGGACGCAAACGGTTACCTCCACCCCTGAGGCGGCCATGCCGTAGAGGTTGGAGCGCGCCACCCGGCTGTGAAGTATATCGCCCACAATGACGGCCCGGAGGCCCGCGAGCCTACCTAGCCGCTCCCGGATGCTGTAGAGATCCAGCAGGGCCTGGGTGGGGTGGGCATGCCAGCCATCGCCGCCGTTTATGATGCCGCATCTAGTGTGGCGCGCGGCGAGGTATGGGGCGCCGGACTGGGGGTGGCGCATCACGATGACATCCACGCCCATGGCTTCCAGTGTGCGCATCGTGTCCACCAGGGACTCACCCTTGGCGGCGCTTGAGGTAGCGGCGGCCATGCTGACCACATCGGCGCTGAGGTTCTTGGCAGCCATCTCAAAGGAAGCCCGGGTGCGGGTGCTGGGCTCATAAAACAGGGTGGCCACCGTTTTCCCCCGGAAGGTGGGGACCCGCTTTATGGGGCGGCCCAGCACTTCTTTCATGGCGTCGGCGGTCTCCATCACCTGCTCTATGTCCGGAAGGGAGAAGGAGTCCATATCCAGGACATGGGGGTGCCCCCAGCGCGCGGCCCTAGCGGGGGTAGCGCCGGCGCTCACGGCCCGGTCTCCTTGCCCTGAACGATTGCCACTTCGTCGCGGCCGTCCACCTCCACCAGCCTCACCGCCACCTCCTCACCCTGGGAGGAGGGCACATTCTTGCCCACATAATCGGCCCGGATGGGCAGCTCACGGTGGCCCCGGTCCACCAATACCGCCAGTTGCACTACCTGGGGGCGGCCGAAGTCCATGAGGGCGTCCAAGGCGGCCCGGATGCTGCGGCCGGTGTAAAGGACATCATCCACCAGCACCACCCGCTGTCCGGAGATATCCTGTGGGATGGATGTGTGGTGGATGGAGGGTAGGCGGTGGAGGGGGACATCATCCCGGTAAAGGCCGATGTCCAGTATGCCCACCGGCACCTCCTGCCCCTCGAATCCAGCGATGGTGCCGGCGATGCGTTGTGCCAGTGGTGCCCCTCGGGTACGCATGCCTATCAACGCCAACTCGTGGCAGCCGTGGTTGCGCTCTACCACCTCGTGGGCGATGCGCACCAGGGCGCGCCGGATGTCTTGAGCGGTTAGGACGACTTTCTCGGGCATTAAAAAACCCCTCGCCGGCATCCGACAAGGGGCACATGATAACCGTATGGGGTATAAGATTGACTCATTTTAGCCTCCCTTATCAGCCTCTCCGGACTGACTTAAAGGACCCAACCTGTCTCTAATTCTACCACAACCGTCTTTTTTTTTCAAGGATAGCGCCCGCACCGGAGAGCCAGGTGGTGGTAATACTGGTGGCAGCCCGTAGGCGTTCAGGCGTGGAGGGTTGACTCCCGCCGGAGGCGGTGGGAACGAAAAGGCCCCAGCAAGCACAATGCAGGCTACAGGGCGTAATAGGTCTCCTTCAGCAAGAGGGCATCCTCCTCCAGGTTGGGGCTTTCACAGATGAGCATCCCTTCTGCCCCCTGGTCCTTCAGCGCCCGCAGCAACTCCTCGTAGCGCATATCGGATACTTTCAGGTTCAGGTGTCTCCTCTCCCCCGCCTTGGTGTACTCAATGCCTGAAAGATGGATATGTAGCTGTTTCAGGGCCTGTGGTCCCAGCCTGGCCTCCACCTGGTGCAGCAGGTCCATAAATTCGGGGTAGGAGTTGCACTCACCACAGCGGGCGTGAAAGTGGGAAAAGTCTAGGGCGGGGAGGACCCCCTCTACTTCGGTGCTGAGAGACAGCAGCTCGTCTATGTTGCCGAACTGGCTGAACTTTCCGGTTAACTCCGGGCGCAACACCACCTGGTTGCCTTCACTGTGCAGCAGCCCAGCCATCTCCTCCAGCACCGCCTTGATGCGCGGGTATACTGTATTCGGATGGTCTTTCAGATAGAAACCGGCGTGGAACACCGCACTCTCAATCCCGCACAGGGCGCCAATACGGGCCGTCTGGAGCAACCTGGCCTGGCTGGCGTTTAGTTTGTCCTCCTCGTGGGCGTTCAGGTTGATGTAGTAAGGGGCGTGGGCGGAGAGGTGGATACCGTGCTGTAAGGTGGCCTCGTGCACCATATGGGCGGCGGCCTCTCCCATCCGCACCCCCTGCACAAACTCCAGTTCCATGCATTCCAGCCCCAGTTCCTGCAGCCTTCTAAGGCCCCCAACCGTGGACCTTGTCTTGCTGGACCGGGGGACGCCCGCGGTGCCGAACAGCAGTGCCATGGGGAAATTCTACGCCCGCCTGCCATACCGGTCAACGGCCACCTGTGCTTTTGTATGGGGCATGCGATGTTGATATAAGTTACTATACAGGATTTATTATAGAAAAGGGATAATAAGATGGGCGTTACGGCGGGGGGAAAGGAGTACCGGCACAACCTCTGTGGCGACATGATGACGGTGACCTCGACGCTTTCGT
>PVBE013001361.1_pt1 | contig 12674 bp, 13 predicted proteins | sample 1631181 | NCBI WGS metagenome assembly PVBE01 (sample SAMN08397723, study PRJNA350692) | Marine metagenome, whole genome shotgun sequencing project. | isolation source: water | place: Pacific Ocean | collected 2012-04 | reverse complement strand
TGAACCATCATGCTACGGCCACTACTGATTATTCTATTTCGACTAGTCCATACAGAATAAAGGACCAATCATGGACATGGATCGTAAGTTGCTGTTACTTGGAATGCTTAGGATCCAAGCCATGCACGGCTATCAGCTACACGAATTAATAGATAGCCACCTTGGCGAAAGTATACAGATCAAGAAGCCGACTGCGTACAGTCTACTCAACAAGATGGCTGAGTCAGGTTGGGTGTCTTATGTAGAAGAACAGGCCGGCAACCGCCCTCTTCGCCGCGTCTACACCACAACAGAGAAAGGCGAAGCAATTTTCCAGCGACTGATCCGTCAGAGTTTGGCTGACTACAAGCCAATGGATTACCTCGGCTCGATCGCTCTGGCGTTCGTTGACGCCATCCCCGCACTTGAAGCCACAGGCCTTTTGCGCGAGCGTCGCGCATCGATTGAACACCTACTTCAATCAACTCAATCCCAAGAAGAACATCCAGGGACCATGCAGCTACTGATTGAGAATCATGTCCGCCATCTTTCAACCGAGCTCCAATGGCTCGATGAAGTGATTGACCGCATAGAACACGACAGGTAGAAGGCAGATGAGTCGGATGAACAATGTAATGGTTGAGGCCGAAGGGCTTCAGAAGTCGTTCGGTAAGGTGACAGCGGTGGCCGGGCTTAGCTTCCGTGTCGAGGCCGGTACTGTACTAGGGCTGCTCGGACCCAATGGTGCAGGCAAGACAACGACCGTGCGGATGCTTGCCACACTGTTGCCTTTGGATGGCGGCCGTGCGTCGGTTGCCGGGTTCGACGTCAGGACTCAGGCGGACATGGTTCGCCAGAGTATCGGACTGGCAGGCCAGTCCGCCGCGGTGGATGAGAACTTGACTGGGCGGGAGAACATCGTGATGTTCGCCCGGCTCTACCATCTGGCGCGAAAGGTGGCGATAGCCCGTGCTGGTGAATTGATAGAACGGTTAGGGCTTGCTGAACTCGCTGATCGGCCAGCGCGAACGTACTCCGGTGGTGAGCGGCGCAGGCTGGATATCGCGGCAAGCCTCGTGGCCAACCCACCGGTCCTGTTCCTGGATGAACCCACCAGCGGACTCGATCCCCGTGGTCGGGTTGCTCTGTGGGACATAATTGCGGAGCTTGCGTCACAAGGGACAACGGTGCTTCTCACCACGCAGTACTTGGAAGAAGCTGACAGGGTAGCTGATCTGATTGTCGTGATCGATAGAGGCACGGTCGCAGCGTCGGGAACCCCCGATGAACTGAAAGATGCGCTTGGACGAAACGTTCTTGAAATTACGGTGGCATCCGCTGACGACCTCGACAGAGCCGCAGCCGTTGTGAGGGATATAAGTTTCCAAGTCGCCACTGGCCCAGAGAAGCGAGCCCTGTCTGTAGGACTCACGGCTAGCAATCGGACGGGACTGGAGGCCCTTCGATTACTTGACGGCACCGGAATCGTGTTAGAAGACTTTCAGCTTCGCCGGCCAACGCTCGACGAGGTTTTCCTTACCATCACCGCTGGCTCTGACGTCGACCACGGGAAGGGAGTGTAATATTGTCCACCCCCAACAGGGCCACAGGGGCTGTGCTCGCGCCTATCGCAGACTGGCAACATGTGATCGTGACCCCGACACTGTTGCGCAAGCTGCGCTGGGCGATACAGGACACCCTGATCGTCACTCAACGCGATCTCCGTCGCGTCGCTCGCAAACCGGAAATATTCGCTGGCGAACTTCTGATGCCCGCGATGTTCCTGCTGCTTTTCAACTACGTCTTCGGTGGGGCGATAGGCACCGGAGCCGGAGTTGACTATACCCAGTTCCTCGTGCCAGCCATCATTGTTATGGCATCTCTCATCGGAGCGACGCAGACAGGAGTAGGCCTCGCCGAGGACCTGTCTAAGGGAGTAGTGGACCGGTTCCGTTCACTCCCCATGTCGGAGGTGGCGGTATTGGCGGGGCGGACGGTCAGTGACGCACTTCGCAATACCGCCTCCATTTCGCTAGTCACCGCGCTAGGTTACTTGATTGGGTTCCGGTTCGAGGCCGGTGTACCCGCCGCTCTTGTTGCCATCTCGATCGCAGTTGCCTTGGGATTCGCGGTCTCATGGATAGTCGTGTTAATCGCGACCCTAGTGCGAAGCGCTGAAGCTGTCGGGATGGTAAACATGTTGTGGTTGATGCCGCTCTGGTTCGCCAGTAGTATGTTCGTACCAACAAACACGATGCCGGGTTGGCTCGAACCAATAGCCCACAATCAGCCGGTTTCCGTGGCGGTGGATGCTTTTCGGGCGTTGAGTACTTCGGGATTCGACGCAGATCTCGTATTAAAGTCGTTGATGTGGTCGGCGGCATTGCTGGCGGTGTTCATTCCCCTGGCAAAGTCCCGTTATCGACGGAGTACCTGATCTTCCGACTCTATTCAGTCAATATCCCTCCATGTAAGGAAGGAGCCCAACAGCGAGTCGCTTTGGGCTCCTCTTTTTATGTTTCTAGGGCCGCCGTGGAGCGCCCGTTTCTGAGCCCGGCATGGGTTCTAGTATCCCAGGGTCTTGTCCACCACGTTCCTGAGCGGCTCCCCGGCCAGGTAGCGGTGCATGTTCTCCTCGAACACGTTGTAGGTCCGCTCGTACAATTCCGGCGAGTTGCCGGCGATGTGCGGCGTCAGTATCACGTTGTCCAGGTCCCAGAGTTCGCTCTCGGGAGGGAGCGGCTCCTCGACCACGACGTCGAGCCCCGCGCCGGCGATGCGGCGGCTCTTCAAGGCGTCAATCAGGGCGTTTTGCTCGACGATCCTTCCGCGCGAGGTGACGATCAGGTAGGCCGTTGGCTTCATCCTGGCCAGCTCCGCCGCGCCGATCATGTTCTCGTTGGCCGCCGTGTATGGGACCGTAACCACGACGTAATCCGACCTCTCCAGCAGGTCGCCCAGCCTGTCCACGCTCCAGACGTCCTCCACGACCGGCTCGCCGTCAACGTCGTGCTTGTCCACCGCCAGGACGTTCATCCCCAGCGCCTTGCACCGCCAGGCGGCCTCTGTCCCCGACTTGCCGAGCCCGACGATGCCAACGGTTTTGCCGTAGGCCATCTGCACCACCGACAGCGCGTACTCCTGGTCCCAGCGGCGCTCTCGCTTCTGGCGGGCGAACTCCACCAGCCCACGGCTGAACGCCAGAATCATGGCCACCGCGTGCTCCCCTATCTGGGGGCCGCCGGCGCCCTGTGCGTTGGTGACGATCACGGGCGACTCCCGCGCCGTGGGGACCCGGTCGAAGAACCCCTCGATCCCGGCGTCGAGAGTCTGGACCCACTTCAGGCCCTCGGCCGCCTGGAATTGTGAGTTGCTCGGGTAGCCGAAGACGACCTCGGCGTCCTGGATCTGGCGTTCTATCTCGGCGGGTTCCACGACCTCGACGAACTCCACACCCGGGAAGCGTTCGCGCAGTCGCGGATAGAATGGCTTGGCCCACTCGGGCAGCAGCAGTGCTTTCATTCGAGTTGCGTCCTCCTGGTTTGGGACTCTTGTCTAAGTGCCTCTAACAAAACCTCCACCTGTGTCATTCTAGAGGAGCCCCGATTACATCGGGGCGACGAAGAATCTGGGGCGGGGTCCCAGTCGGTGTCGTTTATTACACCCAGCCACCCCAGGTTCTTCGCGGAGTCTATCCTGAGCGAAGCCGAAGGGCTCAGAATGACAGCTTGGGTTTTTTAAGACGCTCTAAGTGTCAGTCCAGCTCACCGACCAGGTCGACGGCGGCGGCGACCAGGCCCTCTCCTGCCTGGGGCGAAAAGGGGCTGGTCGTGGTCCCGTAGAAGCGCCGATACCGGTCCTGGCCGGCGATCTCCTCCAGCGGCACATCCGCTATCTCCTCGTGGGCCATTCGTGTCGATATGTATCCGATGTAGTCGTTGCTATAGCTGGCGACCCACGTCGTCCCCCGGCCGGCGCCGTCTTTGATCTGGGAGCCCAGCTCGTTGAACAGCTCCCCCGGATTGCACGCAATCCGCAGGTCTCCGATGCGGAAGGCCTGTAGCTCGGCGGCGATGGGAGGCTTGTCCTGGTCCCCGGCGAGCGTCAACTGGGCCATACCGGTGCCGTAGACAGCCGGGTTTCGCATGGCCGAGACGGCGGTGTTGGTCCCTTCGGCCCATGTCTCTCGCGAATAGGCGCCGTGTTTTTGGACCAGCTCCCGATGCAGACGCTCCGCCGCCTCGACGGTCCAGGACACCCGCTGGCGTGGCATCTGGATTATCCGGGACGCCGCGCCCAGTGTCACATCTCGTTTGACGGCGGCCCGCTCCAGAGTGGCAACCGCCTCCGCACCCAGCGCCCTCCCGAAAGCCTCGGTGTCGTCGAAGGTGTGCATATGTTTCGACTCTGTATTGCCCATCCACCAGTCGAAGGGATGTACGTCGCCGCCGGCGCCGGATATGAACATGCATACACACCCCGGGTCGGCGGCCTCTACGAAATCGCACGCAACGCCGGTGAAATCGGCCGACCACGTCAGGTACTGGCCGCCGACGGTCAGGTTATGGCAGGCCCAGTTGACCAGACGGGCCAGGGGAGTGCCGTCGCTCCGGTCGATCCGCAGCACGCCCACCGCGGTGTCCACCGAACGCTCCCTGTACTGGCGGTTCACGGTCATGCCCGGGAGGTCCCCCCAGGCGTATCCCGCCGCGGCCGGTTCGAGCGCGTGGGATGCCTCGTAGACCGCTCCCGCCACCTGGTCGGCCATGTACTCGGTGTACAACTCGAGCAACGGCGGGACCGACCGGAAGATGTCGGGTGTGGTGTGATTGTGGGTTGAGTTGATCAGCAAATGGTCTGCTGGAATCCCGGTCAACCGCTTGATTTTCGCGCGGATAGCGTCCAAAGTCTCTCTGGTTATCCCGCAGACGTCCAGCGCCACCACCGCGATTTTACCGACACCGTCATCCAGCACCAGCGCTTTGGCGTACAGGTGGTCGTGGATGCCGGTGGAGAGCCCCTGACGCAGCACCCATGCGCCCATGGGGTATCCGACCGGCGGCGTGATAACCGCTTTCGCCGCTCCGGCTCGGAATTCACTCATACTGTCTACCGTCCCTTCCCTGAAGCTTGCAATCGTATTGCAGACATTACCGCACCCGATTTTGTATCCAGCCCAGGCCCTCTCCGGGCCTCCGGTCCGGCCAAAGGTAGTCCCCAAAACCCCCAGAAAAAACCCTTGCGGACGGGTGGGATAGATCAAGGGTTGTGGAACTAAGCGTTAGCCCCAGTTCCCGTACTCGCCCTCCAGCGTCTTGCGGGCGAACTGGACCTGGACGCCGTCGGGGTCGTAGAGGTTGGCGATGTGCCGCCCCGACTGCATGTTCTGCAACGGCTCGAACTTGAATTCGAGGCCCAGGTATTTTCCCTCCTGGTAAGCCGCGTCGGTGTCAGCGACCTCGAAGGCGATGTGGTCTATTCCGGTCTTCTGGCCTTCCTCGGCCTGGTGTAGTTCCACCCGAACCGGGGATTCGTCATCTCCGCTGAACAGGAACACGACGTTCCCGTTGTCCAGGGTCCCCTCCAGAGACAGGCCCAGCTTCCGGTAGAACTCCACCGACTTTTTTATCTCGGCGCAAACGATGTCGAGATGCTCCAGCCTCAGTAGCTTCATAGCGGTCCTCCCAGAAACGGATTCCTTGCTGTTTCAGCTTCATCGATCAGTGTCCGGTGCGTCGTGAGACACGTCCGAACTGACAATACTCAAGAACCGCCGGGTTGTCCAGCGGTCGCCGGAAATAGCACCTGTACGATGTCTAAGGTGCAGAAAAGACTGAAATGTGTTATGCTAATTTTAACTCCGCAATCAAGTTGCAGCCTCGTTCCGCTTCCTGCTGCCCTGTGTTCTTGACCCACGGACCGCATGCGACGTTTGCTACCGATGAGGAGAATCCAAACCAATAGGAGCGCCGCATGAATATATATGTGGGAAACCTTTCGTTCGACGAGACAGCCGAGAGCCTGGAGACCGCATTCACCGCACACGGAGAGGTCTCCTCGGCAAGAGTTATCACGGACCGATACTCGGGAAGATCCCGAGGATTCGGGTTCGTCGAGATGCCCAACCAGTCCGAGGCCGAGGCCGCCATGGCGGCCCTGAACGGGAAAGAGTTGAACGGCCGGACACTGACCGTCAACGAGTCCAAGCCCAGAGAGAACAGGGGCCAGGGCGGAGGAGACTCCCGCTGGTAGCCTGACCGGCTAGCGACCGGTCCCCATCCGCCTCACCGGTTTTAAGCGGGATAGGTGATTGGACACCGGACAGGTCGTAATAACCAGACTGAAGTCTTGCAAAGGCAGACGCGGCCAAAGGTCGCGTCTGCCTTTCACTTTACGGAGACCCCCCCTTCCCACCCTCATCGCCCTCAGACCAGGCCGACCACCACAATCCTGGTAGACACCGGGGGCTTGACACCGCAATTTCAGGCGCATAGTCTGCGTGTGACGGATATCACATATTGCGGTTTTCAAATGTTCGCCGTCTCGTTCCCGGCCCATAGAACTTGCCCATCGCAATTGACCCCGAGGTGGCGACCGTGACGACCGTAAGGGTGGAGGCTATCTCGTGGCTCACCCGCGTGTTCCAAGAGGAGCAGCGGGTCCGGCGGTCGTGGGAGGAGGAGGTCGAGGGAGCGGCCACCGTCAGGGACTTCTTCCAGCAGCTAAGCGCCCGCTACCCGCAGTTCGGTGAACTGGTCTACGACACCTCCGCCGATAACCTCACCGGCATGGTCAGCGTCATCTTCAACGACCGCGTACTGGAGCTGGCAGGCGGCCTGGACGCCGAGATCCGCGACGGCGACAGCATTGTCCTCCTGCCAGCCTTTGCCGGAGGCGACTAATCCCCTCGGTCCGCTCCCCAGCGAACCGCAGCAGACCACAGGAAACAGACAAGAAGCAAAACGGACAGGAGGCACCACAATGTCGTCAGGCACCAAAGGGTACGCAGGCAAGCTCCTCCGCGTGGACATGACTCAGGAGAAGACCTGGGATTAGCCGCTGGACGAGGCGGTACTCAAGGACTACCTGGGCGGCGCAGGCCTGGGCACCAGGATCCTCTACGACGAGGTGCCTCCGGGCGTCCAGTGGGCCGATCCGGACAACCGGCTCATCTTCGCCACCGGGCCCCTGGGTGGCACGACCATAGGCGGCTCCGGCACATTCACCGTGATCACCAAGGGCCCCCTGACGAACGGCGCCACCACGACCCAGGCCAACGGTTTCTTCGGCGCCTTCCTCAAGTTCTGCGGCTACGACGCCGTCGTGGTCCAGGGTGCGGCCAGTCGCTGGCTCTACCTCCACATCTCCGACGGCGGCGCCGAGCTGCGCGACGCCTCCCACCTGCTGGGAAAGGACACCTGGGAGACCGACGATGCCGTGAAGGCGGAACTCAAGAGCAAAGAGGGCTCCATGAGTGTGTTCGGCATCGGGCCGGCCGGCGAGAACCTGGTCAAGTTCGCCTCCGTGGCCGGGGACAAGGGCCACGTGGCGGGCCACAACGGGACCGGGGCCGTCATGGGCTCCAAGAAGCTCAAGGTCATCGCCGTGGCCCGGGACAAGCAGCGGCTCTCCCTCCACGACCGCAGGCAGCTCCTGGACATCTCGCGAAGTTTTCTGGAGCGGACCAAGAGCCGTGGAGACGCCCTCGACACCTTCAACTGGGGCACGCTCCAGGGCGTGGTCAACGCCGAGCGGGGAGGCTATCTCCCCATCAAGAACTACCAGACCAACGTGTTCGACATCTCCCCGGAGGAGTTGGACAAGTTCAGCGCGGAGTACATCCGGGGCAACTTCGATCCCACACCGAACCCCTGCTGGGCCTGCCAACTCCATCACTGCCACATGATGAAAATCACCGAGGGGCCCTACGAAGGGGAGGTGGTGGAGGAGCCCGAGTACGAGGGGTTCTCGGCCTGGGGGTCGGCCACCGGGCAGACCCAGGTCGCCAGCACCATGGTCATCTCCAACGAGGTGGACAAGCTGGGGCTGGAGACGAACGAGGCCGGGTGGCTCATGGGGCTGGTGATGGAATGCTATGAGAAGGGGATCATTAACCGGGAGGACACCGATCTCCTGGAGATGACCTGGGGCAACGCCGAGGCCACGATGGAGATGCTGCGCAAGATAGCTCACCGCGAGGGTTTCGGCGACACGCTGGCCGAGGGCACCATGCGCGCCGCCAATCTCATCGGCGGCGAGGCGCCCAACCTGGCCATCCATACCATGAAGGGGAACACGCCGCGCGGCCACGACCATCGCAGCCTCTGGCAGGAGATGTTCGACACCTGCGTGTCCAGCACCGGGACCATCGAGAGCCAGAGGGCCATAGACCGCGAGTCGTTCGGCCTGTCGCCCACGGGCGACCCCTTCGACCCCGATGACGTCGTCAAGCTGACCACCACCACCAAAGGCGCCATGCAGTTCGAGGACGCACTGGGGGTCTGCCGCTTCAACACGCGGACCGACATGGTCCTCCTCTGCGAGGCCGTCCAGGCGGCCACCGGCTGGAACTACACCATGGACGACGCCATGCAGATGGGCCGCCGCACCGTTAATCTGCTCAAGGCTTTCAACCTGCGCCACGGCATCGGCCCCGAGCTGGACAAGCCCTCTCCCAGGTACGGCTCCACGCCCGCGGACGGCTCGGTCAAGGGCGTCGGCATCGCCCCCAACTGGGACACGATGGTGCAGGACTACTACGAGCAGATGGGCTGGGACCGCGAGACCAGCAAGCCCCTGCCCGAGACTCTGAAGGCCCTGAGCCTGGACAGCGTGATCGACGACCTGTGGGGCTGATTTGGTCCCCGCCGAGACCTTCAGGTACAGAAAAGACCCAAGGAGACGAAGAATGCCCTACCCCATGAACCACATTCACCTCAGGTCCAAGGACCCCCATAAGGCGGTCCAGTGGTACGAAAAACACTTCGGGGCCAGGGTCGTGAGCGAGGGTGAGGGCCTCTTCGGAACGGTCACGATCAGCACCCAACTGGAAGGGAACCTGCGGCTCAACATCTCGTCACAACCGCCGGGCAAGTCCCTCGAACGGGGCAGCGCCGAATTCCATCTGGGCCTCGAACACTTCGGATTCGACGTGCCGGACCTGGCCAAGGAGCTGGAGCGACTTGAAAAGGAGAACGTGCGGGTCCGTCTCCCCATGACCACGCTCAGAGGCACCAAGCTGGCCTACATCGAGGGTCCGGACGACGTGCTCATCGAGCTGGTGGAAGCTGGCTAGGACCGCCACATCGACCTGGACATGATCGTGAACACCGTCGTCAGCAGCGCAGGGGAGGTCGCCGTCCTCCCCTGCTCGCCCATCCAGTTGCCCGCGATCGATTGACGCCGGGAAGGCAATCCCAACCTGGACCCGTCAGCGCACGACAGTGATTGGCTTGCCGGCCCGACGAACGCCAGTTTTTCCAGATGGCACGCGCCCGGCTCCCGCATATTGCGCCCTCACCCTGCTCTATCTCTCCACAACTCGTACCGCGTAACATGAAACATTAAGTTAACAGACAGGCAACACTTCTGAAACATGCTGTGACTACCATGAGCCTCGACTAACATCCCGCACACGGTCTCGGGGAGCCTTGACGGATCGCAGAAACCGGTACCGCGGGGAGGAAAGAGGAAAACATGGACTCTGGCGACACGGCCTGGATGCTCACGGCGTCGGCCCTGGTGCTGCTCATGACCCCTGGTCTGGCCTTCTTCTATGGAGGCCTCGTCCGCGTCAAGAACGTCATCAGCACTATAATGTACAGCTTCATCGCCATGGCGGTCGTAAGCGTGGTGTGGGTGTTGTGGGGGTACAGTTTGGCGTTCGGCGAGGGGACCGATTTCATCGGCGATTTCAGCCTGGCAGGCCTGTCCGGAATCGACATCAACGATATCTATCCGGGCACGGGGATACCTACCCTGCTATTTGTCATCTTCCAGATGATGTTCGCCATCATCACGCCGGCCCTGATCACGGGCGCCTTCGTTGAGCGGTTCAAGTTCACAACTTATATCGTCTTCGTGGCCATCTGGGTCAGCATCGTATATGCGCCCATCGCCCACTGGGTCTGGGGCGGCGGCTGGCTTGGCAACGTAGGCGACGGGGCCCTGGACTTCGCCGGCGGGACCGTGGTGCATATCAACGCCGGCCTGGCCGCGGTAGCCGCCGCGCTGCTCGTCGGAAAGCGGCGGGACCCCGGCGTGGAGCCTCACAATGTTCCCTACGTCGTTCTGGGAGCGGCCCTTCTATGGTTTGGCTGGTTCGGCTTCAACGCCGGCTCCGGCCTGGCCGCCGACGGCCTGGATATCAACGCCTTCCTGGTAACCAATACGGCCGCCGCAGCCGCGGCCCTGACCTGGGGCCTGCTTTCACAGATACAGACCGGCCGTATGGGCGCCGTCGGCGTTGCCTCGGGCGCGGTCGCCGGACTGGTTGCGATCACGCCCGCATCCGGATATGTCGGCGTCATGGGCGCCCTGGCCATCGGTTTCGGGGCGGGAGCCCTCTGTTACGTCGCGGTGTGGCTTCGCAGCAGGACCTCGCTGGATGACGCCCTCGAGGTCTTTGCCGTCCATGGGGTAGGAGGCATCTGGGGGGCGATCGCGACCGGCATATTCGCGGCCGCGGCCATCGGCGGGACGGCCGGCGCCATCGAAGGCAACGGCGGACAGGTCCTCACGCAACTGGTAGCGGTCCTGGCGACCGGCGCCTACTCGTTCGTCGTCACGGTTGTTATCCTGAAGGTGCTGGACATTGTCCCCGGCCTGGGCATCCGAGTATCGGAGAACGACGAGGCGCAAGGCCTGGACCTCTCAGCCCACGGGGAGAGGGCATTTGTCAGAGATGGGGCCGATTAGCAGCCGGAATCGGCAGTTCGCATAGAACGTGAGGTGTACCCATGATCAAGATCGAGGCAATCATCAGGCCTGAGCGCATCAACATGGTGACCAGCGCGCTGGAGGAGGCGGGTTGCGGAGGATTCCACTACCAGAACGTCACCGGCCAGGGCCAGCAGAGGGGCGTCGAGGTTTTCACGGGGAGGGGAGGGAGGCTGGCGACCCGGGCCACGGTGTCCAAGACCCTCCTAGTCACCGTCGTCCCCGACGAGATGAAAGAGACGGTCATCGAGGCCATCATCGACGCGGCCAGGGGACCTGACGGGGGACAGATAGGCGACGGCAAGATAATAGTATCGCCGGTGTCCGACGTCGTCAGAGTCCGGACCGGGGAGCGGGGCGAAGCGGCGCTTTAGGTCGAGTAACAGGGCCGGCGGCTATCTGCGTGGATAGCCGCCGGTCTTTCTCATCGCTGCAGGAACATGGGAATGCCTAACATGCTTAAGGATGGAATTCCTCTCGCGAAACCCCACTCCCCTCGATGATGCTGTTGGATGATGCTGTTGAGGGTACCCAAAGGTAGTTGCTTGCCTTTGTGATAGGGGACAACCACCTGGCTACCGGTCTCGGGGTTCCGCCACTTCTGATGGCTACCCCGCTGGGAGATAAGGCTGAACCCGTGACGCTGGAGGACTCTGGTAACTTCATACGCCGCGAGCCTGGGTAGTCTCCGGGCCATCAGGCAGGGACTTCAACCTCGAAGACCTTGCCCTGCGATCGAAGTTTGACCGGGGATGGCTCCAGATAGAGAATTATAGCCTCTTTGATGTTCTCCAAAGCCTCATCCTCGGTGTCCCCTGCGCTGGCGCACCCAGGAAGCTCGGGACAAAAGGCGGCGTAATCGCCCGTCTCAGAATCGTACTCGATCATAACACGAAGTTTCAATTCCTTCACCTACCACTGCACGAACATGGGGATGACTGTTCATCTGTGATAAATCCTGGGGTGTCGGTAGGCAACACTCCCGACATCGTTGCCGCCCCCTTCGTAGCTGAGATGGACACCTGGAGTGCCTCCAGTGCCAGACGGCGGTCTTTCTCGTCCGCCTGGTCAACCCAGTCGGCCACAGCTGCGCACACACGCTGAAGCCCATCGGCATCAACATCCTTGAAGCTAGGCTTTGGAGTCACCTGAACCGAGGCCCGCTGGGCTTCCAGCACCTTCCTGCGCTTCGACAAATCGGCACTCTTCTCACGTACAGCAGCCGCAGTGATGCCACCGACCGTATAGAGGTCAACCAGGCGTTTCTCCTGCGAGGCGAGGTCGGCGAGTGCCTGTTCCAGCTGCTCACCCTGGTCATCATGGGTGTCTTCAGAGGCGACCCGTTTGAGTTCCTGAAGTACGATGTCGGGGTTCGTCAGGACACGCTTCATCTCTGCCCAGACAGCTTCCTCCAAGCGGGGGCCATCAACGTACCTTGCTGTGCATGTCCTGCTGGTGTTCTTGTCGTATACGTGGCGGCACCTGTAGTACTTATACGGCCTGGTGCTGACGGTCAGCGTCTGGCCCACCATTGCCGACCCGCAGATTCCACACTTCAATCTGCCTCTGAGGGCATAGTGTCGAGGTGTGGGGCGGCGCCGAGTCCGCTCCGGGTCGTTCAGAATCTCCTGCACTCTCTGCCAGAGTGTCTCGTCAATTATCCTGGGCGTTGAGCCTTCTACTTTGACCCATTCCTCCTGGGGCTGGACGACCACCCTGGAAGCAGGGCCATGGCCGTTACTGCGCCGTAACTTGAG
>PVBE011569275.1_pt1 | contig 12674 bp, 7 predicted proteins | sample 1631181 | NCBI WGS metagenome assembly PVBE01 (sample SAMN08397723, study PRJNA350692) | Marine metagenome, whole genome shotgun sequencing project. | isolation source: water | place: Pacific Ocean | collected 2012-04 | reverse complement strand
ACCACCACTATCACAACCACCACCACCACAACCGCCGCCGCACCAAAAACACCAACAACAACAACACAACAACATCATACCTGCTGAATTATCATCAAACTCAAGTCTCTTACTATTAGAAAAACGGTTATCACCAGTAACGTTCAATACATTAAAGGTAATAGGAACTGAAGATTGTCCTTTAACACCAGGAACTATATACTCTTCTGATTCACAACTCAAACCCTTTCTATATCTCTTAAGTTGGTTCAAGTAATTCTGAACCCAATGTTCCATACCACCCTTATCAACATACTTTCTTGCTTCCTTGTATGGTGTCTCATTATGGTAATCTGTTTTACGTACCTTATTTTTGTCACCAACCTCATTATAAACTTTAACAATCTCACGTATAAGAGTGTTCCTTTCTGAACCAATAATATGTCCCCACTGCTCAGAATAAGTCTCAACACCATTCTTCTTCCTAAACCACCTACACTTCTGATAATCTGCGTTATCATCCCTTTGAGTTTCTGGGTTACATGGAAGAGCAGTCTTTATAATCTCTTGCTGCTCTATATTAGTAGATAATCCCTGCCCTATAACCTCTGCCTTATCATCATCATAGGTACAAATAGTAATATACATTTCATATAATCTACCTGCTTTATCATTACACCTTTTCTTAACAACCTCTCCATTAAACCAGTCCTCACTACCAGTTACAAATTTAAGATCAATAAGTCTATACCATTTTGTCTTAGTCGTATCAATACCTTGACTATAACCATACCCCTGTGGAGTACTATAAACTTCTACTTCATAATCATATACAAAATACCTGTAGTTATTCTTTTGAAGATTGTATGGGTCTGCCTGCTGCTCAACAGTCATTCCACTATTATGATTATAAGCACCTCTGAACTTTAACCTAGTTCCATCAGCAAGATCTGCTCTCCATGGATCAAGAGTTCTATAATTCTGTCCAAGAACATTCTTTCTTTGTCCTCCTCCCTTTACTTTTTCATTAGCAACAAACCCTTCAGCACCTATCTTAGTCTGTTCCCAAGTTTGTAATCCTGCTGTACCAAACTTACCATGATCTTCAATCGGTGTCCCATTAATACTACGTAACTCTGCTTCCTTAAACAGATTTAATATCTCTGTGTTACCCCCAATTTCTGGATTGATATTCATCCAGTTACCCGTCTGGAATTCCAGGATATTACTAACCTTTCTATCAGTAACAGCATCACGAAGACTAAGGATAGGTCCAGCACCAAGACGAGATCCATCTGTTACCTTTGCGAAACCTTTATAACCTTTCCTTAAGTTAATCTGAATAGACTTAATCTTACCTGGTTTCTTACCACCACTATTCATTACAGGAAGTTGTCCCCATGATGGGTCATCCAACAACTTCTGCATGTTCCTACCTATCTTTCCTTGCTTATGAACTAAGAAAGCACTTGATTGTCCCCTGTCAGGATCACCCTCAAGATAATATCTAATATCTGCATTACTAAATCCTGCTGCCTTTGCATTCCTTAAATCATCACCAGCACCAAATCCATTATCAACAACACCAGTATCTGCTCCCTGTGCACCAGGAATAATCTTCTTCCCACCACGATGATCAAAGTTATGCATCAACCGAAGTGCTGCATAGTCAACAATATTACTACCCGCTGGTGGAACTATAGACTTTCCATCTGTTGTTATAGCACTAGTAGGAAGCATACACTTAGTACCAGTGGGTAGATAAACCACACCTCCTGGTGGTACTGAAATTCCAGTACCAGGTTCAAATGGATAGAAATTACCCTCCTTATCCTTTATGATAGTACTATTTCCCTCTGCATATGTTCTACCACTACCACCAACACTACCATCAGGAGCACCTAAGTAATTGTAACCAGGTTCAAGTACATCAATATCTTTAATAGCATATGTCCATGGTGTATTAGTTTTATCAGGATTATCCCAATCTAAATCTGCTTTTACAACTCCGCCTTTCCCTTTACCACTAGTATCATCAACCACACAGTAAGGAATCTCACTAAACCCTTTACCACCCCTTGTTAGTTCAACAGAAAGAATCTCTCCATCACTTCCGATTACAGGATTAGCAGTAGCACCATTACCATTACCACCAAATATAGTTATCTTTGGTGGACCATTCTGTGAAGGTCCAGTCTCACAACTACCACCTGCTAACCTTTGTCCTCCTATCTGCTTATCAAATGCTAACTTAACAAGTGCTCCACCACCAGGGAAAACAATATCAGCAGCAAGAGCAGCAGCATCAAGTGTATCTCCCTGCTCTAAGAATGACTTTGCTACATTAAGTACTGACTCTCCTGTTGTACCAGGCATAGACTGAATCCCTGGTAAATTCTTTGCAAGATTAAGAGTATCAGTAATCCCACCTATTCCACCAAGTTTAGAGAGATTTAAATTATCACTATTGATAGCAGTATTAAAAATACTATTGTTATTCAGAAAACTACTACCACCTTTTACCAATGCTCCACTAGCAGGTATAGCAGCAGCAATATTCTCAAGAATGTTTCCATCCTTTACTTGAGAAGGTATCTCCGCCAGAGAACCAGAAAGAGCACTAATATCCTTTATCTTTGTTGCAGGTATAGGTTTCTCTCCTTCCATCAATTTCTTATAAGAGGTACTGAAATTAGCAATACCATCTAGGTTAATAGAAATACCACCAAAGGCATTCAATCCTTTGGTCATCAAACCACCAATAGTTCCTCCCATATCAGGAGGAAAATCTCCACCTGACGCTGCTGATAAGACACTATTAACAGGCCCCATCATCTTATTCATAGTACCATCAAGTTCAGCAATAGTCTTACCAACTAATGCACCTGTATAGGATTCAGCAACACATGGTGGTTGACTAACAATCTTATTAGCAGCATCTTTAATAAAACCAGCAGCATTTCCTGGTAACTTATCAACCATTCCATTAAAACTACCAATAACACCACCAATAGCATCAGCATATTCTTCCTTCACCTTAGCCATCTCAGACAACTTACCAAACGTTGCAACATTTGACATCATTTTAGATGTTGCTTCAAGTGTTGCTGCTCTCATCTTCTCCGTTCTATCCTTCTGATCAGTTGCAATGATGCGTGATGCTCTCTTCTGCTCACGCTCCATTGTTTTATCAAAAAGTTTATTCGTAGAACCATCGACCTTTATACCATCATGTGCTTTAACAAATGTTTCTATCTTTGATAGGCGTTTCATCACCTTATCAGTACCCGCAAAGGGATTACGATCATCAGAATTATCTGCTGCCGTCATGTCACCTGTTGCTTGCAGATTATCGTGACGTGACTTAGATGCTTTAGCACGAACATCTTCAGCCGAACCCCTCTCAAGTCTTACTACCTCTTTTGGTACTGTCTGTGTTCTTTTAACTCCTGTATTACCTACCTCAGTAGTAGCATCTCCTACTGGTTGCCTTTCAACTGTACCATCTTTCTTTAAATCTGATAAAGGTGTAACTCTCTTGTTACTAAACCCACTAAAAGGTTCGAACCTACTTGTTTCAGGTACACTATCTCTCCAATCATTCTGTGTGGACTTATCCATCACACCAATAATTACTGGTTGCTGTCCATCTTCTCCATCTAAGAAGAATCCAAACACCCACTCACCACCAGTAAAAGCAAGTGATTCAGAGAAACCACCTGTTCCTCCACCCGCACTGGTAGGCATCAAACAATATGCCCAGGGCAAATCATCATTCTTAAGATCATTCTTACTATCAGTATGCCACCCAAGAATTGATACCTTTACCCTCCTCTTAAATCCAGGGAGGTCTGATAAAAGATCAACAGGAAGTGGAGGGTAATTATCCCTCCAGGTTTCTGCTTCACATACCTGGCCAAGCCACCATATGAAACCATCCTTACCGATGTTATTATTCTTTAACAGACCCTCATCAATCATTCGTCGTATACTCTACACTCAAATGCATCTGGATGATTCTCACAATATTGATCAAGTTTCTTATCTTGATGTCTTAAATGATAATCATTAATACCTTGTTCAGGTTCATCACCTTTATGATACTCATCATAAAAAGCGTGAGCCGTTTTCAAATCTTCCTCAGTGTACTCAAGCATACCGTGATTGATGTGCTCTTTCTTGTCCTTAGGATCTATATAGACCTCGTGGTCTAAATCGTGCTTAGTAGTCATAGGGTAGTCCCATACAATCGTATTTATTATACTATATAAAAAAGTAATAGAGCAAAAAATTACCGCGATTTTTTTACCGGCTATTTCTTGTTTGAAAATCGAAATAATATATCAAGGGCGTGCTGCTTTCTGAACCCCAAAAGAATCACGAATCAAATTCATTGTAGTCCAGGACCTATCAGGTGTAACCTTATGACACAGACTAGAAATTAAATAGAGTCCACTCGTCTCCTTACTAGGACGCTCTGTCTTCGTACCAAGACTAGGGAACTCACACCACACTGTTTCACCTGCCTTCAATGAAAAATTAGCCTCCACCATAACATCCACACTAACAGAAAAGATTTGATTATATCTAGTGATTGCCTGAACCATTCTCTCCTTCACCTTATCATTAGTCTCTTCCTTTTTCAACTTCCATTGAGCAAGTTGTTTAATACCTGCTATACCACCAGGACCAACCATAGTTCCAACATCAAGGATAGAACTCAATCCTCTAGTAGGACCTGCTCTAAATTCTTTTGCAACAAAATCCAATTCATTACCAGCAGTCTTAACATTATTCTTTTGCTCCTTAGTCATAGAAAAATCAGTCTTCTTTACCTCAAAGGTAAAAGGATTAAGGAATAAAAACGTAGCATCATAAGCACCAACAGCAAGTTTCTCCTGCACATTAATATTCTTATTCACATTATACGTGAATATCTTCTCATATCCTTCTTTCTTTTTATCTGTTTGAGTAAACTCATACTTACCAGAATTTTTCTTATCTGCACTCCCACCACCTTGTGTTGGTCCAACTAAAGTATCAATAGACTTAAACTTATATCCATCTTGTGTCTCAAAGAAAAAGAACCCAGCAGTCTTTCCATACCCTTCTGTTGGGATAGACTTAGTTCCTAACCAAGTCAGGGTATAAAAACATTTCTTGATATTACCAATAAAATTATAAGAATTTGATGTCTCCTCAATATCATTTTTCTTATTAGTCTTGAGAACATCCTTAAGAATTTTCTTTATAGTCTCAGAAATCTTACCACTATATCTTTTAACTACTCTTGCCTGCTCATTAGCAAGGAACTCTTTGGTACATAAGTCCATAGCAAAAACATTTCTAGTAGTATCTCCAAGAGCATCTCTAACAGTATTCACATAAAATGCACCCTCTTTACCAACATACTTTAATATGTTACCTTTTGGATCTTTTAAGTTAACTCTTACTGCTTCACCACCTCTAACTGGTAATCCATTCAATAAATCTTTCATATTCTTCCCATCACCAACAGTATTACCTGTGTCACCTACTACTATAGTAGCACTAACATGATTAGAAAGAATGCTTTCATAATAAGTGAACTCTATCGTTCCTGTAGATATATCAATACCCTTTCCACTCTTCCAACCAGTGATTGAGAGTTCTTTAAATTCTACCTTCTGTTGTTTTTGTTTTGCTGCCATCAGTCTTTATACAATTTAGCAAGCATCATTGCTTTAGAAAAGGACTCAGTAGTCTCGTATCTATTTAATGGAGTAAGTGATGATACAGAAGAACCACCTCTAGCACCACCACCTTGCATTTGCTTTGTAGGAATAGGTATTATCCCACCCTTACCACCAGCACCAGGTTTATCATAAGATGCAGACTCACTAATACCACCAGCAGCACTGCTAGCACTAGCATCAGAGGATGGTTGTATACTCTCAGAAAATCTCTGTTTCATAGAATCCTTGTCCTTAGGTACTGCTGGTGCAGCAGCAGCATCTGTTGGAGAAGTACCTTGTGCACCTTCCCCTGGGAAGAATGACTTAATTAATAAAGGCCACATCGCAAAGGGATTAAGCAACTGGAAAAAATTAGGTATCTTTGTAACTAACTCCGATCCCTTATCTCTGAGGAAGGGGAATAACATTCCAGCAACTGTTTGCCTACCACCACCTTTTGCAATAGGAATACTATGTTCCTTCTTAAAGTTCTCCCAGAACCTTGAGAACCCAGCAGCAATCCACTTACCAATCGCCACAGCAATACCACCAATGGATTTCGCCGCCATAGGTACTGCTGAACCCAACAACCACCAGAGTACTTTTAATGCTCCACCACCTAGTCCTTTTAATATACCCCACAATCCACCACCAGTAATGAAATTCCATAGAAGTGAGACTGCTTTACCACCCAGTTTAAGGATGTCCCATATTAATCCAGTCGGACTAAAGATCCACGCTGCTAACTTCAACAATCCTCCAGCACCTTTACCCAATAATCCTAACAATCCATCTGGTGAGAACAACCAACCTACCACCTTACCTATACCACCAAAGACATTCCCTAAGAACTTCCATATTCCACCACTAGCAACAAAATTCCATACTGCTTTACCTAAATTACCAACACCTGTAAAGATACCACCAATAACCTCTTTAAATCTATCAACAGCAGCACCCCATCCTTTACCCATAAAACCTTCATACAATAACTCACCAATAAAAGTACCTACTCCTTCACCTACTAACAAAAGAAGTGGTGCAAGGACTGCTCCAATACCTGTTGCTGATGCAAGTCCACCAAGTGCTGCACCTAATGCTCCACCTAATGATGCACCCAATCCCATAAAGACTGCTTTACCAATAGGTTCACCAGCTAATATTTGAGTGACTGCAACAATAAGAGGTCCAATGACAGGGAACTTGGCAAACTTAGCAACACTCTTCAACCCTCCCATTAACTTACTACCTAATTTACCAACACCCTTTGCTGCTCCACCAATTACCTTACTACTACTCCTCAATATCTTCCTAGTGGCAGGGCCTGCTTTCCTAGCAATCTTTGTCTTGACCTTTGAACCAAACCTCTTCGCCTTATTAATATTAGCACGTGCTTTCTTCGCTTGTAATCTCTTTCTTGCTGCTTTTGTTCTATCTGCCTTAGTTAATTTCCTCTTAGGTTTTGGGCCCTTCGTCTTGGGCGGTTGCCTCATCTTTTTGATGCGCCCCTTAGCTGAAAGAACAGCAAACGCAGCAAACGCTGCCTCCATTAAGGGAACCTTCTTCTGAATCTCAGTAATATTCTTGATTAAGGATGCTTTCTGCGCTTCTTCTGGGTCAGTACCCAAAAGCATACTAACAACAGCCGTTCCCGCAGTAGCAATCCATGCTACCGCATGAAAGATAGGAGTAACGATTGCTAATATACCCCTACCAATCTTACCAATCCATTCTACAACAGTCGCAACAAAACCAAGTATCTGAGGTAGATATTGTACTAACCATCCCGTTACTATAACACCCATTATTTCTACTATAGTACCCCATAAGGATGCTACACCACTCTTAGATGCTACTGCACCAGCAACATTACCAATGCCTTTCGCTGCTCCTTCTAACCAACTTTCTTTTGCTAGTCTTTTTTGTTTCTGAGCCTTGTCTGCATCCTTCTCTGCTTTCTTCTTCTTTGCTTTTGATTCATTCGCAAGGGCTCTTTCTATAGCAAAGGTTGCACTCCAAACCTCTGCTAATGCTCCTTCAATAGGACTTTCACCTTTTGGTGCTGGTTCTGTTCCCTTCTCAGGTTTTACCGCTACAACCTTAATGATGCCACCAGCAGGTGAAGGAACTAATGCACCTCCTTTTGATTTACCCGACTTCTCTTTAGTTTGCTGCATCTTACCAGCAAACTTTTTAGGATCAACCTTCTTACTCTTCTTTACTATTCCACCTACCCCTTTGGCAAGCCCTCCAAGCATTCCTATCATTATTCTACAATACTATACATTGATTTAGTAACCAACGTTGAGAAGTTACGTTCATCTATTGGTGAGAACATTGGAGGTGGTCCACTATCTTCTCCACCACCACTAGCACTACCAGAACCCTTACTACCACTAACTCCTGCTATAGTACCAGCATTACTCTTCTCTCCAGTACTAGGAGGATTATTAATTAACTGATCAGCACTCTTAGAACTAGTATCACCTTGTGCTTTAATCATTGCACCAATAGCACCAACACCAGCACCAACCAGTGCTCCAGGTGGTCCTGCTAATGCCATACCAACTAAGGCACCCTTAGTAGCACCAGCATTCAACATCTTCTTGATTGCATCAGTAAATTTACCAGCAATCATTCCCATTATTCCACCTGGTTCATCACTATCTTTCTTAACTTTTCCTCCACCCCAGTATGTCTTAATATTATTTGCTGCTCCAGGTTTATTTGTACCACCACCAGCAAGATTCATATTTGCAAAAGTATCAGAACCAAACTTATCTACAGCACCCTTACTCATAACAAACTCACCAGGAGCAGCAGCAATCAACTGTGTATCTCTTCCTGCTCCACTAATTCTTTGTCCTGAAGATGAGGTAACATCGCCACCACCATCCATTAGTCCACCACCAGCAGCATAAGTTATACCATTAGCACGTCTGGGTAAGTTACTACCACCACCAGCAGCATTCATTCCTTCAAGTAATCCTCCACCCCACATCGTGACGGCATTTCTGCTCATAACAAACTCACCAGGTGTGAGCATAGCAGGAACAGTATCTGTTCCCTTTGTTAATCCACCACCAGAATACTTCTTCACTTCATTCTGTGCAGTCTCTATCCTCTCTCTTAACTGAGTTTCTTTTACTTCTCCACCACCAGAAAATGCACCTTCAAAAGGATTTCTACCGTGACTAGGACTTGAGAGATCTGGACTTGGATTAAGTGGTACATTTAAACCACTCCCAAAAGTATTTGCTGTGAAACTCTCATCACCTACCACTTCTCCCGCGTTCTCTTCACCCTTACGTCCAAGCATAGCAGCACCACCTATCAATGCTGCCAATCCTATAGTCGCAGCTATAGCTGGGTTCGCTGCTGCCCACGTGAATAACTTACCAGCAAAACTCCACAACCCTTTAATCAAACCAGCTGCACCTTTTATTAAAGACGCAGTGAACACTGCAAGTTTTGCAAACAACCCAAGTCCAACAAGGAGGAGAAGTCCTTTAAGAATAGGAGGTAACGTTACAGTTATAAACTCTTTAAGATTCTCTACTGCATCTTTATTCTGAGGATTCTGAAACCAATCAATTATCTTACCAACTCCCCAACCAACAACTACCGCAGAGAGCATCTGAATAATAGTTTCCCAAAGACTAGTGATTGGTTTAGCCATTGTCTTAGCAAAACCAGGTATCCCTATTTTCTTTGCCTTACCCTCCTTATCTTCTTCCTTACCTTTTCTCTTTGCTTTCTCTTTCTCCTGTCCCTTCTCAGCAGCAGCATCCTCTGCTATATCTGCACGTGTCTCTAAGATACCAAGAATTCTCTTAACACTCTTACCAATACCATCAAGCCATTTCTTTATACCTAATGTGCCCTCCTCTTCTGGGACAGGTGCAAAAGTGGTACCCGTTAATAACTTTTGACTCTTAGGTTTTGCAACAGAAGAACCAGTACCACCAAAAGATATATTAGGATTCTTTTTCTTTTCTAAAACTTTATCAAGGAAAGACTTAAACTTAATCGGATCACCCTTCTTCTTAAATGCTTCCTTCCTTTGCTCTTTTGTTAATGGGTGTCCATTATATGTTCCGTCCCTTGTTACTTCTTCTACAGCATTAAAAAACTTATCTGATTTAATCTTTTTCTTATGACGACCAGCATCCTGCGGAGAAACAGGAATTCCCTCTCTAGTATTTCTAATAAGATCGTCCAGATTCATTTTGCTTTTGTTTCTCCTTCTCTTCTTCTAGGTGTTGTTTGAGAAGACTAACGTAGACATCACGCTCCCAAGGGATCATGTTCTCTATCTCCGTTAAGCTGTATTTATGATACTGCATCAAGGCAAAATTAATTCTAAAATAACTCTCCAAACTCATATAGGAGAGTGCTATGCGAAAAAACTTGCTAACCCCTCGAGAGTCACCGTGTTCTTCTTCTTAGTTTTAGGATTAGTCACCTCAATTTCATAAGAAAGTTTGGGCATAGTCTCAAAGAACTTCTCAATAGATTGGAACTGTGATGAGTTCAACTGCTCTAAGAAATCAGATAGTTCTTTCTTACTACACTCAGAAGTAGTCCATGCTTCTTCTTCACTGTAGATAGTATCAATACATGATGCAATCAAATCAAAAGATTGATCAAGTTGAGAACCCTTACTAGCATTCACATCAAAGTTAGCCTGAATGAATTGATCCAAAGAAGGATACTTCATCTTCATACTAAGAGTATCATCAAGGGGAATGGTATCGTTATGTTCCTTATCTTTCTGCACTAAAATCTCATCAATAGGTATCGTTACATCTACTGTAGTAACTTCATCATCAGGACATGTTACCTGAACTTCAACTTCCTCACCAACAGACTTACCTCTGATGTTAAGGAACAAGTATTCAATATCAAACGTAGGTAGTTTCTCTACTTTAATACCCTTTGTTTTGATACAAGACTTAAGAACTTCTTTTATTGCTCTTGTTATACTCTTAGTATCCTCACTCTCCATAGCAAGAACTAAAAGTTTCTCTTCTTTAACTAAGAAAGGTCTATAAACAATCAATTCTCCACTGGACGGCAACTCAAGTTCATAAGTTGGCGTCGCAATCTTTGGTAATGGCATAATAACCCAATAAACAAATCACTATATTATATATAAGGGTTAGCCTGACTTTGCACGTGCACGTGATAATGCTTGGTCACCAGCAGTAGCACCAGTACCACCACGTTGTCCTTTAGCATTTATAGTAACGTTCTGTCCTTTAATGGCCGCATTCTTCATATCTGTTACATCAGTTTCTCTATTAATAGAGTCACCTCCTCTTGAGACACCAGTTATACTATCTGTTCCTGATACTTTCTCACCTTCAGTACTTTGCCAATCAGAATTTGCTCCAGCACGTCCTCCTCCCGCTGATGGATTCTCACCAATGCTAGCAGTAGCCTTAAGTGCTTGGTTCCCAGAAGTCCTAGCAGATGCTGCAGGAGTCCTTCTAACACCTGTCTTATCAGTTATATATCTTTCGTATGCAAAAGTAACAGTAAACTCTAGGTTAGCAGAAGGATCATATGATACCTGTGTAGAAGATATGTTCTGAGGAAATGCATTAATGAATGTATAAGTTATCTCCCCTGGACTTTGTAAATTATAATAAGTAGCAGGTCGTGTATCACCTCTTACATTAGTGAACCCAGCAATACCAGCATTATCTTTATTAAATTTATATAAAAATAACGAATTACGATAATTTTCTGGGTACGATGCCTTGTAATATGTGTTAGAACTAGTACTATTATCTCCCTGCAGAGGCAAAATGTATTCCATCCACCCCTCAAAAGCATAGAGTGCCTGATAATTAGAATCAATAAAGAAAGTTAAGTCTATCGTTCCATCATATGCTCTCTTATATGCATGCTTCTGTGTAACGCCATAGAAATCATTAGAAATATCATGTGTTGCTATTGAAGAACCAGGAATAGAAGTTGCTTTACAAAGCATTCCCATCTCATTCAGTATTTCAGTATTGATACCACTAGCAGACAAAAAACTCTTTACACCTGGCGGCCAAACTATATGAGCTCGGTACTGACTCGACTGAGCAATGCTTCCGAACTTACTTAAGAAATCGTGTGTACTATACTTGGTACCTGGTATGTTGCCAGCCATCTAAATATGTTATGGTGTTTTCCCTATACTATGTATGTCGTATAAAGGTAGGTTTATACCAACTAAACCAAATAAGTACAAAGGTGACATAAGAAACATTGTTTATAGGTCCCTTTGGGAACTGAAATTTATGAAATGGTGTGATCGTAATGTAAATATATTAGAATGGGGAAGCGAAGAGTTCTTTATACCCTACAAATCTCCACTTGATAATAGAGTTCACCGTTACTTCCCTGACTTCTACATGAAAGTTCAAGAGAGTAATGGTAAAGCAAAAAGATATGTGATTGAAGTTAAACCAATGAAACAATGTGTTCCTCCTATTAAAGGAAGGAAACAAAAGAAAACATTCATCCGTGAAGTGACTGAGTATGCTAAGAACCAAGCAAAATGGAAGGCAGCAAAGTCTTTCTGTGAAGATAGACAATTAACCTTTAAAGTCGTTACGGAAAAAGAACTTGGCATTAGATAAACCTTATAGCAATAGAGTAACACCTATACTCAAAAACCTTATAGGAACTGAAGATGCTGATGATCTAATGATAGATGTGATTGGTGCTCTAAGTGATACAGTAACACCAGTACCTGACTTAGGAAACTACTACACCTTCATCTACAAAGCAAAGACTCCTAACATTACATACGATACTAATCCTTTGGTTGCTGTAACAGAATACATGCCCAATGGGTTCAAAGGTTTTAACTTTCACTGGGGAACAATGAGAAACTATACCTTCTTAGAGGTAGTAGGACAGTTATATTATGTAAACCCAATAGAGATAGATGAGTTAAAAACAATTCCTTATCAAAATTTT